>Ga0316188_10000058_pt1 | contig 32372 bp, 31 predicted proteins | sample Phiworburrow1_MG_FD_204933 | JGI IMG/M metagenome (GOLD analysis project Ga0316188, IMG submission 204933) | Coastal sediment microbial communities from Maine, United States - Phippsburg worm burrow 1 | ecosystem: Environmental > Aquatic > Marine > Coastal > Sediment | place: USA: Maine... | reverse complement strand
CCCAGGGGCAGTTTTAACTCATTGGCCAGGGCAATGCTGGCGTCCAGTCCGGATTGTCCGCGGCTTGCATCAGGCAGGGCCGGGGCCAGGAATCGTGGCCCCCAGTCGGCCAGGTGTTCCCCGGGGCACAAGGCCACCAGTTCCTCAAGCAGCGCCTGGCCGTCCTGGCCAGGAAGTGTTCTCAGTCCCATCGTCAGTGATGCCTCGGCGGCGATCATATTGGGCTTGATGCCGCCATTGATCTGGCCGATGTTGAAGCGCAGGCCCTGCAGGTTCTCGAAAGCGCTTGCCTGGTGTGCCCGGATGTAATCAAGCGCTGCAGCCGACCATTGCACGGCGCGATGCACGGCACTGTCATCCAGTGCGCGGGCGGCGGATGCGTGGCCGGGAATGCCCCGGAACCTCAGCCCGGCGGTCGCGATCCCCCGGTGGGCGCATACCGCCATGGCCTGGGTGGGTTCGGCGATGATCGCCCGGGTGAAGCCGTGAGCGGATTCCAGGAAACGGCGTATGCAGGTGCTGTTGCCGGCTTCCTCATCGCTGCTGAACAGCAGCGCCACCGGACCCTGGCAACGGTTCACCGCGCTTAGCATGGCAGCGGAGGCGCCCTTGATGTCGCAAGCTCCAAGTCCGTAGGCCCTGTCGTCTTTCACCTGTAATTCCAGGGGATTCATGCTCCATTGCTGGTTTGCCGGGACGGTGTCCAGGTGGAAGTTGAACAGCGTGTCGGTCTGGCCCCGCACTGCCAGCAGGCTGATGCAGCCGTCTCCGTGGTCCTGCACCTTGAAGCTGAAGCCCGACAGATGATCCCGCAGGTAACTGAACAGCGGGCCGTCGGCCTGGATGGCGCGGGGCGGATTGCGACTGTCGCAGGCTACCAGTCCGGCCAGTTGCTCCAGGGTGTTTTGCAATGACCCGGTCATCAGCTCTTGTCTCCCCGGGGCCCACCGTTCACCTGTGTCCACAAGGACGAGCTCTGGCCAAACAGCTTGATGAATCCTTCGGCCTCTTCTACGCTCCAGTCGGCGCTTTGGGCATAGACTGCCCCGGCCGAATTGAGAATGTGCGGAGAGTTTACCGCTACCGGATAGACGTTACCGCCCTGGGTCTCGATGGTCACTTCGCCGTTGACCACGTACTGGGACGATTCCAGGTAGGCTTCCAGGTCATGTTTAAGGGGCTCGTAGAAAAAGCCCTGGTAAACCAGTTCCACCCACTTGGCGGCCACCTGGGGTTTGAAACCGTTCTGGTGACGGGTGCTGACCGCCTCTTCCAGGGCCCGGTGGGCAATTTGCAGCGCGTGCAGGGCCGGGGCTTCGTACACGATGCGTCCTTTGAGTCCTACCGTGGTATCACCGGTATACATGCCTCTTCCGACCCCGTAGGCGCCGTATGCCTTGTTCAGGCGAGCCAGCATTTCCGGTCCCTGGCAGGGCTCGCCATCCAGGGCAACCGCGACCCCGCGACGAAATTCGATGCTGCTGCGCAGGGGTTCTCCGGGCCACTGGGCAGGTGGAGTGCACAGGGACCAGGTATCCGGTCCCGGGCTTTCCCAACGATCGATTTCAGAGCCCGAGATGGTCACCCCGAGCAGGTTTTCGTTCATCGTGTAGGTGGCAGTTTTCTGACGCACCTCGAATCCATGCTCCCGCAGGTACTGCATTTCATAATCGCGCACCGCGCGGCCCGCCTGCTGGATTTCCCGGATAGGGGCCACGATGTTGAACTCGCCCAGGGCGCGCACGGTCAGGTCAAAACGCACCTGGTCGTTACCCATGCCGGTACAGCCGTGGGCAAAATTACGGGTGCCTTTTTGCCGCGCCAGTTCCAGGCACTTTTTCACGATTACATAGCGGTCGGAACACAGTAGCGGGTACTGGTACTGGTACCACTGGCCGCCCCAGAGCATGGGGACCACCACTTCCTGCCAGACCTCGTCTCCGGCATCGATCACCACGTGTTCGGCAGCCCCCAACTCCGTGGCCCTGCGGCCGATATAGTCTCGCTCTTCTGCACTGACACCGCCGGTATCCACGAATGCGGTGATCACCTGGTAGCCCTGTTCCTTCAGCCATGGAACGCAGAAACTGGTATCAAGACCGCCGGAAAACGCCAGTACGATCGTGTTGTCAGACATGGTGGAATTCCTCTTGGTCATTGCTGGTTCTCCAGCAGTGTGGCCATCATGGCCTTTTGCACATGCAGGCGATTTTCCGCTTCATCGATGGCCACGCAGTAGTCCGCGTCCATCACCTCGTCAGTGGCTTTCACGTTCCGCCGCAGGGGCAGGCAATGACTGAACTTTGCCGAGTTGGTCAGGGCCATTTTCTGGGCATCCACCATGAAGTGCCGGCTGGCCATGCGGATGCCGGCCTCTTCATCCCAGCGACCGAAGTAGGGCAGCGCCCCCCAGCTCTTTGCGTACACAAAGTCGGCGCCGCTGTAGGCTTCCTGGATGTCGTGGGTAACGCTCAGGGATCCGCCTTCGCGCTTTGCGTTCTGCGCGCCGGCCTGCATGAAACGTTCATCCAGCAGGTACTCGGGGCTGGGACACAACAGGGTCACGTCCATGCCGAACTTGGAGGCGATCAACAGGGCCGAGTTGGCCACTGCGGTATTCAGAGGCTTGGGATGCCATGTCCAGGTCAACAGGAATTTTTTCTTGTCGGGCTGCCCGAGCTTTTCCTGCAGGTTCATCATCAAGGCCAGTTCCTGGCAGGGATGGATGATGGTTTCCATGTTGATTACCGGCACCGTGGCGTATTGGGAAAACGCCATCAGGGTCTTGTCCTGCCGGTCCTGCTCCCAGTCGGTAAACTTGGGAAAAGCGCGCACCGCTATCAAGTCGCAATAGCGGGAAAGTACCTGGGCGGCTTCTTTCACATGTTCCTCGGCCTCTCCATCCATGGTGGTGCCCAGTTCGAATTCCATTGGCCAGGCGTCCTTGCCCGGTTGCAGTACCACCGCGTGTCCTCCCAGCTCAAAAGCGCCCAGCTCAAACGAGGTGCGGGTGCGCAGCGAAGGGTTGAAAAACAGCAGGGCGATGCTCTTGCCCTGCATGCATCGGGAGGAATCGGAGCCTTGTTTGAATGCGCGGGCACGGTCGAGCACCAACTGCAGTTCTTGCCTTGTCCATTCCTCGGTTGTCAGAAAATGTCTCTGTGGCATGGGCGACTCCAAGCTATTTTGTAAATCCTTTAAACGAAAAACCCGGCCTGGGCCGGGTTCCTGGTGCAATCATTCTCGTCCTTACTCTAGATCAACACACAGCCCAGCCGTCCTTTGGCAGGTTGCGTCGGCGCAGATTGTGGGTGTTAATTTCCTGGGTCATGGTCTCATCAAACTTTCGCACGTTGACTGAATTGGTATCATGATCACGCTTGTGCTGCAAGGCATCATTTTCGGGAGGCCGCCAGGGTGGAGATAGACAACGAGGGAATTTATCGGGCGGTGGTATTCGATCTGGACGGAACCTTGCTGGATACCCTGGAAGATATCGCCACGGCGGCCAATGCCACGCTTGCCGAACTGGGGGAGCCTGAACTGGAATTGCAGGCCTACCGGGAGTTGGTGGGCGAGGGCGTCCTGAGCTTGCTTGAAAGGGCGGTACGCCAGGACAGCCAGGCTCGCCACAACCTGGCCCAGGCGGTAAAACGCCTGGAGCACCATTACGGCCAGTGCTGGAATCGGCGCACCCGGCCCTACCGGGGGATTCCCGAACTGCTGGATGCCCTGGAGGCCTTGGGGCTTCCCACGGCGGTGCTAAGTAACAAGCCCCACGGCTTTACCACCTTGTGTGTCGAGCAATTGCTGTCCCCATGGCGCTTTGAAATGGTGCTGGGTGCGCGGGAAGGCCGACCCCGGAAACCGGACCCATCAGGCCTGCTGGAAGTGCTGGAAGTGCTTGAAGTCAAGCCCTGGCAGGTTCTGTACCTGGGTGACACGGCCATCGATATGCATACTGCAGTGGCCGCCGGTTGCTACCCGGTGGGGGTGAGTTGGGGGTTCCGATCCCATGAGGAATTGCTCGCCGGCGGCGCCTTGAGCGTGATTTCTTACCCGGAGCAGTTGTTGGAGATGCTCTGACGCTCGCCGGTCATGCTCTGCTAGAATAGCGCTCCGTTTTTCTCAAACCAGTTCCACCGTTATGGATATATACAAGCGCTTTCATATCGAGGCTGCCCACCGGCTACCCAATGTACCCGAGGGCCACAAGTGCGCCCGGTTGCATGGCCATTCCTTTGAAATCGATATCTATGCCAGCGGCCCCCTGGATCCGGAGCTGGGCTGGGTGATGGATTTTGCCGACCTGAAGGCGGCCTTCGAGCCCCTGTATGCCCAGATGGACCATAATTACCTGAACGAGTTGCCGGGGCTGGAAAATCCGACCTCCGAGAATATGGCGCGCTGGATCTGGACCCGGCTCAAACCTTCGCTTCCGCTGCTCAGCCGGATCGTGATCCGCGAAACCTGTAACTCAGGTGTCGATTACCGGGGCGATGAGCAGGCCTAGCGCCCGGCGATCGCGCCCAACAAGGCCTGGATGCTCTCCAGCGGCGCGGAACACTGCATACCCACGCACTGGTAGGCGACGGTCTGTTTCTTCGCTGCCTTGCCCTTGATGCCTTCGGGGAGTTCTTTGGCGTCAGAAGGAATGGCAAATACCATGCGTCGCGGCGCGAAGATCGACTGGGTGGTTTCGCGCCAGTCCTCCAGAGTTTCTCCTTCTCCGCGAATGATCAGTGTCTCCACCGGAAGCACGGTGTCCTCCAAAGCCTGTAGCAGACTGCAATGGGCGTAGGGATAGCGCTGTATCGCCGGCCAGGCCGCCTCCAGGGCGCGATCGGCGGCCTCCAGGTAGCGAGGCTCACCCAGCAGCAGTCCCAGCCTGCGCAGGACACTGGCAGCCACTCCGTTGCCCGAGGGTGTTGAGTCGTCGCTCAGGCTCTTGGGCCGATGAATCAGCTGCTCCTGATCATCGGCGGTAAAGAAAAATCCGCCGGCCTCCGGGTCCTCGAAATGCGCCAGCAGACAATCCGCCAGTTCCGTGATCCATGCCAGGTAATCGCTGCGCCATTCACACTGGAGCAACTCAAGCAGGCCTTCGGCCAGGAAGACATAGTCGTCCAGGTAAGCGCTGAAACGCGCCTTGCCATCCTTGTAGCTGGCCAGCAGTCGACCGTCCTGCCACATGTGCTCATGGATGAAGTCGGCGGCGCTGCGGGCCGACTCTGCCAGCTCCGGGCGGCCGAGGCTGCGCGATGCGATGGCCATGCCGCGAATCATCATGCCGTTCCAGGCGGTAAGGATTTTTTCATCCCTGCCGGGACGGATTCGCTGTTCCCGGTGTTCCAGCAGGCGCTTGCGGGCCTGGGCCAGCAAATGCTGGGCATGAGGTTCGGTGGCGCCCAGTTCCTTTGCCACTTCCTCCGGATCCCGGAACGTGTGCAAGTGCCAGGCGCCCTCGAAGTTAGCTTCCCGGTCCAGGCCATAGACTGCGGAAAACAGCGGGTATTGTTCCTCGTCCAGCAGCTCTTTGACCTGCTCCGGGGTCCATACGTAAAACTTGCCTTCCTCGCCCTCGCTGTCCGCGTCCAGGGTGGCGTAATAAGCGCCCTCCGGGGACTGCATCTCCGCCAGCACCCAGTCGGCGGTTGAATTGGCCGCCCGGTGGAATACCTCGTCACCGGTGGCCAGCCAGAGCTGGGCACACAGGGCCAGCAGTGGCCCGTTGTCGTAAAGCATTTTTTCGAAGTGGGGGATCATCCAGAGGTCATCCACCGAGTAGCGATAGAAACCGCCACCCACCTGGTCGAACACCCCACCCTGGATCATCCGTTGCAGGGTCATGGCCGCCATGTACAGGGCCTGCACATCGGGCTCCTCCCCGTGGGCGCTTTCCCGCCAGTGGCGCAACAGGCGCTCTATGCCCGGTGAATGGGGGAACTTGGGCGCATCGCCGAAGCCGCCATGCTCGCTGTCGAACTGCTGCTCGAGCACGGTGCGGGCCATATCCAGGGGCTCGTCTGTCAGCTCGACCTGGTCGGGTTTCTCTGGATTGAGACGGGTGAATACGTCCCTCAGGGACTCGGTCTGCCGGGAGATTTCCTCTCCCTGTTCCGTGTAGTACTGGTGTACCCGGTTCAGGATGTCCTTGAAGCCGGGCATGCCATAGCGTGGTTCCGGCGGGAAATAGGTGCCGCCGAAGAACGGGGTCTGGTCCTCGGGGGACAAGAACATGGTCAGGGGCCAGCCGCCTGCGCGTTGGGTGATGATTTGGTGGGCCGTCTGGTAAATCTTGTCCAGGTCCGGACGCTCTTCCCGGTCCACCTTGATGTTCACGAACAAGCGGTTCATCAGCGCGGCTGTGTCCTCGTCCTCAAACGACTCATGGGCCATCACGTGGCACCAGTGGCAGGCGGAATAGCCTACCGACAGCAGGATGGGCTTATTTTCTGCCCGGGCCAGTTGCAACGCTTCCTCGCCCCAGGGATGCCAATCCACGGGGTTGGTCTCGTGCTGCTTGAGGTAGGGGCTGGTCTCACCGGCCAGTCGGTTGCGCTCCGCTGCCATGGAATCTCCGGGGTTTTTTTTGAAGGCTAACTATACTTGAATTCACGCTGGCCGCCCGAAGGTGGCGCAAGCATTGTAGAATGCACCTTTATCTAACTGAATGGATTTCCAGTCATGACAACTGAAAACCTCCTGCGTCTGCGGCCCCAGGAAGACAGGCGCCTGCGCGCCGGACACGTTTGGGTGTTCAATAACGAGGTCAACGTGGCGGTAACGCCAATCAAGGGTATGCAGCCAGGTTCCATGGTTCGGATCGAGGATTGCCGTAGCGGATTCCTGGGCTGGGGTTACGTGAACCCCGCCAGCCTGATCTGTGCCCGGGTGTTGTCCCGTTCCAAGACCCCGCCCGATGCTGACTGGGTCCGCGCCCGGCTGGAAGAGGCCCTGGAGTTGCGCGAGCGTCTCTACCCGACTCCCCATTACCGACTGGTTTTTGGTGAGGCTGACAGCCTGCCCGGGCTGGTGGTGGATCGATATGGTGACCAGTTGGTGGCCCAGGTCACCACTGCGGGCATGGAAACACTTTGGCCCATGGTTATGGCGGCCCTGCAGGACCTGCTTTCTCCCAAGGGCATCCTGTTGCGTAACGATACCTCGAGCCGTGAGTTGGAAGGCCTGGAGCAATACGTCAAGGTGGCTGCCGGTGATGTGCCCGAGTTTGGCGAGGTCCTGGAAGGGGAGTGCCGTTTCAAGGTGCCGCTGACGGATGGCCAGAAAACCGGATATTTTTACGACCAGAGCAAGAATCGCGACAGCTTCCTGAAATACGTGAAGGGCGCCAGGGTGCTGGATGTGTTCAGTTATCTCGGCGCCTGGGGTGTGCGCGCGGCCAAGGCCGGTGCAGCCAGTGTGACCTGCGTGGATTCCTCGGCCAGGGCCGGCGACTGGATTCGCGAGAATGCTGCCCTCAACGGTGTGGAATGTGAGGTGCTGGTGAAGGATGCGTTTGATGCCCTGCGTGACATGGACAAGGCGGGTGAGCGTTTCGACGTAGTGGTGCTGGACCCGCCCGCGTTTATCAAGAAGCGCAAGGACCAGAAAGCCGGCACGACCGCCTATGAGCGGATCAACCAGATGGGTCTGAAGTTGCTCAAGCCCGGCGGTATCCTGGTCAGCTGCTCGTGCTCCTTCCACCTGTCCCAGGATGACTTGCGCAAGGCGGTGGTCAAGAGCCTGCGGCGCACCGATCAGCGGGGGCAGTTGCTTGAGGTCGGCGGGCAGGGACCGGACCATCCCGTGCACCCGGCGATTCCCGAAACCGCTTATTTGAAATCACTGGTACTCAGGGTTTTACCCCGCTAGCGATGGCGGTCAGGAGACGGAACCTGCGTGATAGACTGACGCCAGTTCTGAAGGCTTAAGACATGTTTGTATATCCGGAAATAGACCCTGTATTCCTGGCCCTGGGGCCGCTGCAAATTCGCTGGTACGGATTGATGTACCTGGTGGGTATATCGGCGGCCTGGTTCCTGCTTCGTCGTCGTGCTGGCAGGTCCGGGTCGGGTTGGAGCGCCCAGCAAATTGACGACCTGGTGTTTGTCTCGGTTATCGGCATCATCGTGGGCGGGCGACTGGGCTCCAAGCTGTTCTACGACCTGGATTCCTGGCTGGCGGACCCGATTAGTATTCTCATGATCTGGAAGGGCGGCATGTCATTCCACGGCGGCCTGCTGGGTGTGATCATCGCCATGTACTGGTTCGGTCGCAAGAACGGGAAGGGGTTCTTCCAGGTGGCGGACATGGTGGCACCGGTGGTGCCCATTGGGCTGGGCGCCGGACGCATTGGCAACTTCATCAATGGTGAGTTGTGGGGCAAGGTGACGGATTCCCCGCTGGGTTTCCTGGTAAATGGACAGGTGCGGCATGCCTCCCAGTTGTACGAGTGTCTGCTGGAAGGCGTGGTGATGTTCGTGGTGCTGTACTGGCTTTCCTCAAAGCCACGGCCCAGCATGCTGATATCGGGAATGTTTTGTCTGTTGTACGGATCCTTCCGTTTCGCGGTGGAATTTGTGCGCCTGCCGGATGCGCATATTGGCTACCTGGCCTGGGAATGGCTGACCATGGGGCAGGTCTTGTCGCTGCCACTGGTAATACTGGGAGCGGGATTGATAGTTGCAGCAAATCTGGGTGATGACTCCAAAGAGGTAAAGGCGTGAAGCAGTATCTTGATCTCATGCGTCATGTGCGTGAGCACGGTGCGAAAAAAGGTGACCGTACTGGAACCGGAACCCTGAGCGTGTTTGGACACCAGATGCGCTTTGACCTGTCCCAGGGTTTCCCCATGGTCACCACCAAGAAGCTGCACACCCGGTCCATCATTGTTGAGTTGCTGTGGTTCCTGAACGGGGACACCAACATCAAGTACCTGAACGATAACGGTTGCTCTATCTGGGATGAGTGGGCCGATGAGAATGGCGACCTGGGACCCGTATATGGTCACCAGTGGCGTTTCTGGAAGGCGGCAGACGGTCGTAATATCGACCAGATATCCAAGGTGCTGGAGCAGATTCGCAGCACCCCGGATTCCCGGCGCATGATTGTCAGTGCATGGAACGTGGGTGACCTGGAGCACATGGCGCTGGAGCCGTGTCATGCGTTCTTCCAGTTCTTCGTGGCGGACGGCAAGCTCTCATGCCAGCTGTATCAGCGTAGCTGCGACATTTTCCTGGGCGTGCCATTCAACATCGCCTCGTACGCCCTGCTTACCCACATGGTGGCCCAGCAGACTGACCTGGAGCCGGGTGATTTCATCTGGACCGGGGGTGATTGCCACCTCTACTCCAATCACCTGGAACAGACCGATTTGCAGTTAAGTCGAGAGCCCTACCGGTTGCCGAAATTGAACATCAAGCGCAAGCCCAAGGACCTGTTCAGTTATCGTCCGGATGACTTCGAAATTATCGGTTACGAGCATCATCCGCACATCAAGGCGCCGGTCGCGGTCTAGGCCGCAACGCGCCAGCAAAGAGGTAGCAACGTGTTAGTCAGCCTGGTCGTCGCCATGTCGGAAAATCGTGTTATCGGCCGCGATAACAGCATGCCCTGGCATCTTCCGGCAGACCTTGGTCATTTCAAGACCCTGACTCTTGGCAAGCCCATCATCATGGGACGCAAGACCTACGAGTCCATAGGCAGGCCCCTGCCAGGCAGACAGAATATTGTGCTGACCCGTGACGCCACATTCCAGGCGCCGGGCTGTGACCTGTGCGCCAGCCTTGAGGAGGCCTTTGAGCTGGCCGGGGATGCCCCGGAAGTGATGATCATCGGCGGTGGCGCGCTGTATGAAGCCCTGTTGGACACGGCTGACATGATTTACCTCACCGAGATACACGCCGACATCCAGGGTGACACCTGGTTTCCCGAAATTAATTCTTCGAACTGGACGGAAGTCAGTCGTGAACCTCATGCCGCGGATGAGCGTAATAGCCTGGATTATTCCTTCGTTACCCTTGAGCGCGTAAACCGCTCATAGCAGACCGGGAGGGTTCACGATTTACCAGCCTGGGACTAGCTGGAGACGCCGGTACAAGATGCGCTCCAGCGTTGCACCACACCTTCAGGTTCAAGCCGAACGCCTGTCAGGCTGCGTCCCCACACGCAACCGCTGTCCAGGGCGATAACATCCGGTCTGATGAGCACGCCCAATGCAGACCAATGACCAAATACGATGCGCAATCCCTGGTGTGGGCGGGTAACGTCGAACCAGGGTTTCAGGTCGGATCCGCCTGCTTCGGGAGGGCCTTTTTGCTCAAGGTCCAGGCTGCCGTCCGGGTAGCAAAACCGCATTCGGGTGCACGCGTTTATGGTGTATCGCCAACGGTCAGTCTTGCCCATTTCGGTGTCCCACTGGTTCGGATGATTGCCGTACATCTTTTTCAGCAGCCGGTTGCACTTGTCGCCGGTCAGGACTTTCTCAACCTTGCCGGCCTGCTTCAGTGCTTTCTTGATTGTCCATGCCGGGGACAGGCCGGCGTGCACCAGGGTGTACCCCAGTTGCTCGTCATGGTGAATCAGGGGGCGTCGACGCAACCAGTCCATGAGCACATCACAGTCCTTCGCCTTGAGTACCTTGCGCAGATCCGCCTCGCCCTTGCCGGGCGAGCGCAGCCCTGCCGTCATGGCCAGCAGGTGCAGGTCGTGGTTGCCCAGCACCGTGATGGCCGAAGGGCCCATTGCCGATACATATCGCAAGGTGCTCAGGGAATCGTGACCGCGATTTACCAGGTCCCCGGTTATCCAGATAGTGTCGCAGTCATCGCGAAACTTCATCTTGCGTAACAGAGAACGGAATTCCTTATAGCAGCCCTGAATGTCTCCGATCGCAAAAACTGCCATGGGCGGTCAGTGCACCAGTCCCGGCACCGCCAGGGAGAAGGGTGCGATGAGAGCGTCAAACTCCTCGCCGTTGTCAGCGACCATCTGGTAGCTACCCTGCATGGCTCCGACGGGGGTCTCAATGACGGTGCCGCTGGTATATCTGAATGACTGGCCAGGTTTCAGGTGGGGTTGGGCACCAACCACGCCATCTCCACGTACTTCCTGTATTTCGCCGTTGGCGTCGGTGATCAGCCAGTGACGGGTAAGCAGTTTGGCCGGAACCGTGCCGGTATTGGCGATAGTGATGGTGTAGGCGAAAACGTAGCGCTTTTCTTTCGGGTTGGACTGTCCCTCGATAAACTCGCTCTGGACATCCACTGTGATGCTGTTCGCCGGGCTCACCACGTTCAGGGTAACCGTACCGCTAGCACATCGCAGCGGGCGTTATGCAGGACCGTATCTTCGGTCGCATTGAGCATTATCGCCAGGCCGTGTCGTTCCCTGCTTCCCAGCACCACCAGGTCGGCCGAGCTTTCGGCCGCGATGCGCACAATTTCGGATTTAATGCTGCCGGCTTCCACTGAACGCAGCGCATCGGCATGGCCGGTGCGGGTGGCGAGCTTTTCCAGGTTGCGGGTCGCGTTGGCAACCAGGTCCCGTTCGATTTCCATGGCCGGCATCAGCGCCTCACCCATGGGTTCGATCGGAACATACTCGACTACGTGCAACAAACGGATCTGGCCGCCGAATTTTTCGGCCACCGCACTGGCGCGTTGAATCACCAGTTCGCTGTTTTCGCTAAGGTCAATTGCGACGAGAATCTGCTTATACATAGCGTTGATCTTCCTCTGTGCCGGCCTCGATTATAGCTCAATCTGTTGCCTGGTCGGGAATCAGGAGATTAGCCAGTTTCGCAAACTGTTCAGGTTCCAGAGTCTCCGCTCGGACGGTGGGGTCCACGCCTGTCGAGGCGATTTGATCTGAATCCAGCAATTTCTTCAGGCTGTTGCGCAGCGTCTTGCGTCGCTGGGAAAACGCAGTGACCACCAGCTGTGAAAACAGCTTCTGATCATTGATCTGAAATGGCGGCGTCTCGTAGGGCACCAGGCGCACGAAACTCGATTCCACCCTGGGTGGAGGCGTGAATGCCTCGCGACCAATATCAAACAAGTGTTCTACTTTCGCCGAGGCCTGCAGCATCACCGACAGGCGACCAAAGGTCTTGCTGCCGGGACCGGCGGCCATACGGTCAACCACTTCCTTCTGGAGCATGAAGTGCATGTCTTTCACGCACTCTTTTTGCTCCAGTAAGTGGAACAGCAGGGGGGTTGAAATGTTATACGGAAGATTGCCGATCAGGCGCAGCTTGTCACCGCTGCCCGCGATTTCCCGGTAGTCGAAGCGCAGGGCATCCGCCTGGAAAATTGTCAGTTTGCCTAACTCTCCAGCTGCCCTGGTAAGCTGGGGAATAACGTCCCGGTCCAGTTCCACTGCCATGAGTTCGCCCATCTTCTTCAGCAGGGGAAGCGTGATGGCGCCCAGGCCGGGTCCGATTTCTACCAGGCGTTCTCCCGGCTTGGGGTCGACAGCCTTGATTATTTTATCGATCACCTGGTGGTCATGCAGGAAATGCTGACCGAAGCGTTTTCTTGGTTGATGCATCTAGGCGGTGCCTTTGCTCGTGTCGAAAATCAGTGACAGCTTATCGGGTTGGAAAACAAGCTGACTAGTGCCGGGAATGAATTACCAGCTCAATGGCGAGCCGGACGGCGGCTTCCAGGCTGGTGGCACTGGCCCTGCCGGTTCCTGCCAGGTCCAGCGCGGTTCCGTGATCCACCGAGGTGCGGATGATGGGCAGGCCCAGGGTCACGTTCACGGCCTCACCAAATCCCGCATGCTTGATTACCGGCAGGCCCTGGTCGTGATACATGGCCAGCACCGCATCGGCGCGGGCCAGTTGCGCGGGTGTGAATGCTGTGTCCGCAGGCACCGGACCGATTATTGATGCGCCCCGGGAACGGAGTTTCTCCAGCACCGGAATGATGGTGGTTTCTTCTTCTTTGCCCAGGTGACCCGACTCCCCGGCGTGGGGGTTCAGGCCGCAAACCATGACTCGTGGATTGGCTATTCCGAAACGATGTTCCAGGTCGGCCAGCAAGACCTCCAGGACTTGTTCGAGCAATGGACCGGTAATAGCGTCGGCCACATCACGAAGGGGCAGGTGAGTGGTCGCCAGTGCAACCTTTAACTTGCCGTTGCTCAGGAGCATGACCGGCATGGCTGCACCGGTGCGCTGGGCCAGGTATTCGGTATGCCCGGTGAAGGGGATTCCCGCATCGTTGATAACGCTTTTCTGCAGCGGCGCAGTTACCATGGCGTCCGCCTTTCCTGAGGAGCAGGCGTCGCTGGCCATGTCTAGCAGCTGTAACACGTGGGCTGCATTGGTGGTATTGAGCTTGCCGGCGATGACCGGTGATCCCAGCGGGCAGTGCAGTACCTGTATGGTGCCGGGCTCATGTTCGGCGAGACTATCCAGGTCGCATTCCTTGAGAGTCACCCTGATTCCAAGCAATTGCGCGCGTTGCCGGAGCAAGTCCATATTGCCGGCCACGGCAAGTCTCGCGGGCCAGGAGTGATCAGCAAGCTGCAGGCAAAGATCCGGACCGATTCCCGCAGGTTCTCCTGCGGTTAGTATGAGTCCCGGCAGCCTGGCCACGGCGAGTTCCCTGTGTTCCGGCCCTAGAGCCGGATCTCCACGAACGCCTCGTCCCTCAGGCGGCGCATCCAGATTTCAGTTTGCTCGACTACCTTGCGCTGACGCAGCGCCTGGAAGGCCTGGTTGCGGCGACTATCGGCGGTACTGTCGTACTGGCGTTTTCCCAGTAGCTGGAGGATGTGCCACCCGAACTGGGTCTCGAATGGCTGGCTGATTTCATTTTCTTCGAGGGTGTCGGCAACATCTTCAAAGTCCTTAACGAACCGCCCGCGAGTTGCCCAGCCCAGGTCTCCGCCCTCGGCGGCTGATCCCGGATCATCAGAAATAGCCTTTGCCACGGCACCAAAATCCTCATCACCGTCTACGATTCGCGTCCGGGCTTCTTCCAGTTTTTGCCGGGCAGCGCTGCTGTCCAGGATTTCGTTGGTCTGAACCAGGATGTGTCGGGTGTGAATCTGGTCCACGATCACCGGGTCCACGCCGCGCAGCCCTATAAGCTTGAGGATGTGGTAACCGCTGCCGCTGCGCACCGGCTCAGATATCTGGCCCTTGCCCAGGGTGGGGATCACCTCAGCAAACAGGGTGGGAACTTCACCGGATTTCAGCCAGCCAAGATAGCCGCCTTCCAGTGCGTCGCGAGCCTCGGAGGAGGCAACGGCGGTCTGGCCGAAGTCGGCGCCCTGAAGCAGTTTGCGATACAGATCTTGCGCCTTGGTTTCTGCGGTCTTGATCTGTTCGGGTGTGGCGTTTCCTGGCAGGCCGATCAGGATATGGGCCAGCTCGTACTCGGCATTGGCGTCCAGTCGTTCACTTTGTTTCGCCAGGTATTGATCCAGTTCCCTGGGGGTGACATTCAACCGCGACTCCACATCGCGCTGTCGCAGCTGGCTCATTATCATTTCCCGGCGCATTTCCTCGCGGTAGGCGCCGTAATCAATGCCCTCGGCGGCCAGCACTTCAGGCAGTTCATTGAACGGTATGCTGTGGCGGTTGGCAACGTTTACCAGGGCTCCATTTAGCTGCTCATCAGAAACCCGGATATCCAGCTCCCCGGCGCGCTGCATCTGTATCTCGGTCAGGATCAAGCGCTCCAGCACCTGCTGGCGCAGAACGCTGTCCGGCGGCAACTCGACGCCCTGTTCGGTGAGCCGCTGGGAAATCAGCGTCATCTGCGAGTCCAGTTCGCTTTGCAGAACCACGCCCTCATCGACCTGGGCGACGACGCGGTCCAGGAGCTCCCCCGAGGTACTGATTTCACGGGTTTGCGCGTGAGCCGGTGCAGGGCTCAGCAATGGGGTTGCGCTCAGCAGCAGAGCAAATAGCGGGTATCTGATTTTCATAATGTCCAAATCAATTTCCTATTCGTATCCAAGTATGCCCGTGGCCAGGACCTTTTCAACCGGGGAACCCAGGTTGCTTAGTCCCTTGAAATTGAACTGCAACATGATCGAACTGTCGCGGTCGCCTGAGCGGGAGGCTATGTAGCGTCTGGTCACGAGGCGTATCGCCCAGCAACAACTTTCGTATTCCAGGCCGACCAGGCTGTCCAGGGTCTTCCCGTCGGGCAGTGAGTAATTCCAGCGCCCTACCGCGTTCCAGTTCTGACCCACAGGCCAGGAAAAGGACAAGTCGGTTTGTTCCAGTTCATCTTCCTGCATTCGGTAGGCGAGATTGATTACCCTGTCGTCTTTCGGCTTGTACTGTATTCGTACGACATTTTTTTGGCTGACCCGTTCCCTTGGCTGCCATTGGGTTGCCAGCCCAAGATTCCAGCGATTAAAGAAGCCATAATTGAGCTCGGCAAACAAATCCGAGCTGTTGCGGTCTACAGTTGTCACGCCAGGAAGAGTAACTCTTTGATTTTCAAAGTAGTACTGTCCACCAATCGTGGCTGCAAGATACTGGCGACCATTGTCCGGGTCAAGCAGGCGAGTGGTCAAGCCGGTTGCAAGGTGGTTGGTGTCGCCCACCCTGTCAGGTCCGGCGAAACGGTCCTGGCGAAACAGCTGCACCAGGTTGAAGTCCGGTAGACCGGTGTCGAAGATCGGCAGATCATCCTGATTTTTGTAGGGGATGTAGACGTATTGCATCCGGGGTTCAAGGGTCGATATCAGGTTGCGTTTTCCGCCAGTATATCGATCCAGCACCAGGCCGCTGTCCAGGCTGAAAATCGGCGTATTACGGCTGGGGTTGGTCTCCTCGCCGGGCAAGGTGTTTTCCAGGGTATAGCCGGTGAAGTCCCACTCCAGGGTGGGTGTCAGGTAAATGCCGGGATTGCCCATTGGCAGGCTGACCCGGGGCGCCAGGTTAAGGCGGGTGCCGGTGACCCCGAGCTTGCGTTCAAAACGCACCAGTTCCGAATCCATTCCTGCTGAGAGTCCCAGCACGAGGTCCGGCCAATATCCGCGGGCCATCAATTGGGGCGCCCGGGTATACGGTTTATCCTCGTCGGCAATGGTGTCGTCAATAGTCTGGAAGTTCTGCACCCGTGCCAGTAACGACCAGTTGCTGCCGTTGTATTCCAGCTGCAGATTCTGTTCCAGTTGGGTCTGGCTGGTCAGGCCTACGCCGCCTCCCAGGTCCTCGAAATAGTTGCTGTCTGATGCGTTGCTGGCATCCAGGGTCGCCCACCAGCCACTTTGCCAGCGAGTCTGGTGATAGGCCTTGGCGAGACTCCGATTTTCGCCGGTGACCCTGTCGTTCGGCAGGTAATTCAGTTCCAGGCGTCCTGAGTTGCGCTCGGTCAGGTAGCGAAAATGGTTTTGCCATAGCACACCCCGTTTGCTCAGTATGTTGGGGGTGAAGGTGAAATCGTAGTTAGGCGCCAGGTTCAGGTAGAAGGGGATCCCCACTTCCGAACCGGTCCGTGAAGAGCTGCCGATTCTGGGTACCAGGAAGCCGGTCTTGCGTGCGTCGTTCAGGGGGAAGGAGAACGCCGGGGTGTACAAAATGGGTACCCCCTTGAAACGAAAGCGAGCCCCCTTGGCCACCCCGCTGCCGCCTTTCCGGTCCAGGCTGATGCGATCTGCTTCCAGCAGCCAGTCATCGTTGCCCGGCGGGCAGGTGGTAAAGCTCACGTCCTCAAGTTTGATGACCCCATTTTCCGGCGCATCCAGTCGCTTCGCGGCGCCTCGTCCAAGACCGGGCAAGACAAACTGCGAGTCGGAAAAATTCACAGACCTGTTAGTGCTGAGAAAGTTTGCGCTTTTGCCACTCAGTTGCAGGGTTGGACTGACCAGGCGGACATTGCCACTGAGAGAAAAACTCATATCTTCCGTGTTGAACAGGGCACGCTCTGCCAGCAGGGCACTGTCGTTTTGCCTCAGGCGGACATTGCCAGAGACTTCGCCTTCGCCGCTGCGATTGATTTCGGCATGGTCGGCGGTGATTTCTAAGGTATCTTGGGGTAAGGTCAGCCAGGTTTCGTCAGGCTGCAGATTCGGGTCATCGGTTTGTGCATATACACCACATACATCCGAGTCCGCCATTGCCATGGCGGGCAATAGAATGAGAATCAGGAGGATCTGCTGAGGTATGCTTTTCATCAACGCTCGCTACAATGGCACACTCGCCCAGTGCCTTCAATTTTCCTGAATGACTGCCCCGTTATTAAATTCTGATGCCCGGGTGTTGCTATTACGGCAATGGTTGCTAAAAGTGCTGGGTCACGGGGATTTTACACTGGAAACAGCCAGTGAAGACGCTAGCTTTAGACGTTATTTCCGTATTTTTGCTGATGGGCAAACCTGGATTGCCATGGATGCCCCTCCTGAGAAGGAAGATTCCCGACCATTTCTGAGGGTTGGGGGGATGATCCGCAGCGCCTCGGCCCATGCTCCGGAGTGCCGGGCCACGAACCTGGAGCAGGGCTTTCTTCTTTTGGAAGACCTGGGAAACCTGACTTACCTGAATGAACTGAAGCGGGACCCGGAATTGGCCGATGGCCTGTACCGGGATGCCATGCACAGCCTGGCGGATATGCAGGCAGGACTGGCCGCCGAGGCGGCCAGTTTGCCGCCCTATGACGAGGCGCTGTTAAACCGGGAAATGGCCTTGTTCACCGACTGGTTCCTGGACCGTCACCTTGGCTTTGGTCCGGATTCGGAGATTCAGCAGGCAGCCACGCCGGCCTTTGACTGGATTCGGGAGCAGGCCCTGGCCCAGCCCAGGGGGTTCGTGCACCGTGACTACCATTCTCGCAACCTGATGCGCTGTGAGTCTGGCAACCCGGGTATCCTGGACTTCCAGGATGCGGTGTATGGACCGGTTAGCTACGACCTGGTGTCCCTGCTGCGGGACTGTTACATCCGCTGGCCGGAGCCAAGAGTGCGGGCCTGGGCGCTGCAGTTCAGGCAAATGGCCGGGGAGAAGGGTGTTGAGGTGGGGCCGGACGAGGCGCAGTTCCTGGCCTGGTTCGACGTGATGGGTATCCAGCGTCACCTGAAAGCCAGCGGCATCTTTGCCAGGCTGTGGTATCGGGACGGCAAGCCGGGCTATTTGCCTGATGTGCCCCGCACCCTGTCGTACATCCAGACAGTGGCGCCCCGATATGAGCCGTTGCAGGACTTCGCCCGCTTGCTGGAACGCGACGTGTTATCCCTGGGCGCCGAAAAGATTTCCAGGATTGACCCGTGAAGATCCCGACCAGGGCAATGGTGCTGGCGGCCGGACGTGGCGAGCGCATGCGGCCCATCACTGACTCCTGCCCCAAGCCCCTGGTGCAGGTGGCCGGCCGGTCCCTGATCGAGTATCACCTGGAGGGACTCGCCCGGGCGGGAATCCGGGAAGTGGTTATTAACCTGTCATGGCTGGGCGAGCAGATCCGCGAACACCTGGGAGAGGGGGAGCGATTTGGCATGACGCTGCAATATTCCCCGGAAGGGTATCCGGCCCTGGAAACCGGTGGCGGGATATTTCGGGCCCTGCCGCTGCTGGGGCGCGAACCCTTCCTGCTGGTCAATGCAGATGTCTATTGTCCGTTTGATTTTTCCAGTCTTGGACTGGAGGAAGGCGACCTGGCGGAGTTGGTGATGGTGCCAAATCCGGCTCATCACCCTCGCGGGGATTTCGTCCTGGATCAGGGGCGGGTGCATGCCGGGGATGGTGAGCGGCTGACATTTTCCGGTATCAGCGTGCTGCATCCGGATTTATTCAAGGGCTGCTCCGACGGTGCATTTCCCCTGGCGCCTTTGCTGGTCACGGCTATGAGCAGTGGTCGCGTATCGGGGAGGGCGCACCATGGGCTTTGGTCGGATGTGGGGTCGCCGGAACGATTGGCCCAGCTTGAAGCGGTGCTCAATCGGCGTTGAACAACTCGTTATTTTCTGGAGTGAAACCCAGGTGGCGTAGCAGGTGCGGAGCCAGTACCCGGGCCATGAACTGCACCTCAGAAGGGCCGCCAAGTTCGCTAAGTTGTGTGATTTTCAGTCCCTGGTAGCCACAGGGGTTGATCCGGGAAAATGGTTCCAGGTCCATGTCCAGGTTAAAGGCCAGCCCGTGATAAGTGCAGCCTCTTCGCACCCGCAGACCAACACTCGCCAGTTTCATGCCGTCGACGTACACCCCCGGGGCATCCGCCCTGGGATAGGCCTCGATGCCATATTCCGCCGCGCTGTCGACCACCGATCTTTCCAGTGCGGTGACCATGTCGCGAACCCCCAGGCCGGCACGTCGCAGGTCTATCAGTGGGTAAACCACCAACTGCCCCGGCCCGTGGTAGGTCACCTGTCCGCCTCGATCAATCGGCACCACGGGAATGGCGCCCGGAGCCAGCAGGTGCTCGGTGCTGGCGTTCATTCCCAGGGTGAAAACCGGCGGGTGTTGCAGGAACCAGATTTCGTCAGGCGTGTTCTCGTCCCGGACGTCGGTGATTTTTTGCATCTGGCGCCAGGTTGGTTCGTAGTCCACCTGGCCCAGGTATTTAAGCGTCGGAGAAGTTTTTTTTAGGCTGGCCATGGTCGACTAGAGGGCCATCTTCACGAGTTCGCAGGCAGTCAGGGCGCGATAAATGGAATCCAGTTGCTGCTGGTTATTCGCTGATACGGTGAAGGTCAGGGCAAGGTAACGCCCCTGGGCGCTATGCCGCTCTGTCACCCGGGAGCCTTCCAGTGTGCCGGTATGGGTTTCCACAATCTGCCTGGCTACCAGGCGAAACTCCGCACTGTCTTCGCCCATCACCTTGATGGGGAATTCACAGGGAAATTCCATCAGGGTTTCTTTAGTCATTGGCGCTCTCCAGCTTGTAGTCCTGGAAGCGGCTATCAATGGCGCGCCATAGCGGACCCGGGTGGCCATCGCCTACCGAATGTCCGTCAACCCGTGTCACCGGGAGCAGTTCACGGGTCGCGCTGGCGAGCCAGATTTCGTCGGCGTCCGCCAGTTCGGTCATATCGATGGGTCCTTCCCTGACCGGCGTGCCATTTGCTTCGCACAGTTCCGCGACCAGGTCCCGGGTGGTGCCGGGTAGAATTTCCGGGCCATACGGTGGTGCGTAGACGCGGCCTTTTTTCACCACGAATATGCTGCTCGTGGAACCCTCGGTCAGCTGGCCGTCCCGATGCAGCAGGCACTCCTGGGCATGCTGTTCGTGAGCTTCCGAGTACAACAGGATGTTCGCCAGCAGGGAGGTGCTCTTGATGTCGCAACGGCTCCAGCGAGTGTCTTCGTGTGTGATGACGTGCAAGCCGCGCTCAAGTACCTCGGGGCTGCGGCTTTTCAGGGCCGCGGTCATGGCAAACACCGTGGGTGTCAGGTTCCTGGGGATCAGGTGATTACGCGTGTTTTCAGCACCCCGGCTGATCTGGATGTATACCGCCATGGATCCGCCACCATTGCGGGAAACCAGTTGCTGGATAAGCGAGCTCCATTGTTCTCGCTCCAGCACTGTATCCATGTGAATGCTAGCCAGGCTGCGCTGCAGGCGCTGGTAATGAAATTCACTGCGGAAGGGGCGCCCCTGGTAGACCGGCAAGACTTCGTAAACGGCATCGCCGAACAGGAATCCCCTGTCCAGAACCGGTATGCGCAGGCTTGCGACATCCGCGAATTCGCCATTCAGATAAGCAATTGTCATGGGAGGCACCATGCCTGGGTCGGCTTATTCGAACCAAAGCTGGATTTCATCCAGCATACGACTGAAGAAGCCACCTTCAGGCACGTCGCGCAGGGCGTGCAAGGGTTCCCGTGCGATGACCTCGCCGTCCAGCATGATGCGCACCTGGCCCAATTCCTGGCTGGTGCTGACCGGTGCCATGATGTTGTCGTTCAGGTCCATCTCGGCGCTGAGCAATTCGCGACGCCCGGAGGGCACCACGGCGGCAAGCGGCTTGCTCAGGCCAAGCTCGACTTGCTCAAATTCGCCTTTCCAGACTCTCGCCTTGGTAATGGGCGTGTCCTGCTCGAATAACTGGTGGCGTTCGTAGAATCGAAAGCCGTAGCCCAGCAGTGACTGACTGGCATTGGCTCGCGCCTTGGAACTGGAGGAGCCCATGACTACCGACACCAGGCGCATCCCCCCTTGTTTGCCAGAGGAAACCAGGCAGTAACCCGCGGCATCGGTCATGCCGGTTTTCAGGCCGTCCACCCAGTCCAGGCGCCACAACAATGCGTTGCGGTTGTTCTGGCTGATGCCGTTGTAACGGAAAGATTTCTGCGAATACCAGCCGTAGTACTGGGGAAACTCGGCAATGATTGCCCGGGCCAGCCTGCCAATATCGGTGGCGGTGGTGATGTGGTTTTCGCTGGGCAGGCCGGTGGAATTGTTGAAATGGCTCTTGCTCATGCCAAGCCGGCTGGCGTATTCGTTCATCATCGCCGCGAAGGTGGTCTCGGAGCCGCCCACGTGTTCAGCCAGGGCGACACTGGCGTCGTTGCCCGACTGTACGATCATGCCCTGCATCAAGTCTTCCACGGATACTTGCTTGCCCACCTCGATGAACATGCGCGAACCCTGGGTACGCCAGGCCTTCTCACTGATGGTGACCATGTCGCTGAGCTGGACCTTGCCCGACGCCAGTTCGTGGAACAGCACATAGGCGGTCATCAGCTTGGTCAGGCTGGCCGGTTCCAGGGGTTCATCCGCGTTTTTGCTGGCCAGTATCTGCCCGGAGTCTTGCTCGATCAGCAGGTAACCCCGCGCATCTATGCTGGGCGGATCAGGAATCGGCGGCAGTGGCTGTTGGGCCTGGGCCAGGGATAAGGCGCAAAGGCCTGTGAGCAAGGGAATCAGTCTCAGGATTTTTGAAATCAGCTGCATGGGGAATATCTGGCCATTGCGGGTTGGCGAAAAGGGGACATTCTAACCGCCGGGGAAATTCCTGTCAGTGTCGGCGGTGCCCTGGATTACTCCAGGGCCATGTGAATATCGGTGTAGTCGAGCTCTCGGAGTCGGGACATGGCCGAGTCGAAACCGGCTTGATCCGCCAGTGGGCCGACCCTGACCCGGTAAATATTGGTTTCTCCCTCACCCGTGATGCGCACTACGGTTGGGAAGCCCTGTTCTTCCAGGATCAGCTCCAGTCGGGCCGCGTTTTCCGCAGTCCCGAACGCACCTACCTGGATAAATATCACCGCCTCGCCCGAGGCCGCCATGGTGGGGGGCTCTTCCCGGGTGACCGGTGGGGGCAGTTCAGCGCCTTTCAGGGCGGGATCGCCCGGCAGCAGGGTTTCAATAAAGACCCTGGCAGTGCCCTTGGTGGTCATGTCCAGTTTGATGGCGGCCGTGTAGGAAAGATCAATAATGCGATCGCCTACGAACGGTCCGCGGTCGTTGACCTTGACCACGATCTGGCGCTCATTTTCAAGATTGGTGACCCGCACATAGGTGGGCAGCGGCAGGGTCTTGTGTGCGGCGGTCATGGCGTACATGTCGTAAGGCTCGCCGCTGGAGGTTCGCTTGCCGTGGAACTTGGTGCCATACCAGGAGGCAGTGCCGGTTTCGCTGAAGCCCTTGCTGGTCTCCATCACGTAGTAGCGCTTGCCAAAGACCTCGTAGTTTGCCGGGTTGCCGTAAGCGCTGCGTGGCTCGTGGCGAACTTTGGCATCGGGAATCGTGGACACGTCAACCTGCCTGGTCGGGGCGCTATCGCTGTTACTGACCGGGGGCGTTGAGCTGCAGGCCGCGAGGCCGGTCAGGAGAACGGCCGGGATAAGGAGGCGCAGTAAAGACTTCATTCTGGCAGTTGGGTCCTGTGCACGATTTCCTGGGACAGCTGGTGAACGGCCAGGGCGTACATCACGCTATGGTTGTAGCGGGTGATGACATGGAAGTTGTTGAAGCCCACCCAGTACTCGGGGCCGTTGACTCCCTGCAACTTGATGGCCATGGCGGGTGCATCCTCGCCGAGGCTGGTGTCGAATTTCCAGCCGGCTGCATGCAGCGCGCCTACCGTGGTTTTCAGGCCTAGCTCACGCGATCCGGGAATCGATTTGCCCTTGCGGGTGGCGCGCACCGCCACGTCTTCGCCCTGGCGCCAGCCGTGGGCCTTGAAGTAATTGGCGACACTGGCAATCACGTCATTCCAGTTGTTCCAAAGGTCGATGCGGCCATCTCCGTCCTCATCCACTGCAAAGGCGCGGAAGCTGGAGGGAATGAACTGGGGTGATCCCATGGCGCCGGCATAGGAGCCAGTGGCCGAGAGCAGGTCCACGCCGGACTCACCGCTGAGTACAAAAAATTCTTCCAGCTGAGTGCGGAAGAACTTGCTGCGCGGGGGGTATTCAAAGGCCAGGGTGCTCAGCGCATCCAGTACCCTGTGACCGCCGGTGATCCGGCCGTAATAGGTTTCCACGCCAACGATGGCCACCAGCGTTTCCGGCGCCACGCCGTATTCGTCGCCGATGCGAGTGACCAGGTCATGATTGGCGTCCCAGAAGTCGTGCCCCTGGCTAATACGTTTCTCGGTAATAAAAATCGGTCGATACTCGAACCACTTCAAGGCCCGTTCCGCGGGCTTGCTGATGGCGTCCAGGATTCCCTGCTTGATTTCCGCCTGGGCCAGGGTTGCCTTCACCAGTTCCGGATCCAGTCCGTGCTTGTCGTGCATCTGGGCAACAAAACTCACGACCTCTTGCTTGTCAACATCGAGGCTGCGGGCATGAAGTGCCGGCACGAGCAGCAAGCCGGTCAACAGGCCGGCGAACAGACGGGCGGGTAGTCTTCCGTTGATTTTTGTCAGATTCAATATTGTCACTGGGGCAATAGCTTCCTGTGGGTCTGGATTGACATCAGAATACCGAAACCGGCCATGAGGGTCACCATTGAAGTTCCGCCATAGCTGACCAGGGGTAGTGGCACGCCCACCACGGGCAGTAATCCGGAAACCATCCCCATGTTGACGAAAAAGTATACGAAGAAGGTAAGTGAAATGCTTCCTGCCAGCAATCTGGAGAAGGTGTCCTGGCCCTGGCTGGCGATATACAGACCCCGCGCAGTGATGAATAAATACAGCATAATCAGCACCAACTGGCCCATCAGACCGAATTCTTCACCCAGCACGGCGAAGATAAAGTCCGTGGAGCTTTCCGGGAGAAATTCCAGCTTGGCCTGGGAGCCATTCAGCCAGCCTTTTCCAAATACGCCGCCGGATCCAATGGCGATTTTGGACTGGATGATGTGGTAACCCGAGCCCAGGGGGTCGCTTTCCGGATTCAGCAGCGTGAGCACCCGCTGGCGCTGGTAATCGCGCATGAAGTGCCATAGCAGGGGGAGCGCACCCAGTGCCATGGCGGCCATGGTGAACATCATCCGGAAGCGCAGGCCTGCTAGCAACACCACGAAAATGCCGCTGCTTGCGATCAGCAAAGAGGTGCCCAGGTCGGGTTGCCTGGCAATGAGCACGGTGGGCACGAAGACGATCACGGCAAGCACCAGTAGTTCCATCAGGCTGGGTGGCAGGCGGCGCCTGTGCAGGAACCAGGCGGCCATCATGGGCACCCCGAGCTTCATAAGTTCCGAGGGCTGAAAGCGAAAGAATCCCAGGTTGAGCCAGCGCTGGGCACCCTTGCCAATCTGTCCGCCAACCAGTACCGCCACCAGCAAGGCTGTACCGGCCAGGAACAGCCATGGGGCCCACATGCGCAGGTAATTGGTAGGAACCTGGGCCACCAGCAGCATTGCGCCCATGGCCACTGCCAAGCGGGTCACCTGCCGAACGATCAAGGCCGAATCCTGCCCTCCGGCACTGTACAGGACGACCATTCCCAGTCCGCATACCAGCAACAGGCCGACCAGCAGTGGCCCGTCCACGTGCAGGCCTCTCATCACCCGGGCTGCAAAGCCCAGGGTGCGGTCCGAGGTGCTGGTGTTAAGGTCGCCGATCTCGTTCATGGCTTGTAGTTTTGCATATAGGCATCCAGGACCTTACGCGCTACCGGCGCTGCCGAGGTGCTTCCGCCACCGCCATGTTCTACCACCACGGCAATAGCGATCTCGGGATTCTCGGCCGGCGCGTAGGCGACGAACAAGGCGTGGTGGCGCAAGTGCTCCGGCACGTCTTCCACCTCGTATTCTTCATCCTGGGCAACACTGAAAACCTGGGCGGTGCCGGACTTGCCGGCGTACCGGTAGCTGGCGCCTTCGGCCGATCCCCGTGCCGTGCCCCTGGGGCTGTGAAGAACGTCTTCCATGGCCTTTGCGATGATTGTCCAGTAATAAGGATCGTCCACTATCACCGGCGGTAATTCCTCCAGCGGTAATTCACTGACCTCGCCGGTAAGTGGGTCCCGGGTGCCGGCAACCAGTCGCGGCCGATAACGCTTCCCCTTGGCGGCAATGATCGCGGTGGCCTCGGCAAGTTGCAGCGGAGTGGCCAGCATATAGCCCTGGCCTATGCCCGCAATCACAGTCTCGCCGGGATACCAGGACTGGTCCTGGCGCTTGTTGAAGGCAGTTTTTTTCCAGGCCCGTGACGGTATCAGTCCCGGTTTCTCCCCGGGTATATCTATGCCGCTGATACTACCCAGGCCAAAGGTGATGAGAAAATCATGCAGATTGTCGATGCCCAGTTCCACGGCGATTTCATAAAAGAAGACGTCACAGGACTCGGCGATGGCTTCTATCATGTCCACCTGTCCATGGCCTTCTTTTTTCCAGTCCCGGTAGCGATGCGTGCTGTCTGGCAGTGTGAAGTAGCCCGGGCAGAAATGCTTCTTTCGGGGGTTTTCCTTGAGGTATTGAAGGCTGGCCAGGGCGATAATCGGTTTAACCGTTGAGCCTGGCGGGTACTGGCCCCTTAGGGCCCGGTTGAACAAGGGGATGCCCGGGTCGTTTTGCAGGGAGTTGTACTGGCTTCGGCTAAATCCCTCGGCAAAATGATTGGGATCAAAAGCCGGGGTGCTGGCGAACACCAGTACGTCGCCGTTTCTCGGGTCTATGGCAACCACCGCACCGCGACGATCTCCCATAGCCTCGTGAGCGATTTGCTGCAAGTTGATATCCAGGGTTGAAATCAGGTCGTCACCCGCCACCGGCGGTTGCTGGGGAGTGTGTTGCAAGGCCCGACCCTGGGCGTTGACCAGGTTTTGCTGGTAACCGACCTTGCCCAGGAGGTCGGACTCATGGGCGCGTTCGATGCCCAGCTTTCCAATCTGGTTGGTACCCGCGTAGGCCGACGGATCGGACCGCCTCAGGTCTGCCTCGTTAATGCTGCTGACATAGCCCACCACGTGACTGGTTATTTCCCCGAAAGGATACTGGCGGATCAATCGGGCGCGGATGTCGACGCCGGTGAATTCCTGTCGCCTGACCGCGAACCTGGCGACCTCCTGGTCGTTCATCCGGTAATTCAGCGTGACGGGCTCAAACTTGCGACGGCTCAGAATCAGGCCGGTCAATCGCTCCAGGTCCGCTTCCTTGACCAGGCCTACTGAGACCAGCCGATTCAGGGTGTCGTCCAGGTCCTTAACACCCTCCCGGGTTAATTCCAGCTGATAGGCGGGCAGGTTCTGGGCAATGATTTCGCCATTTCGGTCATAAATGAGTCCCCGGGTTGGCGGCAGCGGTTCGATACGAACGTGGTTGCCCTGGGACAGGGCGCTGAAGTGTTCGTAGTTGGTGACCTGCAGGTTGATCAGCCTGGCCAACACGATGCCCATCAAAACCAGGGCAAGGACCCCACCCAGGATTACCCGGCTGACGAACATGCGTTGTTCGCGCCAGTGATCCTTGAGGGCCATATTTCCTATCATGCCGGTTGCGCAGTCAGGTTTTCAGGATGCGCGGCCAGAGAATTCTGAAGGCCGCTTGCATGGGAACCCAGGCCATCACGCCCAGCGCGATGGCGTACCAGCGATCCAGGCCCGGAGCCGGGCCTCCGATCACGCCTTCAATCCAGAACAAAACAAAGTGGTACAGCGCCAGGAACATGGCGACAGCCGCCGCCTGCTGGCCCAGCGGAAATACGCGTATACGCAGGTAGAACTTCACCGTGAGGTAGCCCACCAGGGTCATGGCCATTGCCTGTGATCCCAGCAAGGTACCTTGCATGACATCCAGTAGCAGACCCCCGACCCAGGCCGCTCCAACACCTACCCGGCGTGGGTAATGCAGGCCCCAGCAGATCACAACCAGCGCCACCCAGTCCGGGTTCCAGACGGCGTAGTCGTAGGGCAGGGGAAGGATAGACAGCATTAACGCCACCCCGAGGCTCAGCCAGAATTGCCAGGGAGGCGTGCTCATTCCTGAACCTCCTTTTCATTCTCTTCGTTCTCTTCATTCGCCCGGCGGGCCCGTTGAGGCTCACCAAACCAGACCAGCAGCACTTGTCTTCCACGATCAAGTTGAGCGCTGGGACGGGCACGCACGGTCGCAAAGTTCTTGCCGGGGTCTCTGAGTACTTCAAACACTACGCCCACGGGGTAGCCGGGCGGGAATTGTCCGCCGAGTCCGGAGGTCACCAGCAGGTCGCCGACCTGGATGTCGGTACTGTTGGGCAGGAATGGCAGGTTCAGTTCCCTGGCGTCGCCGCTGCCCAGCGCTACGGTACGAATCCCGTTGCGATTGATTTCAACCGGTGTGGCGTGACTGGGGTCAGTGATCAGAATTGCCCGGGAGGACAGGGGTTCAGCGCTGGTGATCTGTCCGATCACCCCGTAGGCATCCAGGATGGCCTGGCCGATATAGGCGCCGTCCCGACTACCCTTGTTGATGACCAGTCGATGACGGTAGGGGTCAAGATCCACCGATCGAATCTCTGCCACCAGGATGCGTTCGGCGACCTCGGTGGCCGAGCGCATCATTTCTCTCAGCCGGGTGTTCTCGACCTGCAGGGCATTGAGTTTCTGGAGCTGGAATTGCTGCTGAAGGACCTGGCTACGCAGCGCCTGGTTTTCTGACAGCAGGGCATTATGGCTGGACAGGGACTGGCTGGCCCACCTGCCGACCGCGAAAGGCATGTTCACCAGTGCTTGCAGCGGGTAGGTGGCTACCGACAAAGCGGCTCTCACATTCTGGGTCTGGTTTTGCTGCTGATCCAGCACCATGAGCAGGATGCACACCACCCACAGCAGCAAGAAGCGACTCCCCGGGGAGGGACCCCGAAGAAGAAGCGGTCGGTGTTGCTCAGACTGGATTGCCATGGACCCGCGCAGCCACCCGGGCATCTTGCCCCGGGTGTTGTAATTGTTGTGTTTGGGATTTGCGGGCGACCGGGCCGGTGTTTCGGTCTGGGTCGGTCGTCCGCTGGCTCACTGAATCAGTCCAGGTTGAACATGGAAGGTCCGTGCTTGTCCATCAGTTCAAGCACTCGGCCGCCACCGCGGGCTACGCAGGTCAGGGGTTCGTCCGCCACCACTACCGGCAGTCCGGTCTCTTCCATGAGCAGTTTGTCCAGGTCGCGAAGCAGTGCGCCACCACCGGTCAGCACAATGCCGCGCTCGGCGACATCGGCGCCCAGCTCCGGCGGAGTCTGCTCCAGGGCTGCCTTGACCGCGCCCACGATGCCTTGCAGGGGCTCCTGCAGGGCTTCGAGAATTTCGTTGCTGTTCAAGGTGAAGCTGCGGGGTACGCCTTCGGACAGGTTGCGTCCCTTGACCGAGATTTCCCGCACTTCCTGACCCGGATAGGCTGAGCCCACTTCGTGCTTGATGCGCTCGGCGGTCGCTTCACCGATCAAGATGCCGTAGTTGCGGCGCACGTAATTGATGATCGCATCGTCAAAACGGTCGCCGCCAATGCGCACCGAGGCAGCGTAAACAATGCCGTTCAGCGAGATAACGGCGACCTCGGAGGTGCCGCCACCAATATCCAGCACCATGGAGCCACGGGCTTCATGAACCGGCATTCCCGCGCCCATTGCCGCAGCCATGGGTTCGTCAATCAGGTAGACTTTGCGCGCGCCGGCCCCTTCAGCGGACTCCCGGATAGCCCGGCGTTCCACCTGGGTGGAGCCGTAGGGCACGCAGATCAGAACCCGCGGGCTGGGCCGAATAAAGCGGCCTCCGTGGGCTTTCTTGATGAAGTACTGCAGCATCTTCTCGGTCACCGTGAAATCGGCGATCACGCCGTCTTTCAGGGGCCGGATGGCAGTAATGTTGCCGGGCGTACGTCCCAGCATGTTTTTTGCCTCTTGACCCACCGCTTCCATGGTGCGTCCCCGGCCACCGCCTTCCTCACGGATAGCGACCACCGATGGCTCGTCGAGGACGATGCCTCGGCCACGCACGTAGATGAGAGTATTTGCAGTTCCCAGATCTATTGAAAGATCGTTTGAGAAGTAGCCCATCAGGTTCTTGAACATGTATGGATCAGCCCGGGTTTCAAATGGCGGAATTTAACGCGCTACTCTAACAATGGGTAGGACTTTGGGCAAGCAGCCGTGTATTATTGGCGGCTCTTTTTTTCAAGTCTCCCCATGGAGAATAGCAGCATGTCTCTTACAAAGCGTGAGGTCGAAAACGTCGCACATCTGGCTCGATTGGAGATTACTGAGGGCGAGATTGAGCGAGTTGTCGAGAACCTCTCATCAATTATCAATTTTGTAGACCAGTTGCGAGGCGCTGATACCGGCGATGTTTTGCCCATGGCGCACCCGCTGGATATGAGCCAGCGACTGCGGACCGACGAGGTAAGCGAGTCGAATCAGCGCAAGCGCTACCAGGTAAACACCTCGGCCGTCGAGGCCGGTTTGTACCTGGTGCCCAAGGTTATTGAATAAAGACCGCCAGAATCTGGGCCAAAAACTGGCCAGAACGTTCCCACAGGCAGCCTTTGGCTGCCATTGTCTCCGATTGCAGACAGGTTCGAATGATGCACAAGAAGACCGTCGCCGAAATATCCCGTTCCCTGAAGGCCAGGGAATTCAGCAGTGTCGAGATTACTCGCCACCTGCTCACCCGTATTGACTCGCTGGACAAGAATCTCAACAGCTTCATTACGGTTACCGCCGACCTGGCGCTGAAGGCTGCTGCGGCAGCTGACAAGAGAATTGCCAGTGGTGATGCCGGGCCCCTGACCGGGGTACCCATCGCCCACAAGGACATATTCTGCACCGATGGTGTGCGTACCAGCTGCGGTTCGCGGATGCTGGACAACTTCGTCTCGCCCTACGATGCCACCGTTGTCGCCCGCTTGAAGGATGCCGGCATGGTGATGCTGGGCAAGACCAATATGGACGAGTTCGCCATGGGCTCCTCCAACGAGACCAGTTTTTACGGTCCGGTGCATAATCCCTGGAATCTGAAGACTGTCCCCGGCGGTTCCTCGGGCGGTTCGGCCGCGGCCGTGGCCGCCCGCCTGGCCCCGGTGGCCACCGGCACTGATACCGGCGGCTCCATTCGCCAGCCGGCGGCCCTGGCAGGTATCACCGGCGTGAAGCCGACCTATGGCAGGGTTTCCCGCTACGGCATGATTGCTTTCGCCTCCAGCCTGGACCAGGCCGGAACCCTGACCCAGACCGCTGAGGATGCCGCCCTGGTGCTGGAAGCCATGTCCGGATTCGACAAGCACGACTCCACCAGTTCTCCGGCTGCGGTGCCCGGTTACCACGGTTCCCTGAACGAGAGCCTGGAAGGGCTGCGTGTGGGTGTGCCCCAGGAATTCATGGACGAGGGCCTGGATCCCCAGAACCGTGCCGCCGTGGAAGCCGCCCTTGAGGTGTATCGTTCCCTGGGGGCCACCATCCACAGCGTGAGCATGCCCAGCCTGGCCTTGTCAGTGCCGACCTACTACGTGGTGGCGCCGGCGGAAGCCTCGTCCAACCTGTCCCGTTTTGACGGCGTGCGTTTCGGCTATCGCTGTGAAAATCCGTTGGACCTGGTGGATATGTACAAGCGCAGCCGCGGTGAAGGCTTTGGTGAGGAGGTCAAGCGCCGCATCATGACCGGCACTTATGTGCTCTCCGCCGGTTACTACGATGCGTACTACCTGCAGGCTCAGAAAGTACGTCAGTTGATCGCCGAGGATTTCACCAGGGTGTTCAAGGAAGTGGATGTGCTGATGGGTCCGACCACCCCGGAGCCGGCCTTCGAGCTGGGCTCCAAGACCGCCGATCCGATCACCATGTACCTGAACGATATTTACACTATTGGTGTGAACCTTGCCGGCCTGCCTGGCGTGTCCATCCCTTGCGGATTTGTGAACGACCTGCCGGTGGGATTGCAGCTGATTGGCTCACACTTCTCCGAGGCGAAATTGCTGAACGTAGCCCACCGCTACCAGCAGGAAACCGATTGGCACCAGCGCCTCCCCGGCAGTGACTACGAATAAGAACCAGGGCAATAAATCATGGAATGGGAAACTGTAATCGGGCTGGAAATTCATGCACAGCTCAATACCGTCAGCAAGATCTTCTCTGGTGCGTCGACCGCCTATGGCGCCGAGCCCAACACCCAGGCCTGCCTGGTGGACCTGGGCTACCCGGGCCAGTTGCCGGTGCTCAATGCGGAGGCCGTGGCCAAGGCGGTAAAGTTTGGCCTGGCTACCGGATCAAAAGTGGCGCGCCGCTCGGTGTTCGCCCGCAAGAACTATTTCTATCCTGACCTGCCCAAGGGCTACCAGATCAGTCAGTTCGAGCTGCCTATCGTGGAGACCGGCAAGCTCGAGGTGGTGCTGGAAGATGGCAGCATCAAGATCGTGGGGCTGACCCGTGCGCACCTGGAAGAAGATGCCGGCAAGTCGCTGCACGAGGACTTCGCAGGCATGACCGGTATCGATTTGAACCGCGCCGGTACACCGCTGCTGGAAATCGTTTCCGAGCCGGAGATGTACAACGCAAAGGAAGCGGTGGCCTACATGAAGACCATCCATACCCTGGTGCGTTACCTGGATATCTCCGATGGCAACATGGCAGAGGGCTCCTTCCGCTGTGACGCCAACGTGTCCGTGCGACCCAGGGGTAGCGATAAACTGGGCACCCGCTCCGAGATCAAGAACCTGAACTCTTTCCGTTTTGTTGAGCGCGCCATCAATTTCGAAGTGGAGCGTCAGATCGACATCCTGGAAAGCGGCGGCAAGGTGGTGCAGGAAACCCGCCTGTACGATTCGGTCAAGGACGAGACGCGCTCCATGCGCAGCAAGGAAGAAGCGAATGACTACCGCTACTTCCCCGATCCTGACCTGCTGCCGGTAGTGCTTGAGGAAAGCTATATCGAGGATATCGCCAAGACCCTGCCAGAGCTGCCGGGTCAGAAGCGCAAGCGCTTCATAGATGAGCATGGCTTGTCCGCCTATGACGCCGGTGTGCTCACTTCCAGCCGCGAACTGGGTGATTACTACGAGCACGTGGTGGAGCGTTTGGGCGGCGATCCCAAGCTGGCCGCCAACTGGGTGTCC
>Ga0316188_10000057_pt1 | contig 32409 bp, 27 predicted proteins | sample Phiworburrow1_MG_FD_204933 | JGI IMG/M metagenome (GOLD analysis project Ga0316188, IMG submission 204933) | Coastal sediment microbial communities from Maine, United States - Phippsburg worm burrow 1 | ecosystem: Environmental > Aquatic > Marine > Coastal > Sediment | place: USA: Maine... | reverse complement strand
ACCCATCGGGGATTCATTAAAGCTGACCGCCGGCGTGGGCTACCATGTATTTGATACCCAGGGCAGCGGCTCCTTCTTTGGAGATGACGATGACTTTTTCGGTAACAGCTACGATCCGGTCACCCTCACCTACCTGTATGACTACGAAGAACTAGAGTTCTTTGCAGACCTGGGTTTCGAACTGTTTGGTCACAAGGCGCTGTTGTTTGGTAATTACGTGCAAAACCAGGCGGCCGATGACAATGACACGGCCTACGCCCTGGGCTTCACCTACGGCTCCGCAAAAAACAAGGGTGAGTGGGAACTCGGCTACGTTTACCAGAAGCTCGAAGCTGATTCTGTTCTCGGTCTGCTGACCGACTCAGACTTTGGTGGCGGCGGCACCGATTCAAAGGGCAGCGTTTTCAAGGGCAGCTACGCCATCGCCAAGAATTTCAATGCCGACTTCACCTATTTCATCAACGATGTAGGTCTCAAGTCAGGTGACCCGATTGATTTCAAACGCCTGCAGTTGGACTTGAGCTTTAAATACTAGGGTTCAGCAGCCCTGTTGCCAGCCTGGCAACACACACCACGAGCAAACCGACGGGCCCAAACGGGCCCGTTTTTGCACGGGCACCAGGTGTTAAAAATATAGGACCCGACTCTTTTCAGGCGCAAATAAAACAAGCTACGCGCAATCTCGATGAAGTTATAATTGCGCCCATGAAACCTGATCCGCAACTGGAAACCTATGCCGCCGTTGACCTGGGCAGCAACAGCTTTCATCTGCTGATCGCACGTCGTGAGCACGGTGAGTTGCGGGTACTTGACCGGATCAGGGAAATGGTGCGCTTGAGGGGTGGCCTAGATCACGAAGGCAACCTTGACCATGAAGTGCAGCAGCGTGCGTTGGCTTGCCTGTCCCGCTTTGGTCAACGCCTGCGGGGCATCCCCGTCAATAACCGGCGCGCGGTCGGAACACAGACCTTCCGTAAATTAAAATACGCCGACGAATTCCTGCAGGCATCCGAACAGGCCCTGGAGTGCCCGGTGGATATCATCGCCGGTCGCGAAGAGGCCCGCCTGATCTACCTGGGTGTCACCCAATGGGTTGCCGGCCGCCGGCAAAAACAGCTGGTCATGGATATCGGCGGGGGAAGCACCGAGCTGATCATTGGCGATGGCCTCGATCCGCTTGAGATGGAGAGTCTGCAGTTTGGCTGTGTTGCAGTGACAAGCGAGTTCTTTGCAGACGGCTTGATCACGGAGAAGGGCCTTAAAAAAGCCCAGCGTGCGGTCGCGACAGAATTACAGGAGTTGCAACACACCTACCGCAACGCCGGCTGGAAAATCGCCATCGGTTCATCCGGGACCATCCGCTCCGCAGCCAATATCTGTGAGGCCAATGGCTGGTGCAGGAGTGGCATTACCTCGAAGGCACTGGAGGCGCTCAAACACAAAGCGCTGTCTTTCAATACCATCACGGATATCGATATTGATGGTTTGAGCGAGGGACGCAAGCCCGTTTTTATCGGCGGTCTCGCCATCATGCTGGCGTGTTTTGAAGCGCTTGGCATCAACAGGTTAGTGGTATCGCAATATGCTTTGCGTGAAGGACTGTTGCAGGATCAAATCGGCCGACTTGAGCACCGTGACCCGAGGGACAAAGCGGTTAAAGCCCTGATGTCCCGCTTTGCAGTCGATGCTGCCCAGGTCAAACGTGTCCGCAGAACTGCTTTGAGCCTGTTTGATAAGTTATCCCCCGATGCCGGGTTGAATGACGTGCACCGGGATCTATTGGCCTGGGCCGCCGAATTGCACGAGATCGGCCTGAGCCTGTCCCACGTCAGTTACCAGCAGCATTCCGCCTACCTGGTTGAAGCATCGGACATGGCGGGTTTCTCGCGACAGGAGCAGCTTTTCCTGGCAGCGCTGGTGGGCTTCCAGCGGCGCGACATTCCGTCAGCTTATTCCGCCAGGCTTCCCGTGCGCTTACACATGGCCTTATCGGTTACCTTGCTGTGTATGCGTCTGTCCTGGATATTTTGCAGAACCCGCGAGGATGAGGCCATTCCTGAATTTGATGTCAAACTGGAAGGTTCCAGGGTCCGTCTTGTTTTGCCGGTCATGTGGATGGAAAACCACCCGTTGACCATCAATGATCTTGAGTACGAGACACAGGCGCTGCAGTCAATTGGCCTGCGACTGGAAATAGTCCACCCGGAACATGAACCCGCCTGAAGACTGGCGTCCAACGGCCACCGTCGGCCAGCTAAGGGCCCGGGCACGCTTACTGCAGGATATCCGGGCGTACTTTTCCAACCGGGGTGTCATGGAGGTCGAAACCCCGCTGATGTCCATGGCCGGAAATACCGATCCGGAAATACAGTCCATCAGAACCGGTAACGGCAGCTATCTGCGCACCTCTCCCGAGTTTCCACTCAAACGCCTGCTGGCTGCCGGCAGCGGTGATATTTTCGAACTGGGCCGGGTCTTCCGGGCCGCTGAAGCGGGCCGTTCGCATAATCCGGAGTTCACCCTGCTTGAATGGTACCGGACCGGTTTCGGCTACCACCAACTGATGGACGAGGTTGCCGATATCGTCAGGTGCTGTGGACGCGGAAAGTTTGATCAATGGCCGCAACAGAAACTCAGTTACCGGCAGTTGTTCCTGCATTACATCGACCTCGACCCCTTCACCGCAGACGCGCAAAGCCTTTCTGCCAGGGCGAAGACGCACGGTATTGATGATATTGAACTGGACCGCCAGCAATGGCTGGATCTGCTGATCAGCGTTGTAATCCAGCCTGCCCTTCCCGAAGAATGCCTGACGTTTGTGTACGATTTTCCCGCCGGGCAGGCCGCGCTGGCCAAGATCCGCCCGGGCCACCCGCCACTCGCAGAACGCTTTGAACTTTATCTCGGGCGAACTGAACTCGCCAATGGCTACCAGGAATTAACGGACGCCAATGAGCAACGGCAACGTTTCGAATCGGACAACCAACAGCGTCAGGAAGGTGGGCAAGCGGTTTATGAAATCGACCAGCACCTGATCACGGCACTTGAATACGGCTTACCTGAATGCGCGGGTGTGGCGTTGGGTGTGGATCGTTTACAGATGGCGATCGGTGGTCTGGATTCGATCGATGAAGTGATTGCTTTTCCTTTTTCAAGGGCCTGAGCGCTGTTTCAGCGGTAATACCACCCGCACCTCCAGGCCGCCCTCTTTCCGGTTCAATGCTGAAATCCTGCCGTCATGACGCCTTACCGCGGAGGCTGCAATGGCCAGCCCAAGGCCATGACCACCTAAATGCCTGTCACGCGCCTCGTCGACACGGAAAAAAGGCTCAAATATCCTGCCGATCTGGGTCTCATCAATACCCGGCCCTGAATCCAATACGCTGACCTGGACCTGTTTGTCACCCACCCGGCTTGCACGGACGCAGATGCCTCCTTTCACTGAATGGATCAGGGCATTGCGCAGCAGGTTTTCAAACACACGCCAAAGCAATTCACGGTCGGCTTCCAGCAGCAGGGGGGGCTGTAGCTTCAGTGCGATGGGCTCACGACTATCGCCGATTTCGTAATTGGCCGTTTCTACCAGGTCATGTAACAAGTCCGACAAATCAAAACGTGACAGCTTCAGTTCCTGCGGTCCGGAAGACTCACGCAACAGGCTCAATACCTCATCGACCAGTTTTTCAAGGCGGCCGCTCTCCAGTTCTATACGGTCGAGCTCGTCGGTCACCAGGCTGCGGTCCTTGTTGCGGGCGATTTCAAGGGCGACACGCAAACGTGCCAGCGGTGAGCGCAGTTCATGACTGACATCGCGCAACAGGCGCCGGTTGGCTCCCTGCAATTGCTGTAAGCGACCGGCCATCTCGTCCATGTCCCGGGCCAGTTGGCCGAATTCATCCTGGCGGCGGTCGAGTGGTGCACCAACCCTGACACTAAGGTCACCGGTGGCCAGCTGCCGGCTGGCACGGCTCAGGTGCCCCAGCGGTGCAGCCAGGTAACGTGCCAGCAACAGGCTGACCAGAGCGCTGATGATGGCCGCCACACCCAGGCGCATACCCACACCTGCAGACCCGGGCGCGAGCAACGCACGGGGTGGTCGACGGCCGGTGGTGACCAGCGTATAAACCTGCCCGCTGGCGTCCTGCAGTTGCGTGGTAACGACCTTGACCCTGCCCTTTTTAACCCTGTTCAGCACGCGCTCACGACCAAGCAGTTCCTTGCCCTGACTATCCAGCACGAAAACATGGTTATGCAGGCCACGCGGCACCCCGTCAAGCGTCCGTTTCAGCTTGCGTTCACCGCCTTCCTTCAGGTCGCGGGCGAGCTTTTCACTGAAGTGCTCAAGGTTCTCATCGAATATCGCCGGCGTCTCGACTGTATTGCTCAGAATGACCAACTGGTTTATCCAGCTAACCACAATGGCAAAGGCCATGATGCTCAGCCAAAGTGCAAAAAACAGTTTCCAGAACAAGCGTGGCACGTTTCAATCCGCTCCGTAACGATACTGGTAACCGAAGCCGCGGATGGTTTCTATACGTTCACTGCCGTCCTTTGCCGGGCCGAGCTTTCTGCGCAGGTTGCTCACATGCATATCAATACTGCGGTCGTATGCCACCGGTTCACGGCCCAGTGCAGCCAGGTACAGGTCTTTCTTCTCAACCACTTCACCACTGCGTTGCAGCAGCAGTTGCAGGATGCTGAATTCCGTGCTGGTAAGCTCTTTCAACTGACCATCAAGCCGTAGCTCCCGCCTGGCCTGGTTCAGAACGAGGTCATCAGCCTCGAGAATTGCCGAGGTGGAGTGCGTATTTGAACGGCGCAGGATCGCACGGATACGCGCCAGCAATTCGCGTGGATTGGCGGGTTTGGCCAGGTAATCATCGGCACCCAGCTCAAGACCGATGATGCGGTCGAGGTCGTCACCGCGAGCGGTTAGCATGATCACCGGCAACTCGGACTCCTTGCGCAGGTTACGCAGCACATCGATACCATTCATACGCGGCATCATGATATCGAGCACCATTGCATCCAGGCCGGGCCGCCTCGATTCAGCCAGCGCCTGTTCACCGTCAAAAGCAAGCCTCACCTCGAAACCTTCCTGAACAAGATATTCGCGCAACAGCTCACACAGTTCCTTATCGTCATCCGCTATGAGCAGGGTTTGTGTCATGTGGTCACCGTGCATTTCCCAACCCGGATTTTACCCAACAGCGCTTGCAATGGTGTGACTTTACCTTTCTTTACACAATCCTAACCCAAGCAGACACGGAAAAGTTGTCTCATATCCTGCAAGACATACCACACCGTGACGAAAGGAAAAACTGATGAACACACTGACAAAAATGATGCCCGGAATAATTTTAACCACGCTGCTGCTTACCATCACAGGCACGGTTCTGGCAAAAGACCCCGAGGCCGGGGCCGCCAAGCAGCGCCACCACCATCCACGTGGGGACCAGCCGATGCCGGTTGTTGATAACCTGATGCGTGCCATAAAACACCTGGACCTGAACGAAGAGCAGAAGACCAGCATCAAGGACATCATGCACGGTCTCAAAACAGAAGAACGGCCGCTGGCGAGAGAAATGAAAGCTGGTCAGGAACAACTGAAGGAATTGATCAAGGCCGATAGTTTTGACGAAGCGGCGGTCTCGGCGCTGGCCAAAAAGGAAGGCGCCCTGGCAGCCGAACGCCTGATTATCACCAGCAGGGCCATGTCAAAAGTCTATGCCCAGTTGACCGATGAGCAACGCGCGGAACTCGCGACAATGGCCTCGGAGCGTGCCGCGAAGCGTGCTGAGAAGCGTGCCGAAAGACGCGGGCAACAGCCTGACAACGGATAAACCCGCTTCGTAAATTAAAGGCCGGAACCAGGAGCCTCTATGCTCCTGGTATCTGTGCATTTACCTATTTCGCGTCAGTCGCCACCCGAACAGCCTCCAGCCCCGCCCCGGCTGCCTGTGAATTGAAGGCGGCCAGGTCATTTCCAAGCAGCTCTTCCAGACGGTCCAGCTGGGTATCGATCGCGGCAACCAGTTCATCGCGAACCGCCAGCGCCGAAGCAGAGGGCGCATGGTCGCCAAAACCAGCCAGCGCCATCACACCGGCCAATTTATCGTTCAGGCGGATGGGGAAATTGAGCGGATCCTGCGGGCTCTCCATTTTCGTCTGGTACAGCATTCCCTCGATACTGCTCAGCTTTGCCTTCAACCCGGTTGCTGATTCGAGCAGACCGTCAAATCGCTTGTCATCTTCAACCCGCTTCTCAATGCCATCCAATTGGGCCCTGGCTTCACGAATGCGTGTTATCGCACGATGGGTTTCAGTCAGCTTGAGATTAATACCGGTGATGAAATCATACTGTGCCTGGTAGTCCGCCGCAGAGACATCCAGACGCGGGTCCGCAAGCACTTCAAAACTGACCGTCTGCTGCTCGCCGCCAAGACTCAGGGTGGCCTGGTAGATGCCGGGTATGGCTTTCATGCCTTTGAGCGAGTCATTCCACAGCACCAGGTCCTTGAACCGCTCAACGCTGGCGTAACGCATATCCCAGGCAAACATATTCAACCCTGCCCCGGTCTCGAGTTGCCGGTCGTCATCACCCGGCAGTGGGTCTTCATCTTTCTTGTCATCCGCTGGTTTGGCCGTAAAGGTACGGATCACAACGCCATCACTGTCCTTGATTTCCAGTGAAATGTCGCTGTCTGCTGGCAGTTCTTCAGACAGCCAGTAGTAAAGGGGCACACCGGCCGGAGGGTTCTTGCCCTTGTTTTCCGCCTCATCATCCGCACCGTTTCGCAAACGCCAGGCAGGGGCCGGTGTAAACAGGTGTTGTGCCTTTTTGAAAACTGCCTCATCGGCCTGGCGCAAGACGGTCACGTCATCCAGGATCCAGTAACCCCGCCCCTGGGTGGCGGCAACCAGGTTACCGTCCTTGAGCGCGAGGTCGGTGACCGGCACGACCGGCAGGTTGAGCTGTGTGCCCTGCCAGTTTTTCCCATCATCCTTCGACATGTAAATTCCGGATTCGGTACCGGCGAACAGCAGACCGCGTTGTTGCCTGTCCGCTCGGATCACACGGGCAAAATGATCGGAGGGGATCCCGTCGGTGATCTTTTCCCAGCTCTTGCCGTAATCGGTGGTTTTGAACAGATAGGGCCTGAAATCGTTACTCTTATAGCCGGTCGCAGCGAGGTAAAGCCCGCCAGCTTCAAATGGATGCGCCTCGATGGAATTGATCTGGATCTCGGTTGGCAGGCCGGTATTGCGGCCTTTGGGCGTGACATCTTCCCAATTCTGTCCACCATCGCGGCTGATGTGTAAGAGCCCATCATCGGATCCGGTCCAGATGACACCCGCCTGCAACGGCGATTCCGCCACGGCAAAGATCGTTCCATAGTATTCGACGCTGGTATTATCCTTGGTTATCGGCCCGCCGGAAGGACCCTGTTTTTCCTTGATATTGCGGGTCAGGTCAGGGCTGATCGCCTGCCAGGTCTGACCTTCGTCGGTGGTCTTGAACAGCACATTGGCCGCCGCATACAGGGTATCCGGGTCATGCGGCGAGATCAAAATCGGAAAGTTCCAGTTAAAGCGGTATTTCAGATCCGCGGCACCCCAACCCATCGGGTCATCCGGCCATACATTGATCGCCCGGGTATCGCCATTGCCGTGATCATAGCGGATCAGGTATCCGCCATAGGAACCACCGTAGACAACATCCGGATTATCCGGCCGCGCGACCACGTGACCACTTTCGCCACCTGCGGTCGGTTCCCAGTCACGTGTGCCGATGGCATCGCTGAATGCCGAACGCGAGCGTATCCTCAGGGCGGAATTATCCTGCTGCCCACCCAGCAGGCGGTAGGGGAAGGCGTTATCCGTGGAAACCCGGTACATCTGTGCGGTGGGCTGGTTGGATTGCACCGACCAGTTTTCGCCACCGTCATAACTGATGTTGGCTCCGCCGTCATTGGCTTCGATCATACGCCCGCGATCATTGGGGTCGATCCAAAGATCGTGGTTATCACCATGCGGTGTGGATACCTTTTCAAAGGTTTTGCCGCCATCCTTGGATCGATGGAACTCGACGTTCGTGACGTAGACCACGTCTTCATCCACGGGGTCTGCCTGGATACGCGTGTAGTACCAGGCCCTCTGGCGTAATTTACGTTCCTGGTTAACACGTTTCCAGGTTTTACCGGCATCTGTGGAGCGAAACACGCCACCCTCATCCGCTTCGATGATCGCATAGAGGTTATCCGGGTTGCTTCCCGAAACACTGATACCGGAAATACCCAGCGGGGGCTTTGGCATACCCTCGTTTTCAGAAATGGACTGCCAGCTATCACCACCGTCCGTCGTCTTCCAGATTTTTGAACCCTCGCCACCGGATTCGAGACTGTAGGGTGTGCGGATGACGCGCCAGGTGCTGGCATAGAGGATACGCGGGTTGGTCGGGTCCATCACCAGGTCAACCACACCGGCCCCGGCATTCACATAAAGAACCTTCTGCCAGTTTTTGCCGCCATCGGTAGAGCGGAACACACCGCGCTCTTCGTTGGCGCCAAACAGGCTGCCCATGGCGGCGACGTACACAACATCGGGATTCTGCGGATGTATGCGGATACGCGGGATACGCTGGCTGTCCTTAAGACCGGTATGCGACCAGGTCCGTCCGGCATCGGTGGACTTCCAGACACCATCACCGACGGATACATTGCCACGCACGGTTTTTTCACCGGTGCCCACGTAGATGACATTCGGGTCCCACGATGAAACGGCAACGGCGCCGATGGAGCCGCCAAAAAAACCGTCCGAGATATTGCTCCATTTGCCACCGCCATTGGTGGTTTTCCAGACACCACCACCGGCTGAACCGAAGTAAAAGGTCTCCCGCTCCTGCGGAATACCGGTAACCGCGGCCGAACGACCACCGCGGTAGGGCCCGACCTCGCGCCATTTCAATCCTTCGAGATCACTTTCATCCCAGGCAGTTGCAACTGATGCTGCCAGCAGGCAAAACAGCAGTGGCAGTGATATTGAAAGACGTGACATTGGTTTCTCCCGGTTATTTTTTTGAAAAGCAGGTGTGGTGATTATGACGTATTTTGGAATACTGGTCAGGTAATGACTGCCCGATTTGGGTGTGTTCGTGCCACCTTCTTGATCGGGCGCCGGTTTTGCTTTTTCTTGTTTGTATGGTGGTGAGGACGCTGGGGTGGGTCGTTTTGTACGGTGGTTGGGCCGCTGGGGTGGGTAGTTACTTCCAGGAAGCGCTCAAGCACGTCCATGTGTCGCTCGGGCCTCGGCATCCCTGCCTCGTACGGTCCTGGAAGCAACTACCCACCCCGGCGTCCGGCAGACGCCGTGCGAAACCGTCAGAAACCATTGACCTGTCTATACGCACAGCGCAGAGGGTGTGCAGTACCTCTCTTCAGGACCTTACGAGAGAAGGTGAGACCGGGAACCGGTCGAGAGGCTGGCCTGGGCCACAGGACGTCGAGGAAGAGCCCACATGGATGTGCTCGTGGCGTGTCCTGAAGAGAGGTACTGCATGGCCTCGGCGCCCATACAGATAAAGGATCAGTGGCCGATACCAAGCAATCAAGTGAAAGGCTTTATTGGCATAGTCGGTTTAGATTTAGCGGGTCAGGTACAATTCGCTGACAATTACGGTAGTGAAGTTGGGAGGCGGCTTACAAGTGGGTTATTGGATATTCGTAGCACTGGTCCTGGTCGGAATGACCGTTGCGCTGCTTTTGCCGCGTTACCGGCTTAAGAAGGCGATTGCCGCACCGTTTCCGGATGAGTGGGTTGCAATCGTGGAGCGCAATATTGCGGTCTATCGAAACCTGCCGATGCCATTGCGCCTGCAGCTTCGGAACCTGATCAAGCAGTTCCTGCACCAGAAACATTTCAGCGGTGCCGGCGGCCTGGAAATCACCGATGAAATCCGGGTAACCATTGCCGCCGAGGCCTGCATGTTGCTGTTGAACCGTAACACCGGCGTTTACCCATCGTTGCGTTATATCATCGTTTATCCGAGCGCATTCGTGGTCGACCGGGCACAGGCCAGCGCGGAGGGTGTCGTCAGCGAAGGCCGCAAGGGTCTGCTGGGTGAGTCGTGGAGCAGTGGCAAGGTTATCCTTGCCTGGGATAACGTCCTGCAGGGTTCGAGTAATTTTGTCGATGGCCAGAATGTTGTACTACATGAATTTGCCCATCAACTCGATAGCGAGTCAGGCAGCACCAATGGCGCGCCGATCCTGGTGGGTAGGAATTGTTTGCGTACCTGGGCCGCCACCCTGTCAGGCGAGTTCGAAGAACTTCAGAAAGATGCCTGGAAGGGCAAACGCTCGCTGATTGATCATTATGGCGCGACCAATCCGGCTGAGTTTTTTGCCGTTGCTACCGAAACATTTTTTGAAAAACCGGCACAGATGGCCGAACATCACGCCGAGCTGTTTGAAGTGCTTAAATGTTACTACCGGATCGACCCCAGGGATTGGCAATCACTGCCCGATTTAAACCTCTGATTGCGCCTCGATCTCAGCCAGCACATCATCCAACTTGAGATGCCGGACATCCATTCCGAGCACCATGTAAATGACGTGTTCGGCGATGTTCTGGCAACGGTCGGCGAGACGCTCCAGTGAGCGTACGGCCCAGATGATATTCATTACCGAAGGTATGGCTGCCGGGTCTTCGGACATCCGGTGGATGAGTTGCTTGAGGATTTTCCGGTACTTCTTGTCGACCTTTTTATCCGCTTTGACCACCAAGATAGCGGTTTCCACATCGGTACGTGCAAACGCATCCAGCACCTGGCGCAACATGCTGCGGACCAGTTCGCCCATGTATTCCAGATCGACACGCACATCATCCTCGAGCGCGCCATCCATGTCCTTGCGTGACATTCTCGCTACCCGCTTGGCTTCATCACCCATACGTTCCAGGTCATTGATCGTCTTGATCACCGTCATGACGAGACGTAAATCGGTGGCTGCAGGCTGACGCAGCGCGACAATCCGCGTGCATTCCTCGTCGATCTCCACTTCAAGAGAATTTACAATCGAATCAGCCCTGACAACCTCCTTCGCGAGCGCGGTTTGATCATGCACCAGCACGTCCAGCGCGTTGGCGAGTTGGATTTCAACAATCCCGCCCATATGCAATACCTTGCTGCGGACATCCTCCAGTTCTTCGTTGAACCGGCGCGAAATGTGCTGGCCAAGATGCAAATCACTCATCAAATCTTCCTCGGGTCATCAGCCGTAACGACCGGTAATGTAATCTTCCGTCTTTTTCAGACGCGGCTTGGTAAATATCTGGTCGGTGGCACCAAACTCGATCATTTCGCCCATGTACATAAAGGCAGTATAGTCAGAAACCCTGGCCGCCTGCTGCATATTATGCGTCACCATGATGATGGTATATTGCGTTTTCAACTCGGCGATCAACTCTTCAACCTTCAGGGTCGATATGGGGTCGAGCGCCGAACAGGGCTCATCCAGCAGGATGCATTTCGGCTGCACCGCGATGGCACGGGCGATAACCAGGCGCTGTTGTTGACCACCGGACAAACCGAAAGCAGAATCGCTCAAACGGTCCTTGACCTCGTCCCACAAGGCGGCGCCCTTCAGGGCCCACTCGACGGTCTCGTCCAGCTGGCGGCGTTTGTTCATACCCTGGATACGCAGGCCATAGGCGACGTTTTCATAGATGGACTTGGGAAATGGATTGGGCTTCTGAAAAACGATACCCACTTCCCGGCGCAATTCCGGAACATTGACATCATCGGCATAAATATCCCGTCCGTTGAGCAATATTTCGCCTTCGATCCGACACACGTCAATGAGGTCATTAAGACGATTGAAACAGCGCAATAACGTGGATTTACCGCAACCACTGGGACCGATGAAAGCGGTCACCTGTTTTTCGGGTATGACCAGGTTGATTTCCTTCAACGCCTGGGTTTTACCGTAATACAAATCGAGGTCGGTGACCGTCACCGCGGTCGGGTGCACAAGCCGGTTACCATGCGCCGGTGCAGTTGATGGTTTAGTTTGTTGTGTCATGATTCCAGTCCACGATATCTTTCACTCAATCGGTTGCGCACCTGGATGGCGACCAGGTTCAAAAGTACGATAACGACCACCAGCAACAATGCGGTTGCATAAACCAACGGTCGCGCGGCCTCAACGTTGGGGCTCTGAAAGCCCACGTCGTATATATGAAAGCCCAGGTGCATGAATTTTCTGTCAAGGTGCAAAAACGGTGCATTACCATCAAGGGGCAATGCCGGCGCCAGCTTGACCACGCCGACCAGCATCAATGGGGCAACCTCGCCGGCGGCCCTAGCCACTGCCAGGATCAGGCCGGTCATGATACCCGGGGAAGCCATTGGCAATACCGTCCGCCAAAGCGTTTCCCATTTCGTCGCGCCAAGTGCGAGGCTGCCTTCACGTATGCTGCGCGGGATTCTTGAAAGCCCTTCCTCGGTCGATACTATGACCACCGGCAAGGTCAGTAACGCCAGTGTCAGCGAGGCCCAGAACAGACCGCCGGTACCAAAGGTCGGCGCGGGTAATGCCTCCTGGAAAAACAGGCGATCCAGGCTGCCGCCCAGGGTATAGACAAAAAAGCCCAACCCGAATACGCCGTAAACGATCGAAGGTACACCGGCGAGGTTGTTAACCGCGATGCGGATAAAGCGTGTAAACAATCCCTGGCGGGCGTACTCCTTCAGGTAAACCGCCGCCACGACACCCAGTGGGGTCACGAACACGCTCATCAGCAATACCATCAGTACTGTGCCAAATATGGCCGGAAATATACCGCCCTCGGTGTTGGCCTCGCGTGGGTCATCGGCGACAAACCGCCAGACATTGTGGAAGAAATGCCCGATCTTTCCACCCAGGTGCATCTGGTTTGGCTGGTAGGCATAGACGATGGATGACATCGGTAACTCGATTTCCTGCCCGTCCACCGTATTGACAAGCACCGCATCGCGGCGCAACCGGGTATAGAGTTCCCCCAGTTCCTGTTCCAGTAGTTCGTATTCCTCCTGCAGCAACACGCGGGCGCTTTCAATTTTAGCCAGGTTTTCGGCGGTATCCCTGCCCTTGATTTCCAACCCACGCTGTTTTAACCGCAGACGCTCGATACGATAATTGACACTGCCGATGCGGTTTTTTTCAAGATCGCTAATTTCATCCCTCAGGCGATTGGCGTGATCGAGGTTTTGCTGAAAAGCCCCCCAGGTATCCCGGTTGTCGAGCAACTCGCCGGCTTCCCTGACACCAATCAGCATACCGATGAAAACACCCCATTCCTCACGCTCAAATACCACCATGCTCAGTGGCTTGTTCACCGACTTGATGGATGGCTCAAGTATCCAGCGGAAATCCTGGCCGAGGATATCGCGGTTACCGGTTTTCAGCAGGTAACGGGTAACGAACTCACTGCCTTGCGCAACCTCAAGACCGGATTCACGAAGACGCTTTGCGGTGACCTTTTCCTTCTCCCTTATCTGGCCGGCAAGAATCAATTCACTGCCATCCACCTGCTGGTAAACGATTTTCTGTACTGCAAGTGGCCAGAAATGCGCCATACCACGCACACCGATCAATAACAGCAAACCAACCACCAGCAGAATACTGGCGCTGACCGCTGCCGCATTCAGCCAGACCCAGGGGGTGCCATCCGCGATCCATTTTACAAGTGTTTTCATGGCCGTGGCCTCACAGCGAACTGTACTTTTCACGCAGGCGCTGGCGGATCAGCTCAGCACCCGTATTAACCACAAAGGTGAACAGGAACAACACCAGCGCGGCCAGGAACAGGATGCGGTAGTGTGAACTGTTCATGGCGGACTCCGGCATTTCAACCGCGATGTTCGCCGCCAGCGTGCGCATGCCTTCAAACAGGTTCCAGTCCATGATCGGCGTATTACCGGTCGCCATCAGCACGATCATGGTTTCACCCACCGCCCGGCCGAGACCGATCATGACCGCAGAAAACATACCCGGACTGGCCGTTGGCAATATCACCCTGACCAGGCTCTGCCACGGGGTCGCCCCCAGCGCCAGGGAACCATCCGAAAGCGACTTGGGCACACCGTAAATGGCATCCTCGGCAATCGAGAATATGGTCGGGATGACCGCAAAACCCATCGCACAACCCACCACCAAGGCATTTCGCTGGTCGTAGGAAATTCCGGCCTCGCGGCTCAGCCAGGTGCGCAGGTCACCCTCAAAAAATAGATCCTGGAGCGGGCCGACAAATTCAATTGACACGATTGCCAGGACCGCCAGAACCGGTAGCAGCAGAACCGGTTCCCAGCCCTCCTTTACAAGATCTTTAACCCGCCACGACGACCGGGTCCAGAACCACGCGAACAGCAGCAAGCCTATCGGCATGACCAGCATCATGGACATGACACCCGCAAGATTCTCTTCCAAAAATGGCGCAAACCAAAGACCGGCCAGGAAGCCGAGAATGACCGTTGGTAAAGCCGCCATGATCTCGATGGTCGGTTTGACCATTCTTCGCAAGGCCGGGGACATGAAATAGGCCGTATAGGCGGCGCCCATCAAGGCCAGCGGCAGGGCGAAAAGCATGGCATAAAGCGCCGCTTTCAAGGTACCAAACGCCAGCGGGGTCAGGCTGAATTTTGGTTCGAATTCGTTACTCGACGCCGATGACTGCCAGACATACTCGGGCTCGAAGTAATTTTCATACCAGACTTTCGACCATAGCGATGCGAAGGACACTTCCGGATGTTCGTTGTCGATATCCATGAACTCCGCATGGCCATCGTCATAGAGCATCAGCAAGCCGGACGCACGAGGTGCCAGCGCCAATGCCGAGGGTGCACCACTCGCCAACTGCTGTTGGAGCACCACCCGCCCGGCCGTGCTGTGATAAATGGACAGCTTACCGCCCTCATCCACGGTCATAAAACCCTTGCGGCGCTGCTCGGGGATAATCCTCGCGATCGCCTCCTGGTGACCTTCAAACCGTCGGATCACTTGCAGGCTGTATTGGTTGTCTACATCCCTGACCGGGAACAGTTGCGTGATGTTTCCACGCGTATCGCCGACCAGCACAGAAATTCCACCCAGCAACATGCTCATACTGCTGATGCCTGCGTCCGAAACAGGGACGATCTGGACCACTTGCAGGGTGTTTGTATTGACGAAGTGAACCCGTCCATCCGCATCACCGAGATACAGCCAGCGGTGATCATCGCTGATGGTGATCGCGGCAATGTCAAAGTCGACATCCAGCGATTTGACCGAACTCTCCAGCTCAATTTCACCGCTCAGGAAATTCTCCTGCTTGAGGTTCCGTTCGAGCCGCACCCGTCCGCCACTTCCGGCGGCCGCCAGCAGCATTTCGGATTCGTTGTCGGACAGCACCAGGCCGGTAATGCCACCCTCAGGCATCAGTACGCGCTGATCAGTGCCATAGGGAAAATCCAGTTTCGGAACAATCCTGCGTAATTCAACACCTTCTGAAAAATCCGTGCTGTAATGGTTCTGTAACAAACCGACCCGGCCGTCTTCAAATGCAACGGCTACCAGCCCGCTTTCACCCTGATCACCCGCCGCAAGCGCCACATGCTGACCATCGGAGCCGATTTGGGTTGATTCCAGCAGATGCAAGCCGTCCAGGTTGAAAAACTCGGCCAGGCCACTCCGGTTGATCCGAAAAGCGACCTGTTGCTGTTCTTCAAGTGACAGGAAGACCGTTTCGTTTTTGAGCCAGTCCTTATTGCCAACAAGGCTCGCCTGGGAGGTTTTTGCAGGCAGAAACAGGGGAGTTACAACGTACAACAGGTAGAACAGAATCAGCAGCACTGCGGCAATGACCACGAGACCGCCCAGCCCGATAATTCTGCTGGCGATCTTGTCTTTGTGGGCGCGCCAGCGGTGAAAACTATCCGAGCGCACGGCGATTTTCGCCGGTCCGGTTTTAGGGGCTGAATTCATTACTGCATCTTAAGCAGGAAATATGACAGTTTTGTTACAAGGCCATTATGGATACGCATGGTCCGTACAACAACGGGATCAGGGGCATTTCCCCGGCAGTGATGCCGGGGTTCTTATCCGTACCGCCCTTCGATGTAATTGGTGGTTTCCTGGTTTTTGGGCGTCAGGAACATTTCACCGGTCTCGCTATGTTCAATGACTTTGCCCATCAGCATGAATATACATTCCTCGCTGGCACGACGGGCCTGTGCCATATTGTGGGTGACGATCAGGATGGTGTATTTGCCACGCAGATCCCACAACAATTCCTCGACTGCCTCGGTGCCCTTCGGGTCGAGCGCCGAACAGGGCTCATCCATCAGCAACACGCTGGGTTTGACCGGCAACAGGCGGGCTATGCACAGTTTCTGCTGCTCTTCCAGCGACAGGGTGGTGGCCTTGTGATCAAGCTTATCCTTGACCTTGTCCCACAACAGGACCTGCTTCAACGCAGTTTCGACGATTTCATCCTGTTCAGATTTCTCGGCAGAGCCACCGGTGTGGATGGTATGGCCAAAAAGAATATTCTTGCGAATGGAGATCGGCAAAGGATTGGGCCGCTGGAAGACCATACCCACCTGTTTACGAACCTGCAGCATTTCAACCTCTGGGCCGAAGATGTTCTCGCCCATCACATTGACGGTACCATTGATGCGGACATAATCCATGCGCTCATTGATGCGGTTTACCGTGCGCAGAAAGGTGCTTTTACCACAACCGGATGGACCAATCATCGAAGTAATCAGGCCTTGTTTGATATCCAGGTCAACGTCAAATAATGCCTGGAACGTGCCATACCAGAGGTTCAGCTTCCGGGTACTGATCGCGAGGCTTGTGTCTGCGCCGGCTTTTTTCTGCTGATCAGCCATTAACCAAACCTCCCCTCAACGTAGTCACGCGTTCGCTGATCACTGATTTCCCCGGTGAACAGGTCTTCGGTAACCCCCACATCAAGACACTTACCATCCAGGAAAAACGCGGTGCGGTCCGCCAGGCGCCGGGCTTGCTGGACCAGGTTGGTCACCAGGATAATGGTGATCTCGTTCTTCAGTTCCTTGAGAACATCCTCGATTCGCATCGTGGTGACCGGATCCACCGCTATCGAGAATTCATCCAGCATTAACAGCTCAGGGTCCTGTGAGAGCGCACGGGCAATGGTCAAACGCTGTTGCTGGCCACCGGATAACAAACTGCCGAGCGAACTGAGCCGGTCCTTGACCTCATCCCAGAGCGCGGCCCGGGTCAGGCAACGCTCAACGATCACATCGAGTTCGGCCCTGTTATTCTGGCCAGCCAGGCGTGGCGCCAGCGCCACGTTGTCGTAAACCGAAAGCGGCAAACCAACCGGTAGCGGAAATACCACGCCAATACGACGGCGCAGACCGTAAACATTTCGTACCTTGCTGATATCAATGCCATTGAAGGTGATCTTCCCATCGATTTTCATCTCCGGGTTGAACATATCCATGCGGTTGATCGCTTTTAAAAACGAGGTCTTGCCTGCATTGGCGGGGCCGATGATGCCAAAAATTTCATGTTCGCGGATATCGAGTGATACGTTTTCAAGGGCGGGTCCGGTTTCGTAGCGGATCGACAGGTTCTCGACACCGAGTTTCACCGTGGCATCACCGGCCGATGGCCCATGCTGTTTCATGCTTGTCTCATTTACCATTTCTTCTTACCCCGCAGGTACATACGCAGGGCGATGGAGGCACTGTTCATCAACAAAACCATGCCGATCAGTACCAATGCAACACCATAGGGCACCGCTTCGGGCATGTCCGGAACCTGGGTGGAGACAACAAACAGGTGCAGGGAAAGCGCCATGGTCTGGTCGAAAACCCCCTGCGGCAGAAACGGCAGGAAGAACACGGCGCCGGTAAACATGATCGGTGCGGTTTCACCGGCGGTTCTTGATACTTCCAGGATCACACCGGTCAATATTCCGGTCACTGCATTGGGCAATACGATACGCCGGATGGTTTGCCAGCGTGTTGCGCCCATGTTCCAGCAGGCTTCACGAAAAGCCAGCGGAACCGACTGTAAAGACTCACGTGTCGAGACGATCACCACCGGCAGGGTCATGATGGCGAGTGTCAGGCTGGCTGCGAGGATACTCGTACCAAAACGGAAGAAAAGCACGAAAGCACCGAGGCCAAACAGGGCATGCACGATTGATGGCACACCGGCCAGGTTGATGATGGCGAGGTTGATCGTCCGCGTGAACCAGTTATCCGGCGCATATTCACTCAGGTATATAGCCGCTGCGACACCCAGCGGCACGGATGCCACCAGCGCCACCATGACCAGTAAAATCGTGCCAAGCAGTGCCGGAAATATGCCGCCGGCGGTCATACCCTTGGTTGGATTGGTGAACAGGAAATCGAAGGAAATGACCGGCGCACCTTTGAAAATCAGGGTACCGAGGATCAACACGACCGGCAGTATCAGTGATGCCGTCATCGCACCGAAAATAAAACGGAACAGCTTTTGCCGGGACAGGTTCTTGCGATTGATCGGGCTTGCTTCAAACATGTTTTTTACCCCTTCCGCACGCCACGGACAACGAGGTCTGCGATCAGGTTAATAATGAATGTAATCAGGAACAGTGCAATTCCGATCGTAAACAGGGCCTTGTAATGGGGCGAACCAACGGCCGTTTCACCCAATTCCGCAGCAATGGTAGCGGTCAGTGCACGCACCGAATCAAACACACTGGTGGGAATATTGATGGCGTGGCCGGTGGCCATCAGCACGGCCATGGTCTCACCGAAGCCACGGCCGACACCCAGCAAAACCGCACCCAGCAATCCATTTTTTGCAGCAGGCAGAACGACTTTGTAAATTACCTGCCAACGGGTTGCCCCAAGGGCTTCAGCCGCTTCGCGGTAACGATCCGGCACCGCCTTTAATGCGTCCTCGGCAATCGATGTCATGATGGGTGCTGCCATCAGGCCAAGAATGATACCGGCATTCAAAACGTTCAGGCCCACCGGTACATGGAAGATCTCAATGATGAGCGGGTTCATAATGGCCAGGCCAATGAAACCCCAAACCACCGAGGGTATGGCGGCCAGCAGTTCGACCGTGACCTTGAGGAATTCGCGTGTCTTGCCCGTTGCAAACTCCGCAATGAAAATCGCCGTGCCGAGGGAGAAAGGGATTGCCACAAGCATCGCCAGACCGGTGACACTGGCGGTTCCCGCAATCAGGGCCAATATCCCGTAAGTGGCCTTGGTCTCGGACGTCGGCCGCCAGTTTGGCGACAGGAAAAACTCTTTAAAACTGAAGTCGCCCACCAGGAAGCCCATACCCTCCTTGGTGATAAACACAAAAATTCCGATAATAAACACGATGGCCGAAATACCACCGATAAACACCAGGGCCTGGACCAGCTTGTCCAGGTACCAGTCGCGATTACGCTTGTTAAAGTCCAGGAGCGTTGCTGATGGTGGTGTTGGTTTTTTCATGGTTATTTATTTACTGCGAATTGGTTTTCGCCACCGTTTAACCGGCCTCTTCACCCGCCATCACCCGCATTAACTGGTTGATTTCCTCGAGCAGCACGCGGTAGTTTTCCTTGAGGCCACCACCCGGCTCCAGCTGCCAGTTAAACGCCGAGGTGTGAAACGGTACCTTTGATATATAGTCCCCGTACTTGCCATTAACACTCACGATGACGGTAAATTCCTCCAGTTCATGCTGCGAAACCTCGAGTTGCTCGGTGGCCAGGTTCTCATCGGGCAACCCTCTTTCAACCAGGAACGCCCTTAAACTCTCTGAAACCGGTTCGGCGACACCCGGGGTTGCCGGTACAAAAAAACCGCTTTGGGGGAAGTTTTTTCTGCCAATGGCGGAAGCCAGTTGGGCCAGGCCTGAGCCCGGTTGATCCAGGAACAGAACGCGGTAAGTTTTTGGTATCTTGGCAATTCCCTTCACGGCGTAAACGGTCTGGTCACATATGTTTTTTGCCTGGTCCACGATGCGTTTGAGCAGACTGAACACAACAAAAATTGCCATCATACTGGTACCGTCCATGCGGCCATTTTCGGCAAACAAAGTCGCGTAGACGATATCCATCCGGTTCTGTACACGCTTGGCCGCCTGCATCAGGGCGATCGCCGTGTCTGCATTGCCATTACGAAAAGCCGTTCGGGCTTCGGCAAGTGTTGAAATGGACTCATCAAACAAGGCGTCAATCTGGCCGGAAAGCAGCTCGGAAATTGGCGATGTTACCTGCAAGGCCTCACGGCAAATGGTCACGGCATAATCACCAATGCGTTCCAGTGCCACGTTAACCCGCATGGTTGCGGCGATCTCACGCAATTGCCCGGCACCGGGCAGGTGACGGGCAATAAACGTATGGCAAAGCCGGTCGCATTCGCGGAAATCCCGATTGATCGGGTAGTCACCCATCACCGTGTTATAAGCCAGTTCACTGTCGCGCAGTATCATTGTCGCCTTGGCATTTTTAAGCGCGACATCGACATCTTCACCGATTTTCCACAAGTGGTTCCTGATGTTCAGCAGATCGGCTTCCATTCGCTGTTCAAAATGGCTCATAAATAATTCCTGCTTGGCCTGGGAATGACAACATTCATTGCGCAATTATTACCGCGACACCCTTCCGAAACAAGCCGGAATGGTGCGGTTCTGAACTACTGAAGGCAATCAGTCACACACAACATCAATAATGGGTGCATAACCAATTTCACGAATGATGCATTGCCCGGCTTCACTCTTGATCCAGTCCAGATAGGCACCAACATAGCCGGCTGGTTCGCCGCTGGTATACATTAACAGCGACCGTGCGATTGGATAGCTGCCATCACTTGCACTTTCTACGGAAGGATTGACGCACTCGCCCCCTGTTTCCTGCGCAATACAGGCCAGCTTGACATGCTCATTGGCGTAGGCGAGCCCGCTGTAACCGATGGCACAGGGTGTGTTTTCCACCAGGTCGACAACGTCCTTGGAACCGTGCATATCGCGGGTGCCAAGACGGAAATCTCCTTTTCCAAGTATGGTTTCACGGAAATAGGCATAGGTGCCGGAGTTGTTTTGCCGGCTTACAACAACGATGGTCTGGTCTTTACATCCGGGTACTTCAACGCCGAGATCGGTCCATTTGGTATAGCTGCCGCCATCACCATAGATTTCAGCGAGTTGCGCTATGCTCAGGTCTGTCATTGGGTTATTCGGATGCAGAAAAACTACCAGCGCGTCATAACCGACAATATGCTCAACCGGATCATGACCATGGTCTTTGGCCAGTTGTATTTCATCGTCCTTCATTTCCCGGCTTGCATTTGCGATATCAACGGTACCGTTGATAAGGGCAGCGATACCGGTTCCGGAGCCACCGCCGCTGACCGCGACAACCGTAGCAGGGTCTACCGTTTGATAGGCTTCCGCCCAGGCCTGGGCGACGTTCACCAGGGTATCGGAACCCTTGTTCTGTATGACCTGCCTATCCTTGCCACCACCACAGGCAGTGAGGAAAACAGACAAGGTCAGGGCGAAAACAGTCAGCAATACATTGCGCTTAAACATTAAAAGATCTCCAGTTGGATGACATAAAACAGTGCAAGACTACAGGTCAAATATGACAGTAATGTGACAGCCTGTAAGCATGCCACATGCAGGCGCCGTCTATATTGATCAAAGTCATCATTTAACAAAACTTGAAAAGCGCTGCCGCATAAGGTTCATGACGCCGGATAGCCCATTGTGTGCAATACCCGCAACAAAAACTCGTGGCTGATTTGACGCTCCATATTGCCATCTGCACAGTTGGCCTCACCGAACTTGACTGGCTCAAAATCCAGGCCGGCACCCGGCTGGTTAATCAAAGCCGGAACCGGTTCAGCGCTGTGGGCACCGGTATTGCTGTTGGTCGTATGGTCTGCAGCGACCGCAATGACCACGCCTGCATCCAACAACGGCTCCAGTGCCTCGTCGAGACGCTCCAGGAAATCGCGTTTGGCCAGCGGCTGCCGGTCATGGGAGAGAATATCCGGCGCCTTGACATGAATGAAAACCATATCGTGGCTCTGCAGCAGTGAGCCGGCCTTTGCAATCTTGGCATCCAGGTCGGTATCCGTATCAGCCGTGAAACGGGTATCTTCGATTACATCGAAGCCAAACATGCGACCGAGGCCGTGTACCGTGTTACAGCCCGATACAACCGCCGCGCTGATACCCTGTTGGTGCAGCAGGTTTTCTATTTTGAAGTGTGAACCCGCACCCCGCGTAATGACGCCACTGGCGGCGGGTTGACCAACTTTAACCCGGGTGATGTTGAGCGGATGTTCGGCAAGGCGCTTATGCGCCTCGCTGATAAAAAGATTGATCTTGGCTGCTGTAAATTCAGCTTCGGGCTTCAAAGGGCGGCAATCTTTCAGGTTCGCAGGCAGGCCGGTGTCACCGGGATCGGTATCACTGATGTCTTCTGACAATCCGGGGCCAGAAAGGACCAGCACACCCCGGTGCTGATCGGTCGATAAAAACCTGGCCTGGATACCATCGCCAAGATCGATGCCCGTCAACAAGGCCGCCAGTTCTTTCGTTCCGCTTGTAATTCTTCCGGCTCGCCGATCGGTTACCAGTAAAGCACCATCCCGATGTTCAATCGTCGCAAAATTGGCACGCACGGCAATGTCTCCGGCCGCGAACTCACAACCCGCACCAGCAGCCTCAACGGGGCCACGTTTCAGACGTCTGGCCTGTTTAGGCAACAAGCCCATTAACATCCCGGTACCGGAATGCGTATTAGGGATTTTGCCAGGACTGATTGGATCCACCAGGCCGAACCAGCCCGACCCTGCCAGGCGGTCAAGCACGGGTGTGTTCGCTGCTTCCAATGGTGTTTTGCCTTTCAACCCGGGAACGGGTAAATCACCCAGGCCATCGATGATGAGCAAAATACATTTACGATGCGTGGCGGGCGCTTCAGTCCGTATGGCGGTTTTTTTCGCAGGTGAAGATCTAGCCCGCAACAACCTGACCAGGTCCTGCCATGGCTTGGTCTTGGCCTGTCTCCGTAATCTTTTCACGACCGGGCCAAATACCTCTTCCACCGATCCTGTAAAGTGTAGGCCCAGTTCCAAATTGACCTGCCGGGTGATCTGCAGAATGGCCCTTTCCCTGTCTTCGCTGGTGATGATGGGAACATTGAAACGATCGGCTTCTGACAGCAGGAATGACTGCAGACTCCAGATGGATTCGAGGTTATCGAGGTATCTTTCGGGCTTCCGGCGCGGTACGTCCACGCCCCTGCCCTTCAGACGCGTCTTGATTTTTTTCGATTTAAGCACCGCCAGCATCACGTACACCTTGATGGCATCCGAATCAGCGGGGATGCGGTCAAGCAGCGCCGGGTGAACGTGGACGCCCTCCATGATAATGGGAACACCCTCTTCCACCGCACGTTGCAGGACCGCTTCACAGGGCACGGCCAGTAGCTCTGCCTGGCTGCGGTAACCCTCGGCAACCAACTGATCCCACTGCCGATTGGGTTTGTCCTGTATCGGCAAAGTTTTCCAGGCATCGAAAGAAGAGGTATGCAGTACCGGCAGCAGGCGCTTGGGGATCATGACCCGCATGACCTCGCGTAACATATCGGTCGACTGTATCCTCACGATCTCCAACAGGTGCGCAATTTCGGTGGCAATGGTGCTCTTACCAGAGGCAACAGTGCCTCCGATCAGCAGGATCAGCGGCCGGCCACTGTTCTGAAATTCCGACCACAACAGGTAACGATTGGCGGCATCATCGCCTATCTCCTGCTGCAGGCACAGGTAAGTCAGGTAGCCGAGTTCAAGGGTTGAAATGGAATTGATTCCTGCCGCAATCAGCTGGGCATAAATCAACTCCGTCATATATTCGGCCTTTTCTGTTTTCATTCCGGTGGACTGCAGATAGCGCGCGTGCCGTCCCCGGGAAAAAGCGTTTTCACCTTCCTTCAGACTGGTAACCAATATTCTCGGAGGCGCAACCGACGGAACGCGATATTGCCCCAATACTTCAAGTTCGCCGCGATCCCTCAACAAGCCGGAAACGCGTTTTTCCAATTCTGTTGTTGTTATTTCTTTGGTTCGGCCAAGTTCATTGCGCACCTTTGTTGCCAATTCAAATGCATCATCGAATGGAAGACCCGCATCCAACAGGCTGCGGATCAGGATGCCACGCAGGAACGGCGTATTTTCTTTTTCTCTTTTGTTGATGACGATTGTTTTCAATTTCTGTCCTTGTCACCCGGGCGAATGAAAAACCCGGGCATTAACACTTCACATGATATCCACGTTTGAAAAGCAGGCGCGACGTGGCATTGTGACAATACTTCCAACCATTTTACCAGCAGTATTCGATCCCGATGGGGAGGATGAATCTCAGCAGGTAATTCAAGCGCAACACAGGTAACCGGAGGCAGAGTCCTCAATTCCATCATTTATTCCAACGCTGCAGTGCGGCGGTGTAAAATTCGGTAGTGAGGTAAATTCAGTCCGGCAGCCATGCCTGGCACCCAAGGGAGAAAAGAATGTCCGGTAGTTATTTCAGTGCCATCTTCGGTAAATCACCCGTCAGGCCTTTACAGGAACACATGGAGAAAATTCTAGCCTGTGTGTGCGAGCTGATCCCGTTCACGGAGGCCACACTGGCACGTGATATGGAGGCTATGCTGGTCCACCATCGAAACATTATAACGATGGAAAATGAAGCTGATGCACTCAAAAAAGAACTTCGCATGCGGCTGCCAAGTACCCTGTTCATGCCCATAGACCGCCGCGACGTTCTTGAAGTACTAACGATGCAGGACATGGTGGCCGGCAGCGCCAGGGATGTGGCAGGACTGATCGTCGGACGCGAAATGCAAATCCCCGAGCCAATGGCCAAGACTTACAAGAAACTGATTAAGCGCAGCGTCGACGCCTGTCAGCAGGCATTTGACGCCATCAACGAACTGGACGAATTGATCGAAACCGGCTTCGGAAAAGTCGAGCGAAAACTGGTGGGCCGCTTGCTGATGAAACTTGACATTATCGAGCAGGATACCGATGCAATACAGGTCAAGCTGCGGAATGAGCTATTCAAACTCGAAGACGAACTTCATCCGGTCAATGTCATGTTCCTGTACAAGGTTATCGAAAACACAGGCACCATCGGCGACCGGGCGCAACGCGTGGGTAGCCGCCTGCAATTGATGCTGGCACGTTAAGGGATAAAACAATGGAATTTTCACTCTGGTATTTGGGCCTGGCGGCTGCTTTTGGTTTATTCATGGCCTGGGGAATTGGCGCCAACGATGTTGCCAATGCGATGGCCACTTCGGTCGGTTCCAAGGCGCTGACCATCAAGCAGGCGATACTGGTCGCGGCTGTCTTCGAATTTGCCGGTGCTTTCCTGGCCGGTGGCCAGGTAACCGCAACGATTCGAAATGGAATCATTGACGCTTCCAGCGTAGAAAGCAATCCCGAGCTCCTGATATTCGGTATGCTGGCCGCCCTGCTCGCAGCAGCCGTCTGGCTACTGATCGCCTCCCGGAAAGGCTGGCCGGTCTCCACTACGCATTCTATCGTCGGCGCCATCGTCGGTTTTGCGGTAGTCGGTATCGGCGTGGAAGCCGTGTACTGGTCAAAGGTGGTTACCATTGCGGCATCCTGGGTCATTTCACCGATGTTGTCGGGCTTGCTCGCATTTTTCATATTCATGAGTGTGCAAAAATTTATCCTTGGAACCAAGGACCCGCTCAAAAATGCACGTAAATACGTACCCTTCTATATCTTTGCGGTGGGATTTATCCTGGCCCTGGTGACCATGCTCAAGGGTCTGAAGCATGTCGGCCTCGACCTGAGTTACTTTCAGTCGTTGATAGTGGCCATTGTCAGCGGTTTAATCACCATGTCAATCGGTACCTTTGCAATCAGTCGAATCAAGATCGACCCGAGCCAGGATGCTTCTTTCCGCTTTACCAACGTGGAAAAAATCTTTGGCATCCTGATGGTGTTTACAGCCTGCGGCATGGCCTTTGCGCATGGCTCAAACGATGTGGCCAATGCCGTCGGCCCGGTGGCGGCAATTGTGAGTATTGTCAAGACGGGTGTGGTTGTACAGAAATCCCCCCTGTCCACGTGGATCCTGTTACTGGGCGCTGTCGGTATCGTGCTGGGCCTGGCAACCTATGGCTGGCGCGTGATCCGCACGGTCGGAAAAAACATCACCGAACTCACGCCCTCACGTGGATTTGCCGCTGAATTGGCTGCGGCTTCAACCGTCGTCATCGCCTCTGGCACGGGTTTGCCCATTTCGACGACGCATACGCTGGTGGGCGCCGTACTCGGAGTTGGGATCGCCCGGGGAATTGGCGCACTCAACCTGCGCGTGATTCGCAATATCATGCTTTCCTGGATTGTTACCTTACCGGCCGGCGGCTTACTCGCCATCCTGTTTTTCTTCCTGCTGAAGAGTATTTTCTACAACGGCCCCATTATCTGAGGACACAGCAACGGGCAGTTGAATAGAGGTCAGACGCCCGCACCCGGCCTTATTTCCGGGGATATTTCGTTCGACCATTCAAAGCCTGGCTTCCTTTTGGGCAACCGGGCCACCAGCCTGTTTCCAGGCATCAAAACCGCCGCCGATGTGGGCTACCGGGTCCAGACCCATTTGCTGTGAAAGCTGGGCTGCCAACGCCGAGCGCCACCCCAGGTTGCAGTAGAACAGGAATTTCTTGCCGCTGGCGAAAATGTCCTTGTGGTAAATGCACGTGGGATCGATCCAGAATTCCAGCATTCCCCGTGGGCAATGGAACGCGCCCGGGATGAAGCCTTCGCGTGCCAACTCGCGGACATCGCGGAGATCCACAAAGACCACATCCGCGCTGCCATGCAACTTTAGCGCGTCATCCACACTGAGGGTCTCTACTACCTTTTCGGCTTCGGCAACCAGCTGTTGGTAGCCTTTTATGATGTTAAGCGACATGAGAATTTCTCCTGAACCGACCAAAACGGGGGTCCTATATCGTACTTCCATTCGGGATGACGGCACCTTTTAGCACGACGATAACGCCATCCCGAATGAAATAGCCATCCCCTTCCGTTTCGTTGGCCTTGCCATCCGGTGACAGGGTGACATTGTTGCCAATACGCGCGTTCTTGTCGATGATGGCGTTGCTGATCCGGCAATTCATGCCGACACCGATCGGCGGAATCCCCTTCTCTTCGCAAGCCTGTAATTCAGCGGGCGTTTCGAAAAACACACTGCCCAGCATAACGGTCCGTTCCAGTTTGCTACCACCGCGGATGATTGACCTTACACCGATCACACACTGGGTCAGTTGTGTATTTTGAATGATACATCCATCGGAAATGATGGCGTGGTCGATGATGCATTGGTTGATGATGGAGGCAGGCAGGTAACGGGCATGCGTATAAACCGGGTTCTTCGCTTCAAAGAAATTGAAGGGCGGCTCATCGCTGGCCAGCGAAAGATTGGCTTCGAAAAATGAAGCTACCGTGCCAATGTCTTCCCAATAACCGTCAAAAATATAACTGCTCAAGCGGGCTTTCCCAAGCAAGCCCGGGATAACCTCTTTGCCGAAATCCTTCATATCATTGTCGAGAGACTCCACCAGCGCTTTATGATTGAACAGATAGATACCCATGGAGGCGAGACAGTGTTTGTCGCCATTGGAATTTTTCACGCTTGCCTGCAAAGCCTCGGAAATCGCCAAGCCTTCGATCACCTGGGGATCGGTAGGCTTCTCCACAAACTCCGTAATTAAAAGGTCGTCATTGATTCGCATCAGGCCCAAATCCTCCACCTGGCTGGCTGGCAGGGCCTTGGCGGCAATCGTTACGTCCGCACCGGTCTCAATGTGCTGATTGATCAGCTTGTTAAAATCCATGCGATAAAGCTGGTCACCCGAGAGTATCAGCAGGTAATCAAAGTCGATATCGCTGAAATTGTGCAGGTTTTGTCTGACCGCGTCCGCCGTGCCCTGGTACCAGTTGGAGTCCTTTTGCGTTTGTTCGGCCGCAAGTATGTCGACAAACCCACCCCCAAACGGATCAAATTTATAAGACTCCTTCACGTGCCTGTGCAAGGATGCGGTGTTAAATTGAGTCAGCAAATATATCCGGTTGAGTCCGGAATTGAGGCAATTACTGATGGGTATATCGACCAGGCGGTATTTGCCCGCCAGTGGTACCGCGGGTTTACAACGGTCTTTGGTCAGGGGATAGAGACGAGCACCGCGCCCGCCACCCATGATGACTGCCAGTACGACGGGTCTCATGTCGAATCTGGCGAATGAGCGTGTCGGTCCAGCTCAAAATAAACCGTCAAAAAAACGATTGTCATGGTCTTTCCTTGCAAGTTGTGGCTGGTGCCAGAACGAACGATTGCTCAGAAATTATACTCCACTACGATTGACAACTCGCGCCCGACACGTGTGATCCGGAGTCGCGATCTTCAGTGCAGGCGATCCGGAATTCCATCCGGTGAAACGGTGATTTTCTTTGAACCGGGTTTCAGATCAAAGGGCAATTGAATGTTCGAAAGCCCCAGCCGTGTCAGCAACTCACGTAATTCCTGTGCCAGCAAGGGGTAAATCTGCCGCGCCAGGCTGGCGTGGTGATTGGTAAATTCGGATATATCGATCGGGTGACCGGAGGTTTGCTGGTAAACCGTTTCGAGACCCACCTTCGCACTGAATGCAGGCCCCGTTTTTTCACTGGCACCACCGATACAGGTCAATCTTGCGCTCACCTGGTAAGACGGCAATTTATCACCCGAATCCATTTCCATCAGCCGCGGTGTCAGGTTCATTTCAACCTTGGCATCCTGCATCGCGCCCTGGCGCGACACACGCAAAAGCTCGCCCTGCAACAGGGATACCTGGCAATGCTGGAGGAAAAAGTGGTCCAGTAAGTTCATTTTGAACACCCGTGAGCGGAATCAGGTTTACAAGATGAGGTATTTGGCCGGTTTATTCAAGCGCACCGGCAAAAGGGGGTCAGGTTAACTCCTGTTTCATTTGATACTAATTCCCTTGCTCAAGTAATGGCCCTTTGTTGGATTGCCAAATGCTGTTCAATTTTGATTCTTGATTCTTTATCTGTGTGGGCACCAAGGCCATGCAGTACCTTCCTTCAGGACACGCCACGAGCACGTCCCTGTGGTCTCTTCCTCGACGTCCTGTGGCCCAGGCCAGCCTCTCGACCGGTTCCCGGTCTCACCTTCTCTCGTAAGGTCCTGAAGGAAGGTACTGCATACCCTCGGCGCTGTGCCAACAGATAGGTCAATGGTTTCTGACAGTTTCGCACGGCGGTTGCCGGACACTGGGGTGGGTAGTTGGTTCCAGGACCGTACGAGGCAGGAAGCCGAGGCCCGAGCGACACCAGGGATGTGACTAGCGAGTCCTGGAAGTAACTACCCACCCCAGTGGCCCTGCCGCCATACAGACGATAGAAGGTGAGAAAAGGTGAAGTTAGGAGCCACTTGAGAGGCTAGCCTGACCCTTTTGCCGATTAATCATCAACCACGCGCCAAAAATACCAACTGGCGACGGAACGATACGGGGCCAGATGCCGGGTGACTTCGAGCACCTGTTCGGGTTTGGGCAATGCGGGCAGATCGTAGGTGAGTTGCACGCCTTTCTGGATACCAAGATCGGTCGTCGGCATCACGTCGGGTCTGCCGAGTGAAAAGATCAGGTGCATCTGCGCCGTCCACGGCCCGATACCACGCACCCGGCAGAGGCTCCTGATCACGGCCTCATCATCCAGTTCCGCCATTTTCCTGGCATCCGGCAGCGCGCCGGAACAGGTGTGTTCGGCAAGATCGATGATGGCGAGCGCCTTGTTATTGGAAAGACCGACCGAGCGCAGGGTCGCAACGGAGAGATTGACAGCCTCGGATGCCACCGGTTGATTGTTTTCGAACAAGGCCTCAAAGCGGCCGTATATGGTGGCCGCCGCCTTACCGGATAGTTGCTGGTAGGTGATGGAGCCGGCGAGCGAGGTGAATAAATCGGTTTCCGGCTTGACCTTTAATCTGAACGGGCCTTTTTCCCTGATCAGACCGGCCATCTGCGGACAGCTCGATTTCAGGGTATCGATGGCCTGTTTACGGTTGTAGCGCAAACGGCTCATGATTTGCGCAGAAAGGCCAACGCCGTCAGCAACCAGCCCGCCATCATCAACATACCCCCCGAGGGCGTTACCGCCGGCAGGGTGCGCCCGCTGATCACATGCAGGTAAATACTGCCGCAGAAAACAACCGTACCCAGAACAATCAGCCAGGCACCCCACTTTAACGGGGCGGACTCCTGCCGGGCCAGCAATGCCGCGAGCGCCAACAGGCCGGCCGCATTGAACAGGTGCAGCTTGGAGGCGGTCTGCCAGGTATCCTGCAAGCCGTTCATATCGAACAGGTGGCTGCCCATGGCCGCCAGGATCACCGCGGACAGGGCCAGCAGCGCGCCTGCCAGTGCAAGCGCACGGGCGGAGTTGTTCATGGTGATGCCAGCGGCTTTAACAGGTCTTCCGGTTTTTTAACCATGGCATCAAACTTGGATTTCGAAATACCATAAGCCCAGCCTGCGACTTTTTGATTGATATCCTCTACCTGTTTTGCGACATCGGCCGCCGCCCGCTCAGCGGTTTCATTTTCACCGCCGCTATCGCCCTTGTCTTCACCAACCACAGATGCATCGGGATGGCTGGCGTGGAGACGCAGCAGGTATTCGTCACCCTGCTGAACCAGGTCGGCGAGGATTTCCACACCGGAGAACGTCAGCAGGCGCAATTTGACAGCGCCGTTCCAGTCAACACTGTCCGCGGGCTGCACCGACAGCATGTTGAGCATCGATAAAACGGAACCCAGCGAATTCACCGCCCAGCTGCTCTTGAGCTCGCGGCCCGGTGGTAATCCGGCCAGGTCGAAATCGGTCTGGTCGGCCGAAATCCGCATCACCAGAAGCCGTTCGGACTTCGGATGAATAACTTCGACTTCCGCCACTTCCGATGAATTGACATCAATGATCTTCGAGTCTGCCCAGTCCAGGGCCCGTCGGTCAACTTCAAATTCCTGATCCACGAGGGCGCTGCCCGGTGTATTCTCCAGGCGCACGTAATGACCCGGCCTGCCCTGCGCGGCGTTACCGATCAGAACACCGGCGACCTGGTCACCGATGCCTATCCTCACCAGCACACTGCTGGCATTCTCTGCAGTGACGTCTTCGACCCCGAGGCGCTCGTAATATTCCGGTTTATCGGTCTTTGGCTCGATCACCCGGGCCTGGGCCAAAGCTGCCAGCAGTGTCTGTAATTTTGGCCAGTCTGCACGGTAGCCGCCCATCTGCTCAACCTGCCAGGCAGACCCGGATCTCACCAGGGTCGCGGCCGTGGTATTGCCTGCGGTGATAATTTCAACCCGGTCCACATCATTGATCTGACCCGCTATCGACGGCAACAACAAGGTATCCACGGCGGAATGACCGGGTGCGCCGTCCTTGGGTGCCAGAAAAACGACCACCGCCAGGGCGACCAGGGTCAGGACAGCGAGATACAGGAAATTGCGTTTCATGATTGATCCTTCTCCCTGCGCCTGCGCCGTGCCTGTCTGAACAGCAGTGCTGCAATTACGATCAGTATCGGCACCAGCCCGATGTTGATGAATTTAAGCCGCGTACCCAGTGCCTCGATATCCCTGGACAGGTCATGCTGCACCTGGCGCAATTCGCTGCGGATCTGCAGTTTGCGGTCAACGAAACGCTGCACTTCGGCCTCCTGCTCGGGCGTCAACACGGTCAACTCGCCATCCTGGCGCAAAGACTGCATCTCGGTCAGGGTGCGTTCGGTTTCTTCGAGCTCGGCCTGCAGGCGCTCCTCGGTATCACGGAAACGGGCCTCGGCTGACAGTTTCAGCGCCTCCACGCGGTCGAAAGGCCGGGTGGTGCTGGCACGGGTACGAATACCGATCAGATCGGAACTGCCCAGTAACTGGTCGGCGACGTTCACCACCAAGGTGCCGTTATCCGCAAAGGAATTGGCTACCGTCCGGCCGAGGAAATTCTGTTTTTGTACCCACAGGCGGTCCGTCAGCACATCGGTATCGGCAAACAGCACAACATTGATGCCCGACTCACCCGATTCGGCCAGGTGCCCTACGATTGGCATACCCTCCGGCGGTTGTTCAAAGGCCGTGCCGGCCTTGCCGGTGAGGCGCGCTACCAGTGCGTACCTGTCACCCGTGGGCTGGAAATCGCGGATGAGGTCCTGTGGGTTGGCAAGAAACCGGAGACGTGCCGCGTCGATAGGAGCTGCGTTCTGGCTGCTTTGCAGAAGGGACTCAAAACCGGTCGTGGCCG
>Ga0316188_10000056_pt1 | contig 32660 bp, 21 predicted proteins | sample Phiworburrow1_MG_FD_204933 | JGI IMG/M metagenome (GOLD analysis project Ga0316188, IMG submission 204933) | Coastal sediment microbial communities from Maine, United States - Phippsburg worm burrow 1 | ecosystem: Environmental > Aquatic > Marine > Coastal > Sediment | place: USA: Maine... | reverse complement strand
TGGGAATTACCGTTCCGCCGAATGCGGAAATGGTTCGGAATATAATGGAAGGTGCGCTGTATATGCATGACCACACCGTTCACTTTTATCACCTGCATGCGCTTGATTGGGTAGATGTGGTGAATGCCTTACAAGCTGATCCTGTTCAAACTTCGCAGCTTGCCCAGAGTATATCAAGCTGGCCCAAAAGTTCGCCTGGTTATTTTTCTGATGTAAAAAAACGGGTAACCAAATTTGTTGAAAGCGGACAACTGGGTATCTTTGCCAATGGTTACTGGGGTCACCCGCAAATGAAGCTCCCTGCAGAAGTGAACCTACTTGCCGTTGCACACTATCTGGAAGCCTTAGAATGGCAAAAGGAAATCGTTAAAGTACATACGATCTTTGGCGGTAAAAACCCGCACCCGAACTATCTGGTAGGAGGTATGGCCTGTGCTATCAATACTGAAAGCCCCGGAGGAATCAATGCTGAGCGTCTGGCCTATGTAGGCCGACTTCTTAAAGAGGGCAAACAATTCATTGAACAGGTATATATACCAGATCTTTTGGCTATTGCTTCGTTTTATAAAGATTGGGGCGCTATCGGTAAAGGTTTTGGAAATTATATGAGCTATGGTGATTTTCCTACCAATGGCTATAATGACGTTTCTGGGTTTAAATTTCAACAAGGGATTATCTTGGACAGAGACCTTTCAAAGGTTTACGATGTGGATCACCGAAATGAAGATATTGAAGAATTTGTTAACAACTCCTGGTATGACAACTATACAGAAGGACCCGATACAGGTAAGCACCCCTGGGATGGGGAAACCAGTATCAACTATTCCGGACCTAAACCACCTTATGACTATCTTGATGTAAACCAGAAATACAGTTTTATCAAAACACCCAGGTGGAAAGGCAAACCTATGGAAGTAGGACCATTGGCTCGTTTACTGGTAGGATATGCGAGAGGGAACAAGGAAATACAGGATGCGGTAAATGGTGCCTTAAGTCATTTGGACGTACCCGTAGATGCATTGTTTTCTACCCTTGGAAGGACCGCTGCACGCGGCATAGAAACCCAGTTGGTAGCAAATTGGACCATGGAGTTTTACGATACCTTGCTACAGAATATCAAAAATGGGGATACCCGTATGGCCAATATGGACAAATGGGAACCTGAAAGGTGGTCAGCGGAATCCAAAGGGGTAGGCTTCTCAGAAGCGCCAAGAGGATCCCTGGCCCACTGGATCAGAATTAAAGACGGTAAAACTGCCAATTATCAATTAGTAGTGCCTTCTACATGGAATGCCTCACCAAGAGACCCAAAAGGGCAACGCTCTGCCTATGAATCCACACTTATAGGTACTCCTGTGGCCGATACGGAATTGCCACTTGAAATAATCAGGACCATTCATTCTTTTGATCCTTGTCTGGCGTGTGCTGTGCATTTATATGACGAGCATGGGAATCATATTTCCCAGGTACAAAACATCTCGAGTTGTGACATTTAGAAAGTAACGGATCATGAGAACAAGAACTTATAAACGCGTATATGTTTGGGAATTACCCGTCCGTATTTTTCACTGGATTAATGTACTGTCTATTACCACGCTTGCTATTACAGGCTTTATTATAGCAGATCCGCCAGCTATAATGTCGAATATGGAGGCAAGTGAGAGGTTTTGGTTTGGCACAGTTCGGTTTATTCATTTTGGTACAGCCTATATTTTCTTTTTTAATATGATTTTAAGGATTTACTGGTCATTTGTTGGAAACAGATTTTCTAGCTGGAAGGCCTTTGTCCCCCGCGATAGGGAGATGTGGCGTAATTTATGGCATGTATTAAAAGTAGATATATTTTTAGGGAATGAGAAACACCCTGATATCAGGAATATTAGTGTTGGTCATAACACCATGGCAGCTCTTTCATATGTAGCCTTATTTTTAATTGCTTTGGTCCAGGTATTTACCGGCTTTGGCCTTTATTCGTCGATGTCAGGTTGGTGGCTTCCCAAACTCTTTGCCTGGGTAGTGCCTTTCCTAGGGGGTGATTTTATGGTAAGGACCATTCATCATTCGGCTACCTGGCTGTTTATTTTGTTCACATTAATTCATGTTTATCTGGTATTTTACCACGACTGGCTGGAAGGCAGGGGAGAGGTTTCCTCTATGTTTGGTGGATATAAATTTATAAGTCGGGAGCGCCTTTCCAAAAAGAAAGTGAATATTACGAATGTGGAAATTCCGGTAGAAACAGAGCCCGATTCAGTTAACTGATACGAAAAGAATACATTAAATATAACAAGCCAATGACCAATATAGCCCAACCACCTGTTGCGGTAAGTAGTGATGCATTTTTCTTTGAAAAAGACAAAACAGCCAGTATCCTTATTCTGGGGGTGGGAAATTACCTAATGGGTGACGAGGGAGTAGGTGTACACCTGATCCAGGAAATGGCCCTAAGAACCCTGCCTGATAATGTAGATATTTTAGATGGGGGGACTGGGGGGCTATTACTCCTCAATTGTTTTGAGGCCTATAGATCGGTTATTTTTGTAGATGCGACTATGGATGGCAGAGAGGCGGGTACCATTGACTTAATTCGTCCTAAATTTGCATCCGACTTTCCAACTGCACTCAGTGTACATGATGTTGGTTTGAAGGATATGATTGAGGCCGTTTACCTTACCAATTCACATCCCGATATCCATTTATTCACTATCTCCGTTGAAGAGATAAAACCGATGACAGTTACTTTATCATCCAAAGTAGCCGCTGCTATCCCCATGGCTGTTGATCAGATTTTGGACCTGGCCGGGAAATTAACCATGGTTCATCCCTAGCGTATACATGACCTTTAAAATTATTATCCAAGGTCAGGTGCAAGGGGTAGGGTTTAGGCCGTTTGTGTATGTTACAGCCCAGAAATATAAGATTACAGGAACCGTTTCGAACAATGAAGAAGGGGTAATTGTCCATGCCAACGGAACCCGGGAAACCATAGAGGGGTTTTATCGGGAGCTCACCCAAAATCCACCAAGGGTAGCCAAGGTAAAAGTACACCGCATAGAAGAAGTGCCGGCTATGTTTTTTGACGAATTTTCTATTGTCCCTTCCCAAAAAGGGGGGAAGCTAAACCTGCAATTAACGCCTGATTTTGCGCTGTGTGATGCCTGCAGGGAGGAACTTTTAATGGTGAAAAACCGCAGGTATTATTACCCGTTTACTACTTGTACATATTGTGGTCCGCGCTGGGCAATTACCAATACTTTTCCTTTTGAAAGGGCAAACACCAACCTGGAATCTTTCCATATGTGCCCTGCTTGTCAGGAAGAATATACCAACCCTTTGGACCGAAGGTTCCATTCGCAAACCAACTCCTGCCCAAACTGTGGCATTGCACTTTCCCTTTCCGATGCAATGGGGAATGTACTAGCGGCAGAACCGCAAGAGATTTTTAAAAAAATAGGCGCTTTAATCAGGGAAGGAAAGATCATCGCTATTAAGAACACAAGTGGTTATTTGCTCTGTTGCGATGCCCGGAATGCTATGGCCATAAAGACCCTGCGTAAACGAAAGCGCAGACCAAAAAAACCCTTAGCCATCCTGTATGCTTCTCTGAAACAGCTTCAGGGGGAAGTTAGTATAACCCAGACCCAGGAAATAGAATTACTTTCCCCTGAGCGTCCCATAGTCCTTATTTCCGGTATAGGTTATAAAGGGCAGTTAGTCCTTGATGCCCTTGCGCCGGGACTTAACCAACTGGGGGTGATGTTGCCCTATTCGGGTCTCCTTGAGTTATTGATGAAAGAAGTGCAAACGCCCGTTGTAGCTACAAGTGGAAACATTCATGGTTCACCCATCATTAGCAATTTGAAAGATGCACAAAGTTCTCTGGCCAGGGTTGCAGATTATTTCCTGCACCACAACCTTGACATTAGCAATGCGCAGGACGATTCGGTGGTAAAATTTACGCCCAAATTTCAACAAAAAATAATATACCGCAGGTCCCGTGGCTACGCACCCAATTACTATGGTCCTCTTCCCTCTTCTACCGAAAAAATTATGGCACTGGGGGGGCATTTAAAAAGCACCATCGCATTTTACCCCAACGATTTCCTTTACCTTAGCCAGTATCTGGGACATCTGGACCATTATGAAGTTTTCAACCGCTTTACGGATACTGTTGCTGCTTTTGTGCAACTTTTTGAAGCAAAGCCGGAGGTTCTGCTGGTAGATAAACACCCGGCCTATCTGAGCACCCAATATGGCAGGCAGCTTGTCAAAAAATGGGGTGTAGCCTGCCATGAAATCCAACACCACAAGGCACATTTTGCTGGTGTATTGGGGGAGCATCATTTATTTGATCAGAACACCCCTGTGTTGGGTGTTATCTGGGATGGTACTGGTTATGGGGACGATGGTCAAATTTGGGGTGGTGAATTCTTCCGCTACCAACAGAAAAAGATGGAGCGTATTGCTCATTTTGATTACTTTGATTGGGTGACCGGGGATAAAATGGCTAAGGAACCTAAAATAGCATTGCTTTCACTTGCCTGCGATGGTATGGATGAAATTTTGGAATCAAAGTTTGATTCTCGTACCCTTGATATCTACCGTATATTATTACAAAAGAATTCCTTAAAAACTTCTTCTGTGGGCAGGCTATTTGATGCTGTGGCGTCACTATTGGGCATTTGTGATACGAATACTTATGAAGGGGAGGCTGCTATCATGATGGAACAGTATATTGGGACATATCAACTTTCAAATTGCAAGGCGTATGGTGTAATTTCGGAAACAGGAACTTTACCAACCTTTGATATTATCAGAAATATCTTTGCTGAGGCAGGGCGTGGTGTGTCTACGTCGGCAATAATATGTAATTTTTTATTCACCCTGGCCACCCTTATTTTTCAGGTAGCTCGCCGGCAGCGGCTCAGTCATATTGCCTTTAGTGGCGGGGTATTTCAAAATGCTGTATTGGTAGATATGCTAAAGGAAATTGGTAAAGACGATTATATACTCTATTTTAATAGAAATATATCTCCAAATGATGAGAATATCGCTTTGGGTCAGTTCATGTATTATGTAAACCTAATTAAACAATAATGAAATATCTCAATGAATACCGAAATTTGGAAGCTACTAAGGGATATCTTAAGCTCATTGCACAAACCGTGACCCGGCCATGGCAGATAATGGAAATTTGCGGAGGGCAAACCCATAGCCTGGTGCGAAATGGTATCCTTGAATTACTGCCGGAAGAAGTACAGATGATTCATGGTCCGGGTTGCCCCGTCTGTGTAACTCCTTTACAACTCATAGATAAGGCGGTGGCCTTGCTAGAGCAGAATGTTATTGTTTGTTCTTTTGGTGATATGGTACGGGTGCCTGGCAGCAGTAAAAGCCTGCTGGAAGCCAAGGCCATCGGTGGTGATCTTAGAATCCTTTATTCACCCATGGAAGCGATAAAAATTGCTCGAGAAAATCCGGATAAGGAGGTTGTTTTCTTTGCAGTGGGCTTTGAAACAACCGCTCCGGCCAACGCATTATCCGTATTACATGCCCAAAAGGAAGGCCTTACTAATTATGCCATCCTGGTATCGCATGTATTGGTACCCCCGGCTATGGAAGGGATCCTGGAAGATAAATTTTGTAATATCAATGCCTTTTTAGGGGCAGGACATGTGTGTGCTATAATGGGAATGCATGAGTATTATCCGTTGGCAGAAAAATACAAGATCCCCATCGTTATTACAGGTTTTGAACCTTTGGATTTAGTAGAGGGGATCTATATGTCGGTAAAACAGTTGGAGGAAGGTCGTTATGAAGTAGAAAACCAGTATGCCAGGGTGGTTAAGGAAGCTGGTAACCCGGAAGCAAAAAAAATTATTGATACCGTATTTGAAGTGGGCGACAGGGCCTGGAGGGGTCTGGGGGTGATCCCTAAAAGTGGATATGTTTTAAAAAAAGCTTATCAGGCGTACGATGCGGAAGTGAAATTCGGGATACAAGCAATGACCGCACCGGAAAACCCCGATTGTATTGCGGGACAAATCTTAAAAGGGATTAAAAAACCCAATCAATGCAGTCAGTTTGGCAAGATCTGTACGCCCGCCAATCCCCTTGGAGCTCCTATGGTCTCATCTGAAGGTGCCTGCGCCGCATATTATCATTATTCCAACAATCTAATTTCATCTTAAATTATGGATAGTACAAATAAGGGTTATACAAGTATAAATTTAGGCCATGGTAGTGGTGGGTTAATGACCAGGGAATTACTAGACAGCCATATTTTTAAAACGTTTAGCAATCCTTATTTAGACCAGAAGCACGACGGGGCTATCTTTAATATTGAGGGGCCTATTGCGGTTTCTACGGATAGCTTTGTGGTTTCGCCCATTTTTTTTAAAGGCGGTAATATAGGGGAACTGGCGATTCATGGCACAGTTAATGACGTAGCCATGTGTGGCGCTATCCCAAAATTTATTACACTTTCCTTTATTGTAGAAGAAGGACTGTCTATGACAGATTTTACTACAATTGTCAATTCCATCAAGTCCGCTGCTGACAACAGTGGAGTGCAGGTGATAACAGGAGACACCAAAGTGGTTGAAAGGGGTAAAGGTGATAAAATATTTATCAATACAACAGGTTTTGGAGAGGTACACCCAAAGGCCGATATCGCGGCATCTAATATTAGATCAGGGGATAAAATTATTGTCAACGGTTATCTGGCTCAGCATGGTATGGCCATCATGTCTCAGCGGGAGGGATTAGAATTTGAATCGACCATCGTAAGTGATACTACTAATTTAAACTTTATAGTGAAAGACCTGCTAGATGCCTTTGGTTCAAAAATACATTTATTGCGAGACCCAACCCGTGGAGGGCTGGCCAGTATACTCTCAGAAATTGCGGAGGATACAGAAAAGGGTATTCAACTAAAAGAAACCAGTCTTCCCATTGAAAAACAGGTGGCAGCTGCTTGCGAAATCCTAGGGTTAGACCCCTTATATGTTGCCAACGAAGGGGTTTTTGTTGTGGTTGTAGACAAGGCAATCGAGGCGGAGGTATTAGCCCTGATGCGAAAAGATTCTAAAGGTAAATATGCTACTTGTGTGGGTGAAGTAACGACGGAACACCCTGGCAAAGTTGTGATGCAAAGTGCCATTGGGGGCAAACGTATTGTAAGCCCCCTTATCGGAGAGCAGTTACCGCGTATTTGTTAGGCGCTGAAAATCCAATATATCCCTATCACTATTGCAAAGAGACCCCCCGCCAGGCGGATCCCCTTGAAAAAAACTTCATTGTGCCCGTTTTTGGAAAGGCTGCTTACTGTGCCTATTACAAAGGCAAAAACCGTCATGGCTAAAACTATCCCAACTCCAAAACCTATTACATAACTAAAAGCATCGGTTTGATTCTCAAACCCAAGTACAGGTAGGAATAAAAGAAAATGAGCAACGCCAGCCAATCCATGTAGAAATCCAATCGAAAAGGAAGCCCAATGCGATTGTTTAAGTTGGGGGCTATGGTGGTGCGCATGAGTGGTTTCCTTCCCGTGGTCGTGCGTATGGCGATGAATTAAAGGAACCTCCTCGCTATGGACATGCAAATGTACATGGTTTTTTTCTCGTTTGTAGATGTTGTAGAAGGCCCAGACCCCTATTCCGATTAGTACAAAGCCTACTAGTTCCTCACTGTATTCAGAGATGCCCTGTATAGGGATAAGTTCTTTAAATACTACAAAGAGCACACCTATAAACAACATCCCTGCCAAATGCCCTAACCCCCAGGATAAGCCTATTTTCCATGCTTTCCTTTTAGATTCAATAGCAAATGGAACTACTGCTGCCAGGTGGTCTGGCCCTGCAATTACATGGAGCATAGCAGCCAATAAAGCCGCCGCAAAAGGGAACAAAGTTTCCATCATGCAGTTATTTATGTCTTATAATTAATGGGCTTCGAGCCAATTTTCGCCGATTCCCAGTTCTACGTCCAGTGGCACAAGGAGTTCATAGGCGTTTTCCATTTCTGTTTTGATCATTTCCTGGAGATCTGCCAGTTCTTGTTTATAAACGTCAAAAACCAGTTCGTCATGAACCTGGAGAAGCATTTTGGTTTTAAAATTACCTTCTTTAAGCTTCCTGTGGATATTGATCATAGCTATTTTTATAATGTCGGCTGCGCTACCTTGTATTGGCGCATTCACTGCATTCCTTTCGGCAGCACCTCGGACAACGGCATTACTTGCATTTATATCCTTTAAATATCGTCTCCTGCCCAGTACAGTTTGCACATATCCATGTTCCCTGGCAAAGTCGATTTGTTCACTGATATAGTTACGTAATTTTGGATACGTTTTGTAGTAAGTGTCAATTAATTCTTTAGCTTCATTCCGGGATAGATCTGTTTGATTGCTCAGCCCAAATGCCGATACCCCGTAAATTATTCCAAAATTCACAGTTTTCGCATTATTTCTTTGATCTCTGGTAACTTCGTCAAGGGGGACATTAAAAACTTTTGAGGCGGTTGAAGCGTGAATGTCTTCGCCATTTTTAAAGGCTTCAATCATAGTTGTTTCTTCACTTAGAGAGGCAATTATTCTAAGCTCTATTTGGGAATAATCTGCTGCTAAAAGGACATAATTTTTATCTCTGGGAATAAAAGCACGACGTACCTGTCTCCCTCGTTCTGTGCGTATTGGTATGTTTTGAAGGTTGGGATTATTACTGCTTAGCCTTCCTGTGGCAGCTACAGTTTGCATATAATCTGTATGCACTCTGCCTGTACTCTCTTCAACCTGTTCCGGCAAAGCATCCACATAAGTGCTCTTTAATTTGGCAAGGCCCCTGTAATTCAAAACATCCCTGATTATTTGGTGCTCTTTCGCAAGATATGAAAGCACATCTTCCGAAGTGGAATACTGCCCGGTTTTTGTTTTTTTAGGCTTATCCACAAGTTTTAGTTTATTAAACAAAATATCACCTAACTGCTTTGGAGATGCAATATTAAATTCTTCACCAGCCTCCTGGTAGATCTTCACTTCCAGGTTTTTCAAATCATTTTCTAAATCTTCTGAAAGCGAATGGAGAAATTCTTTATCCAGGTTTATTCCCTCTAATTCCATATCAGCCAGAACATTTACCAAAGGAATCTCAATATCCCTGAAAAGCTCTTTTGTCTTTGCATCTTTAAGTTCCTTGTCGAACTGTTTTGCTAACTGAAATGTTATATCGGCATCCTCCACTGCATATTCCGTTTGTCTTTCAAGACTAATCTCGCGCATGCACAATTGGTTTTTGCCTTTTTTTCCTATGAGCTCTGTTATAGATATTGGGGTATAGTTCAGATAAGTTTCTGACAACACATCCATATTATGTCGCATATCAGGATTTATGAGGTAATGTGCCAGCATGGTATCAAATAAACTTCCTTTTACAGGAACATTGTATTTGTGAAGTACTTTTATATCATATTTTAAATTCTGTCCAATCTTCTCAATGTTTTCAGCTTCGAAAAAAGGTCGGAGTTGTTCAATTATTTCCTGGGCGTTTCCCCGTTCTTCCGGAAAAGGAACATAAAAACCTTTACCTGCTTCCCAGGAGAAGGCAATTCCAACCAGCTCTGCAACGAGGGGATTAATAGAAGTTGTTTCTGTATCAAAACAAACCATAGGTTGTTTCATTAAATTTTTCAGAAATAATTGCATTGCCATCCCTGATGAAACACTTTGATAAACATGAGGTACATCTTTAATGGTTTTTCTGCTGGAAAATTCTTTGATGGTAGCAGGCGAATCCCCGTCATTTCCAAACAAAGAAAACTGACCGCTCCCTGCGGCTTGTGTCTTATTTTGTTGAATAGGTTCTTCTATTGTGTTTTTTTGATCTGCAACAACAGATTCCTCCGAGAAAATCCTTAAAAATTGATCTTTGAGTCTCCTGAATTCGAGTTCCTCAAATATTTTCTGTACTTCTTCGCCATCAGGTTCAGAAAGTTCGTAATCCCTTGCATCAAAAGTAACGTCACAGGTCACACAAATAGTTGCTAATTTTCTGGAGAGACGACCCAACTCGGCATTTTCTTCTACTTTCTCTTTCATTTTCCCCTGCAGTTTATCGGTATTCGCTAGCAGGCCTTCAAGTGTTCCAAATTCGGCAATAAACTTTTTGGCAGTTTTATCGCCAACCCCCGGAAGTCCAGGAATATTATCACTGGCATCGCCCATCATTCCCAAATAGTCAATTACCTGTTCGGGACGTTCTACGCCAAATCGATTTTGTATTTCTGGGATACCCCAAATTTCAATTCCATTACCCATACGCGAAGGCCGGTACATAAAAATATTTTCTGATACCAATTGTCCGAAATCCTTGTCGGGGGTCACCATATATACCTTGTAACCTTCTTTCTCGGCCTGCTTGGCTAATGTGCCAATAAGGTCATCTGCTTCCAAACCGGATACTTCTATACAAGGAATATGCATTGCTTTGAGAATATCCTTAATTAAGGGTATGGCTATCCGTATAGCGTCCGGGGTCTCCAGCCGGTTTGCCTTATATTCGGCAAATAATTCGGTTCGCTCTGTACTGCCATCCTTATCGAAACAGACAGCAAGGTGGTCAGGCTTTTCCCTTTTAATTACATCAAATAAGGAATTTACAAAACCCATGATAGCAGTAGTGTCCATTCCTTTGGAATTTATCCTGGGGTTTTTTATCAGGGCATAATACCCCCTAAATAGTAATGCATATGCATCTAATAAAAAAAGTCGCTTCTGTTCTGCCATATATCATGTTCTTGTAGAATTCCAAAACTACAAAGTTTAAGTGCTTTAGTAAAGTATTTAACTGCTTATATAACTGCCCGCAGTTTTATTTATATGTTCCTTTTCGGAATACACCCTGTAGGAAAAGCCGGGGTGTATACAATACCCTCCGGTTTCTCCTTTTTTATTAATGGCAATGAAGCCAATCTGGAAATCCGGTTTCTCCCCGTTTTTGGATATGATGCGTTTAACCCCTTCTTCACAGGCCTCCTGAGGGGTTTTACCCTGCCTCATCAATTCAACTATAAGAAAACTGCCCACAGTACGAACAACTTCCTCACCAACACCTGTTGCGGTAGCCCCGCCAACTTCATTATCAACAAATAACCCGGCTCCAATAATCGGTGAATCTCCCACCCTGCCTCCAATTTTATATGCCATTCCGCTGGTGGTACAGGCACCTGCAATATCCCCATTAGCATCAATAGCCAGCATCCCAATAGTATCGTGATTTTCGATATTAATAACAGGTTCGTATTTTGAAGTTTTTTTCCATTCCAGCCATTCTGCCCTGGACTTTTCAGTAAGTAAGTTTTCTTTTTCAAAACCCTTTTCGTAGGCAAACAATTCCGCACCTTTCCCTGCGAGCATTACGTGTGGAGTATCTTCCATAACCTTTCTGGCCACTGAAACTGGATGGACTATATTTTGAAGGTAAACAACAGCCCCGCAATTACTGTCTTTGTCCATGATGCAGGCATCCAGAGTAACGTTACCATCCCTGTCGGGCCTGCCTCCTTTCCCTACAGATTGATTATTTATATCCGCTTCTTCTATCATCACACCCTGTTCAACAGCATCCAAAGCAGTACCGGTATTTCTAAGAACCTGCCAGGCTTTATCAGTGGCATTAGGCACGTCCCATGTTGCAATGACAATAGGTTTAATGATTTCAGCAACTGGCTTAAGTTTCTTGTCAGTTTCACAGGAGGTCAGTAAGGCTGAGGAAAATATTCCGGCTGTGCTTAGGGAAGAATTTTTTAAAAATTTTCTGCGTTTCATGAGGTTGGGTTGCTTATTTTTATGGGACTAAATATAAGAAATGATCATTGAAGTATGTGCTAATTCCTATCAATCTGCCATCAATGCGGAGGAAGCCGGGGCGGACAGGATCGAACTTTGTGCAGAATTAGCTGTCGGAGGTATAACACCATCCTATGGTTTGATAAAGCAGGTTGCAGAAAAGCTTCGTATTCCCATTCATGTTTTGATTAGACCGCGAAGCGGAGATTTCACATACTCCAAAGACGAAATTCAGATCATGAAATCAAATATTGCGCTCTGCACAGATCTTGGTGTTTCCGGAATAGTTGCAGGAGTTTTGCATTCTGATGGTACCCTTGACAGGAAACGGACCAGGGAACTGATTTCTGAAGCCGGAGATTTGCACTTTACATTTCACCGGGCATTTGACTGGGTTACAGATCCTGTTCAAACACTGATGGAGCTCGAGGATTTGGGGGTAGATTGTATTTTAACTTCAGGAGGGGAGCAATCGGCAGAAAAGGCCATAAATAATCTGACCTTATGGAAGAATAAAGCTGAAAAATGCGTGATCATGCCCGGAGGTGGAATACGTGAACACAATGCAATATTTTTTAAAAATAATGGATTTGAAGCCATACACCTGTCGGGCATAAAATTTAGTAAAACACTTGATAAAAAACCTGCTATTTCCATGAATAACCCATCTTATCTCCGTGATGATGAAATAGCCATAACTGATCCGGAGATTGTCCGGGCATTAATCCAAAGCGTTAAATAAAGGCAAAGATGTAAACCGATACCCCGTTAATGAAATATATTTGTAAAAAAAACATATGCTGCGCTGGATTGTTTTTATTATAATTTATCTTATTCTTGGTTTTTATAGCTTACAGGCACTGAAGACCGTTACCAGATTCCCCTGGGTTTACTTTGTTTTTACTGCCATATCTTTAATTGTACTTGGTAATTTTATTTTTCAATTTACCTGGGGCGAAACTGCCGGCAGGGTATTAAGCAGGCCTAAAAGTTATGCCTTTGGGTTTTTGGCAGCCATCCTTACTTTCAAAATCATCACCATTATTTTTCTTTTTTCTGAAGATATATTCAGAGTCATTGCGGGAGGGTATCAGAAATATTATGGTACTGCCAGGGAGTTCAGCCTTCCGGAGAGAAGGAGGTTTTTAAGCCTTATAGCCATGGGTATCGCAGCCGTCCCTTTTGGGGCATTACTTTATGGTATGTATAGGGGTAAATACAATTTTAAGGTCTTGAAATACAATATGGAATTTGAAGACCTTCCTCCTGCATTTGATGGATATCAGATTACTCAAATATCGGATATTCACAGTGGAAGTTTTGACAACAGAAAAAAAATTGAATATGCCGTTGATCTGATCAATAAGCAGAGGAGTGATGTTATTTTCTTTACAGGAGATATGGTAAACAATAAAGCAGAGGAAATGAGGCCATGGGCTGAATTGTTTTCTAGTTTGAGCGCGGTGGACGGGAAATATTCAATCCTGGGAAACCATGATTACGGGGACTATGTCACCTGGGATACTGAAGAGGATAAGATGAAAAATTTGGATGATCTCAAACTTATGCAAAAGGAAATGGGTTTTGAGCTTTTGCTTAACGAGAGCAGGTACCTTGAAAAAGCGGAAGATAAACTAGCCGTAATTGGTGTGGAAAATTGGGGAAGAGGGGGTTTTAGAAGGTCCGGGGACTTAAAAAAAGCAGCTTCTGAAATTGGTAAAGATGATTTTAAAATTCTATTGAGCCATGATCCATCTCATTGGGAAGATATAGTATTAAAGGATGATTATCATTATCATCTTACACTTAGTGGCCATACACATGGGATGCAGTTTGGGATAGAAATCCCGGGATGGGTTAAATGGAGCCCGGTGAAATGGCGATATAAATACTGGGCCGGTATCTATGAAGAACTGGGGGAATTTATAAATGTCAACAGGGGATTTGGGTTTTTAGGCTACCCGGGAAGAGTTGGGATTTACCCGGAAATCACTGTGATTACTCTTAAAAAGAAAGATTTAACTTGAATTTAACTTTCAAGTTTTACCCAAAATTAATGGTATACCTGATTTTTTAACATTTTTTCATACATTTGATTCATAAACCAATGTGTTTTATATGTCTAAATTCGGCGAACTTATAGATCTTAATATCCCTGTGTTACTTGACTTCTATGCGGAGTGGAACGAACAATCCACTTCCATGCATCCTGTTCTTAGGGATGTAGCCGCAGCCTTAGGAGATAAAGGCAAGGTTATTAAGATAGATGTGGATAAAAACAAGGAACTATCACAGGCCCTTAGAATTAAAGGCCTGCCTACCCTGATGATCTACAAAAAAGGGGAAATGGTCTGGAGACAAAGCGGAGAACAGGACGCAAACACGCTTATTGGTATACTTAATGAATATCTTTAGAAAAATACCTTCATATTTGCCGTAATACCGTATTGCCGGAGCATTAAATTCCATCGGTAAACTAGTCCTATTCCACCCCCGGACTTAATGTGTCACCTGAAAAAGAATCTTTTTCAAGCTGTAAGGTATCCAAAATATCAGGATTCGATTGTTCCAGTAAAGGTGGTTCTTCTAAAACTTCATCCTTATAAAAATGGCTGAACATGTCTATATGCTCATTAAATAGCAATGTTTCTTTTTCTGCCATCTCCCTGTCATTATTTTCTATAAGAATATCAATGTTTCTTCTGTACGCTTCCATATCGCCAATAATATCCTCAATTTTATCATATTGTTCATCCAACGGAATACTCGAATAATAATCCAGCCGATCCTGGTAAATATCCCTTAATTGATAGAATAGATCCCTGGCTTTCTGTGTTTCACCTACCTTGTAATATCCGTCCACAAAAGGTTCTACAAAGGCATAAAAACCATAGTATTCCAAAGGTAAATTAGTCATGGCGATGTTAATCACATCTTTGGCTTTATCAATTTTATTTTCTTTAATGAGGGCTTCCGTCAATCTCGCAAGATTACCACGGAAAGACAAGCCTTGTGTTCTGGTCTGAGGATCATGATAGATTTTCGAACTTCCTGAATTACCCCAATCCCAGCCTTTGACTATATCGTACATGAGATCTGTGTCAATTCTTCCCATCTCATAAGAACTTTGATTCTTTGTATGGATAGGCACTAACTTATAGGCCAATCCTTCTAATTGTAAATACTCTTTCATCCAGATGTATTCTGCATTGTCAAAGCTGCCTCCTGAAAAATATATGGGACGTTTCCAATCATTGTTGGCAAGTATATCCAACATCATAATCCTGTTTTTGGGCAGTGCACTTTTCGGCAGGTCAATGTCTATATAATCAACAATTAATGCAGAATCTTTTTCTTTAACCAGGCCACTTTCAAGTACATTTTTCTTGTTAACCGGAACTCTTATTTTGTTGGTTGGATAATATACGAGATCCAAGGTGCTTTCCGAGTATTCACTAAGGTCAGCGCCTTGTTTTTCAAGGATATACTTAAATTTTGTCTGAGGCTTATTGCTTCCCACCCAATTCATAAAATCACTGATGTTCCATCGCTTTTCCGATAAACCTGGAAGACCCTGGTAATATATTACATCCCTGTTGCCATATCTGTAAAGGTCATGTGTAAGCTGTGAGGGAATAGGATCACTTTTATAAGCCTTGCGCTTCATTTGATCTACATACCAATCTGTGGCGAAAAGGCTGGTACAGATTATCCGCACATCGGTACGGTATCCCTCAATTTCCTGGGCATACCATAGTGGGAAAGTGTCATTGTCTCCTATTGTAAATAGCATAGCACCCGCATCTTCCTGGCAGGAATCCAGATAAGCCGTGGCGCTTGCGCGGGCCGTAAATCGATTAGACCGGTCGTGATCATCCCAATTTTGAAAGGCCATCACTCCCGGGACAGCCAAAAGACAGATGGCCAGAACTGCCGGTCCTAGTACCTTTGGAGTTATTAATTTCTTGAATTCTTCATATAACCCATATACTCCTAAACCTACCCATAGGGCAAAAACATAAAAGGAACCTACCAGTGAATAATCCCGTTCGCGTGGCTGAAAAATATAAGGATTTGTATAGAATTGAATTGCAATCCCGGTAAATATAAAAAACACAAAAAGAGCCCAGAATTGCTTGGGATTCTTAGTGAGCTGGAAAACCAAACCTATAATTCCCAGAATTAAAGGCAAAAAGAAATACGTATTTCTTCCTTTATTTTCCATTACATCCTTAGGGAGATTTTCCTGACTCCCCAAACGAAGGTCGTCTATAAACCCAATCCCGCTCAACCATTCACCATTCCCATTATAACGGCCCTGCAAATCGTTTTGCTTCCCTACAAAGTTCCACATAAAATAACGCCAGTACATATAACCGAACTGAAACTGAAACATATATTTTATGTTTTGCCAAACGCTTGGGGGTTCTACCTCCAAATATTCACCAAATTGCCTTAAAAACCCAATGTACTGCTCTTCATCAATTTCACCGTTGGCAAGACCCGTTTTAACCTGTGTAACCGCTTTGCGCAGCTCTTCATTAGATGTTTTCATTCTAAAATCTAAAGGGCCAAAATATTTCATGTAGTTTTCAGCATTCTGATCGCTCCACATTCGGGGCAATATACCTCTGTGATCCTTGTTAGGGCCCTGCATGGCATTCTTGTATTTATTTACAATAATGTATTTACCCAGTTCCTTATCCTTTTCATATTTCGGTTTATCATCTACCTCATCACCTGCAGGGGCAAAAGTATCTGAATAGTAAGTACCATATATAGGACTGTCTACCTGAGGGTATTGTTCTCTGTTGTAATAGGCGAGTAATGACCTGGCATCAGACGGATTGTTTTCGTTGACAATCACATTGGCGTTAGCTCTTATAGGCAACATAAGCCAGGAAGAAAAGCCAAGAAATAAAAACATGGCACAGAGCATTAAGGTATTGGCTACTCTAAAATTATTTTTGTGGGTATAACGCAGTCCAAAATAAAAAAAACTGACAAAAACCAGGAGCATTATTACCGTACCCGAATTAAAAGGTAATCCAATGCTATTGATAAAAAACACTTCGCTCCAGCCAAATAATTTTAGTACATAGGTCAGCGAAAATTTATAGACCAACATTAAAATGGCTATTACCGTGATATTGGCCAAAAGAAAATTCTTAACCGTAGTGGTCTTATATTTTTTGAAATAGTATAATAAACCAATGGTCGGAATTGCCAAAAAGCCCATAAACTGAATACCAAAGGTAAGTCCTACCACATAGGAGATGAGGATCAGCCAGCGATTACCTCTTGGGTCTTCAAGATCATCTGTCCATTTTAATCCCATCCATAAAAGTAGTGCCATGATAAAACTGGCCATGGCGTATACTTCAGTTTCTACGGCATTGAACCAAAAACTATCTGAAAAAGTAAAAGTCAAAGCGCCAATGAGGCCACTGCCTAATATAACTATTGCGTTGCTGTTGGTAAACCTTTCTTTCTTGGGGATTAATTTACGTGTAAGATTGGTAATCGTCCAGAACATAAACAAAATTGTAAATGCACTAGATACCCCCGAAACATAATTTACCATCCGTGCAATCTGGTCTGCTTCAAAGGCAAACATGGCGAAAAAAGCACCAATCATTTGAAGTAATGGCGCGCCAGGTGGGTGAGCCACCTGCAATTTTGCAGAAGTGGTTATGTATTCTCCGGCATCCCAAAAACTGCCGGTAGGCTCAACGGTTATGGTGTAAGTGATGAGTGCAATAAAAAAAACAACCCATCCAAGGATGGTGTCCCATTTCTCGAAGTTCTTTGAAAACATGTACTATGAAGTTTACCAATCTGGGCGAATTTACTAATTAAAATAGATATGGACTTATAATTTTTTCAAACCTTTAACAGCAGGCTGCTGTTCTTTTTTTAGTTGATTGTATTCAAAATATTTGTGCAAACAAAAGTTTGTCTTAAATTTGCAGGCTCTTATACACTAATGGCCTATGGTGTAATTGGCAACACAGCTGGTTTTGGTCCAGTCGTTCTAGGTTCGAGTCCTAGTAGGCCAACATTAATTTCCCTTGATTTTTTTAAAATCAAGGGTTTTTTTATTGGTATGGGTGCAACAAATTAGTTTTGATCAAAATTAGTTTGCTGCCATCTGCACAGATTCCGTTCCAATTATATATTTTTCGTTTCTTTTCAAATGGATGAAGCCGATTAAAAAATTTCTGATTTTTATATTTGCCCACTGAGATTTCTCCATACTGACCTAAATCATTTCATATAGCAGCAACCATCTTTATTTTTGATAGAAGTAAATAATTTTATAAAACTATCTGAAATGGTATTAGTCACAAAAAAGGAAATCGAGGAATTGGACGGAATCCATGGTAAAAGCTGCATTTCTGTATTTATCCCAACCCACCGGGCAGGCGAGGACGTTTTGCAACGTAAGGACGCACTGCAACTGAAAAACCAATTGAAGGAAGTAAAAAATAAATTGGAAAAAGAAGAAATGGGCCCGAAGGAAATCGATAAGCTTGTTGCGCCCATTCAGGAACTTATTGACGATAGAAAATTCTGGCGCCACCAATCTGACGGACTCGCCATTTTTTGCTCTGATGTTTTCTTTAAAAAATTCACCCTTCCCATTCATTTCGAGACGTTCAACTATGTTGCGAATGGTTTTTATCTCAAACCCTTATTGCCTATATTCACGGGCGATGGCACCTTTTATGTGCTGGCGCTGGAATTGGAGGATGTCAAACTCTACAGGGGAACCCGTCATAGTATTAAGGAGGTGTTTACAGACGATTTGATACCCTCAAGGATGGAAGAACGCGTAGGCTATGACTACAAGCCGGAGAGCCTTCAGTATAAAAGTGGAGCCGATGCACAGGGGAGGGCTATTTACCATGGCCATGCTGAGGCTGACCGTGATCGAAAAAGTGAAATTGCGGATTATTTCAGGGCCATAGACAAAGGCTTGATGAGCTTATTAAAAGATGATAAGATTCCTATGATCGTTGCATCTCAGGACTTTTTGTTTTCAATCTACAGGGAAGAAAGCAGCTATAAACATTTACTGGAAAACCATATTTCATGTAACCTTTCGGAGACCGATAAGGTTTTGTTGCACAAATTGGCATGGAATGAAGTGGCCACGATTTTCGACCGCGAACGAAATGAAAAATTGGAACTTTTTAAGGAACATGATGGCTCCGGAAGAACCTCTTCGGATATCGGGGATGTACTTCCCGCGGCTTTGGATGGAAAAATTGATTCGCTTTTTGTCGAAAATGGGGCAGATATCTGGGGTATCTACGACCCCGAAAAACGTCATGTTCGGGTCGATGAAGAATCTTTGCCTTCAAGTGTATCCCTACTGAACAAGGCGGCCATCAGGACCTTTTTAAATGGTGGTAAAGTGTATTTGTTGGAAAATGATGACATGCCTAACCCACATTCAAAGGTGAATGCCCTTTATAGATACTAATATCCCTCGCAGCCAAAATAATTGGCAAATTCCGGCGAGTCGTTGTCTTCCTGTCCTCAGTAAAATAATTCCGTATGGTCTTTCGGGAAGTAATATATGAATGTTGGGATCATCCGTTTGTTGGAAGGATCGTTCTCATCGAACAATTTGCCCATGATTTCTGAATTTTACAAAGGCACTTATTGGCGCAAAACACACTGACCTTTGTAGCTTTTTTACTTTTATCAGATATAAAGAATATCAGTGATTATTGATCAAAAAAGAAACCGAGATACCTAAATATCCCGGTTTCCAAGAAACTGTCAATTCTTCCCAATGACCGCTTACACTGATCCCTAATAGGTTCTATCGCTAGATCCGTTCGCAATTCAAATGGTTTAAAGGGTGTCCCTGACTGCTTCTATACAATATGGGCTTTCTTATCCCCCCGATTTAAAAACCCACGTATTTATTTATTTCAAAGAACCATTTGTTTAATAGACTGCTAAAATACAATGCGGCATCCACATACAACATGATTTAGATCAGTTCAGGCGTTTTTTTTATTTTTTTAACATTCTGAGAAGTAATCCATTCATATAATCGGTCTGCATCTTCCTTATTACAAAGCTGTGTGCCGGGGCGCAAGGTTGCCGCCGTACCGCAGGCTACGCCATATCTCACCATTTCGGTGTTTGATTTGCCTTGTGTGAGGCCAAAAAGCATGCCTGCTACCATACTGTCGCCGGCACCAATCGCACTTTTTTGATGTACGGTGGGGGCGGCAATATACTCGATTTCGTCCTTCGTAGCCCATAAAGCGCCTTTGGCTCCCAGGGAAACCACAAGTACTGTTACGGAATTTTTGTCTAAAAACTTTTTGGCCAGGGATTCCAGTTCTAAAACCGATATGGATTCCACACCACAAAGTATACTAAATTCCGCCAGGTTAGGTTTCATCAGGAATATATCTGCTTTCTTACTGGGCAACAGAGCTTCGCCCGAAGTATCGAGAATAAACCGTCCTTTTTTCTTTTTTACGATTTTTGATACCTGTACATAAAAATCGTTTGGAATACCCAACGGAAGTTTTCCACTGGCTACCAGATAGTCACCTTCGCCTGTATTAATTTCCACTTGTTTGAGCACTTCGCTCCATTCTTTTTTAGAAACCTTAGGCCCTGGTACCCCAAAACGATATTGAAGATGGGTGTTGGTGTCCGTAACTGAAAGGTTTTCACGTGTCCATCCCTGGATATGAATCACTTTTTGGGGGATGCCTTCTTCAGATACAAGCTGTTGTAAATGTGTGCCTGAAGGCCCCCCAGCCACATACATGCAGAGCGAACCGCCCCCCAATTTTTTGAGTGCACGGGAGATATTAATACCCCCACCGCCTGCATAATAATCAGGCGACCTACAACGTAATTTTTTGTTAGGGACTATGCCTGGTACGGAGGTATCCTTGTCCACAACAGGGTTCATGGTAAGTGTTATAATATTGTTCATTTTTTCTATTTTTAATTAAAAGAAAGAACACAGAGATTCAAAAATTATCACTCTTTTTAATAGAGGCTTCTTGTAGAAGGCTCCAAAAGTTCAAAAAATTGGCCTGGTTTGGGCAGGATCACGATTTCTGTACGACGGTTTTTTGCGTGCCCTATTTACGGTTTCATTTGTGGTCTTTGGCAGGTGCTCCGACCGGCCGCCCGCTGTTATCCGAGAGGGTTGTACGCTAAATTTGTTTTGCATCAGGGCGTAAATTTTAAAGAATTCATGTGTTCAATAGTTTTGCTTCTATAACATTTTAATACTAAGGAAACAACAATATCATCAGTATCAAATGATACCGGTCATCCCCCGGGAAAGTTCTTAATTGTCAAATAGATATTTGGAAATTGATACCATCTCCCTATGGCGAAGCACTTCAATTACCTAAAACAACCAATTGAAATTCACAAAACTTTCATCAACGAAAATCACCTTGCACGGCTTTTCTGCCGGTATGTAGAATTTGAGTCCCGGCATGCCAATAAATCGAAAAAATTTATTCCAATGCTTTATTGGTGCTGAGGTATATTCAACAATCTTCACTAAATTCCTCCGGCAGTTGAGGATCAGAGGGTGGCGGGAGATCACTTTCTTTGATCTTTTCCTTTTCTCGTTGTAATACCTCCATTTCCTTGTCGGCCAGATCCAGGATAGTACTCATTTTTTTCTTATCCTTAATCATCGCCCAGGTCATGATCAGACTTGTGCCCATTATCACAAAAAGTAAAATCCCCGGCTCAAATGAGGCTACCTGTATTTCAGAAGGGATCGCATAAAAAAGAAGTATTGTAATGAGCCCCCTTGGAGCAATAAACAATTGAGGTAAAATATCACTGCCCACGAAAGTTCTTAAGATAACAAATCTTATAGCGTAAACAGAAACAATAATAAGAAGACTAACCATGGCTACCTGAAAGTTAAATAAGGATGCTACGGCGATAGTCAACCCAAAAATAACGAAGAAAAAAGTACGCACTACAAATGCAGTTTCGAGGGTTACAATATGAAGTTCATGATAAATACGATGTGCTTTTTCGTACTGCAGAAAATGGGATAATTTTCCGCCAAAGAACAATTTCATATTGGCAATAACCAACCCAAATATTAATATGATAAGTAAAGAGGAGAGGTGAAGTTGTTTCCCTATGGCATATAAAAGGAGCAGGACAGCAATCAGCAGAAATAGTTTTGCCTGACTTTTTATCTGCTGGAAAATAAGAATAATCGCATAACTGGCGATAAGTGAGATTACTACCGTGAGGAGAATATTAAGGGCAAAACCTCCGGCACCTGAATCCGCTGTCGGATTTAGTCCACCTAGCAGGAAATAGAACATCATGATCCCCATAATGTCCGAAAATGTACTTTCATAAATATGAAATTCCTTTTTCTTATCCGCCAGACCGCTGACACTTGGGATAATAATAGCACTGGATAAAATGGATAAAGGCGTGGCATATAACCATGCCACCTTCATAGACATATCCGGGATAAATTGATGTAAAATCAAGGCGGCTACCCATGCAGACCCAATCAGGCCGGTAAGGGCTATGGCCATTGATTTTAAAATAGGGATCAGTTTTTCCTTTTTTAACTCAAGTTCCAGGGCAGCTTCAAGGACGATCATTATAAGACCAATTATGCCCAGTACTTCCAATGCAGGAAAGAAGTCAACTTCCTCGGAGGTAAAGGTTTTAAGTATCAACTGCAAAATAAAACCAAGAAGAATAAGTAATAATACGGAAGGAATATTTGTTCTTTTTGCTATACCATTAAAGAGAAAAGAAAGAATAAGTATTACCGATGCTTCAATTATTAGGTTGTAGGAATTAAAGACGTCCATATAAAATGCTGCTTATTTCTGTTAGATTTAACTTAGATAAAATAAAAGTACTATTTAATATTCAACGAGGAGGATGTTGTTTATGGTATGTAACATAAATAGGGTTAGCTTCTGTTTAAAAATCAAAATAATTTGTATATTTGCGCCACTGAAAGGATATAATTGTATTCATGAGGGGACAAATTGTCCCCTCTTTTGTTACCTATGGTTATGTTAAAGGCACAAGTTGAAGCGCTACTGGAAAAAGCACTGAAGGAAAATGAAACCTTATTTTTAATAGATTTTTCAATTACTCCTGATAATACAATAAGAATAGTAATTGATGGAGACAAGGGAGTAAGCCTTAAGGATTGTATTGCTGTAAGCAGGGCTATTGAACACAATCTGGATAGGGAAGAACACGATTTTTCCCTGGAAGTTACGTCAGTTGATGCCACGGCACCTATTATAATGTCCCGCCAGTACCCAAAAAATCTTGGCAGGAAGTTAGTGGTAAGAACAGCGACTGACAATTACGAAGGCGAACTTGCCGAAGCTACTGATGAGAGCATAACACTGGAATGGAAAGCACGAGAACCTAAACCGGTGGGAAAAGGAAAAATAACTGTTCAGAAAAGAAAAAAAATTGCCATTTCTGAAATTGAAGAGGCAAAAGTTAAATTAATATATTAATCATAGCGCAAAATGGAAAATATTGCATTGATCGAGTCTTTCTCGGAATTTAAAGATGATAAATTTATTGACCGTGTAACCTTAATGGCGATTTTAGAAGACGTTTTTAGGAATGCTTTAAAGAAAAAATTTGGCTCCGATGATAATTTTGATATTATTATTAATCCGGATAAAGGAGATTTGGAAATATGGAGAAATCGGATCGTTGTGGAAGATGGAAATGTAGAAGAACCCAATGAGGAAATATCTCTCTCAGAAGCTCGAAAGATTGAACCGGATTTTGAAGTTGGGGAAGATGTATCTGAAGAAGTTAAGCTGATAGACCTCGGAAGAAGAGCGATATTGGCATTGCGCCAGAACCTGATATCCAAAATCCACGAACACGACAATACCACCATATATAAGCAATTTAAGGATCTTGAAGGTGAGATTTACACGGCTGAGGTACATCATATAAGGCATAAAGCAATTATTTTGTTGGATGACGAAGGAAATGAAATAATTCTTCCCAAGGATAAACAAATACCTTCAGATTTTTTTAGAAAAGGAGATAACGTTCGTGGTATCATCGAAAGCGTGGAGCTCAAGGGTAATAAGCCAATGATCATTATGTCCAGAACTTCACCAGTCTTCTTAGAGCAATTGTTCTTCCAGGAGATTCCGGAAGTATTTGATGGACTAATTACCATTAAAAAGGCAGTTAGAATTCCAGGAGAAAAAGCTAAGGTAGCAGTAGATTCCTATGATGACAGGATTGATCCTGTGGGAGCATGTGTTGGGATGAAAGGAAGTCGTATTCATGGAATCGTCCGTGAACTTGGAAATGAAAATATAGATGTGATTAACTGGACCAATAACCCTCAGTTAATGGTAACGCGCGCACTTAGTCCTGCACGTGTTTCTACCGTGACGTTAAACGATGAAAAAAAGACAGCCCAGGTTTACCTGAGGCCGGAAGAAGTTTCAAAAGCTATAGGCCGGGGCGGTCATAATATTAGGCTTGCGGGTCAACTTACAGGTTATGAGATAGATGTGTTCCGAGAAGGAGTGGAAGAAGATGTGGAACTGACAGAATTCTCAGATGAAATTGAAGGCTGGATCATTGAAGAACTTAAAAAAATAGGTCTGGACACAGCAAGAAGTGTTCTGGAACAGGATATAGATGATTTGGTAAAACGGACAGACCTGGAGGAGGAAACTATTTCAGACGTCGTGCGTATCCTAAGAGAAGAATTTGAAGATTAAGCTATATATTAGCAACTTAAAAGTAGAGAGTAAACAGTATTTATGGCAGACAATGCAACAATAAGGCTTAATAAAGTCTTGAGAGAACTTAACATTTCTTTGGATAGAGCAGTAGAATTCCTTGCGTCTAAAGGGCATAAGGTGGAGGCTAGGCCTACCACAAAGATTTCTGAAGATATACATCAGGTTCTTTTAGACGAATTCCAGACGGATATGAGCAAGAAGGTTGCGTCCCAGGAAGTTGGTGAAGAAAAACGAAAGGAAAAAGAAGCTATAAGACTGCAGTTAGAACAGGAGCTGGAGGAAAAAAGACTGGAAAGAGAAAAAAGAGCAGCTTCGCGTGAAGTAGTGAAAGCCAGGGTTGAATTGAGCGGACCAAAACAAGTTGGTAAAATAGACCTGGAACCGAAGAAGAAAATAAAGCCAGCTGTTAAAAAGGATGAAGATAAACCAGCGCCCAAAGAAGAGCTAGTTGCCGAGGTCAAGGAAGAAATTGTTGTTGAGGAAGTAAAAGACGAAGTAAAAGAGGAGGTAAAACCAGAGGTAGTTCCTGAGATAAAAAAGAAAGAAGACAAGCTGCCTGTTGGTGAAAAACAGGAGGATACCGGATCTATTACCACTCAATATAAAAAACTGTCCGGGCCTAAGATAATGGGAGATAAAATTGATTTATCTCAATTTGATAAGCCTAAGAAAAAGAAAGAACCGGCAAAAGAATCTGCAAAAGAAGCTTCAGAAGCGGAGAAACGCAAAAGAAGGAAGCGGATTGTGAGTAAAAATGGTACCCAAGGCAGTGGTGGCCGGTCGAGAACCATTGTTAAAAAAGGTCAGCGATTTGCATCTGCACCAAAAGCAGAGCCCACGGAAGAAGAAGTGCAAAAACAAGTGCGTGAGACACTTGAAAAACTTCAGGGCAAATCTAAAAAAGGAAAAGGCGCAAAGTATAGAAGGGATAAAAGAGACCAGCACAGACAACAGACTGAGAAAGATCTGGAACAACAGGAGCTGGAAAGTAAAATACTTAAGGTAACTGAGTTCGTGACTGTAGGAGAAGTTGCAACCATGATGGATGTTCCCTCCACAGATATAATTTCTGCCTGTATGTCCCTGGGGATTATGGTTACTATGAATCAGCGACTGGATGCCGAAACACTATCTATAGTTGCCGATGAATTTGGCTATGAAGTTGAATTTATTACTGCAGACCTGGAAGAGTCTATTGAAGAAGAAATAGATGCGCCTGAGGATTTAAAACCCAGAGCACCCATTGTTACAGTAATGGGTCACGTGGATCACGGTAAAACATCGTTATTGGATTACATTAGGGAAGAAAATGTAATTGCCGGAGAGAGTGGCGGAATTACTCAGCATATAGGAGCGTATGGTGTTTCTTTATCAGGGGGTCAGAAGATTACCTTTTTAGATACTCCCGGGCACGAGGCATTTACAGCAATGCGTGCGCGTGGAGCTCAGGTAACAGATATTGCCATAATTGTTGTTGCGGCTGATGATGACATTATGCCTCAGACTAAGGAAGCCATCAGTCACGCACAGGCTGCCGGTGTTCCATTGATTTTTGCCATTAACAAAATAGACAGGCCAACCGCAAATCCTGAAAAGATTAAGGAAGGTTTGGCAGCTATGAATTTATTGGTAGAGGATTGGGGAGGAAAAATTCAATCTCAGGATATATCAGCTAAAACCGGAGAAGGTATAAAAGACCTTTTGGAAAAAGTGCTTTTGGAAGCAGAACTGTTGGAATTAAAAGCTAATCCTGACAAATTAGCTTCCGGTACTGTGGTAGAGGCATTTCTAGACAAAGGAAGAGGATATGTCTCCACCGTTTTGGTGCAGACAGGTACATTGGAAATAGGAGACTATGTTTTGGCGGGTACATGCAGTGGCAAGATTAAGGCAATGCAGGATGAACGTGGCAAGATTGTTAAAAAGGTAGGTCCTTCAACGCCAATATCTATTTTGGGATTAGACGGCGCGCCACAGGCCGGAGATAAATTCAATGTGCTCGAAGATGAAAAAGAAGCCAAGCAAATTGCTGCCAAAAGGAGTCAGTTACAACGAGAACAATCCGTAAGGACTCAACGGCATATTACCCTCGATGAAATTGGAAGGCGAATTGCTTTAGGGGAATTTAAAGAATTGAATATAATCCTGAAAGGGGATGTTGATGGATCTGTGGAGGCTTTAACAGATTCTTTCCAGAAACTGTCAACAGATGAAATACAGGTCAATATTATTCATAAAGGAGTAGGTGCAATTACCGAATCTGATGTGTTGCTGGCTTCTGCGTCAGATGCTATTGTCATCGGATTTAATGTCAGGCCAATGGGTAATGCCAGGGATATTGCTGATAAAGAAGAAATTGATATAAGAATGTATTCTATTATATATGATGCTATCAACGATCTTAAAGATGCAATGGAAGGCATGTTGTCTCCTGTGATGAAAGAGGAGATAAGCGGCACGGCTGAAATCAGGGAAACATTTAAAATATCCAAAATTGGCACCATTGCCGGTTGTATGGTTACTACTGGAAAAATCTTCAGGAATTCCAGTATACGACTTATCCGGGACGGGGTGGTTATATATACCGGAGAGCTCTCCTCCTTAAAACGGTTTAAGGATGATGTTAAGGAAGTAGCCAAAGGTTATGATTGTGGGCTTCAGGTAAAAAATTATAATGATATAAAAGAAGGAGATGTTGTAGAAGCCTTCCAGGAAGTGGCAGTGAAGAAGAAACTTTAGCAGTTACCTGGGTTAAGTTTGGAATTACCACAGGGGCTAATTCTTTTACAGGAGATAGACAACATTGTTTATGATAAAATAAAAAACGACCTATTTGGTCGTTTTTTCTGGTTTTAATAAAAGTGATTCCGGATATTTTATGCGTACCTCTTTAAATTTACGTTCCGCATCCAGCTTGGATTTGAATTGACCAATTTGAACTCGATAGGTAGGAGAATCAAAAATAATTTTCGATTTTAAGTCGGGAAAATCAATTTCTACCTCCTGTTTAAGTTGCTCTGCCTTGGAATAAGAGCCAAACCCAACCTGAATTGTATAAAAATTAGATATTGAATTACTTATCTTATACACTTCCAGAAGGCGGGTAATATCGGCATCTTGTTCAATGCTTATTTTTCCGTTTTGTGCCGCTCCGAAGGTAATGAATCCAAGTAATATTACTGATAGTATTGATGTTTTCATGATATTAGTTTTATAGATGTCCAACCTAAAATGCAAAAGTAATTCATTGAAGGTTAAACAAAAGATTTCAGGCTTATTTAGAATTAATATAAATTATAAATTATAAAACCCTTAACATTTCCCAAATAAAGTCAAAGTCTTATTTTTGTCGTCAATTTGAGCGGCGATAAATTTGCTTTTTGTCCTATTTATTACAGTAATTATCGTGCCAGAATTAAGATAGAAATATTTTAAATATGAAAAAGGTTCCGTACCGCGATCACATTTCTAAATTTTTTGCTTTTAGTCTAGTAGTTAATCTACTCCTGTCGACGTCTCTTTTTTCGCAGGAAGAAAATCCGGAACAAATCGCAGTAGCCGCTACTGAGGTGTCAGCTGATCAGAGTGATTCAGGTTCTGGAGATGCGGCAAAAGGAAAACAATTGTTTAATCAGAATTGTGCTGCCTGTCATGCTTTAAATAGAAAAATGACTGGGCCGGCCCTGGCAAATGTTGAATCCAGACTTGCAGAAAGTGAAGGATTGGATAAGGCCTGGATATACGCATGGATTAAGAACAGTCCTGGAGTGATCAGTTCTGGGGATGCCTATGCGAAAAAAATATACGACGAATACAATCAGGCTGCAATGACTGCTTTCCCCACGCTTTCAAATGCAGATATTGACGATATTTTGGCATATACAGCAGCCCCGCCTCCTGCACCTGCACAGGCTACTGCGACAGAGGCGACAGGCCAGGGAGGGTCTGGTTCTACTGGTATTACCAATGAAGTTATTTTAGGAGCACTCATACTGGTTTTTGCCTTGCTGGTTATGATGCTGTTTTTAGTTAACAGTACACTAAAACGTATAGCTGAGGCTAACGGCATAGCCATAGAAAAGGAGAAAGCTGCCAAACGCACTCCTTTGTGGAAGGCTTTTGCCCAAAACCAATTCCTGGTACTGGTATCTGTCATTTTCCTGTTATTGGCAGGGGCTTATTTTGCCTATGGGTGGATGATGCAGGTAGGGGTGGACCAGGGTTACGCGCCTATTCAGCCAATTCATTATTCACATAAGGTGCATGCAGGCGATAATAAAATTGAATGTAAATACTGCCATTCTTCGGCCAGGGTATCTAAGCACTCCGGAATCCCCTCCTTAAATGTATGTATGAATTGTCATAAATCTATTTATGAATATAAAGGGAATCCGGAAGGTCCAAGTCCTGAAGATTTGGCTAACGGGTATACAAATGAATTCTACACAGGGGAAATAAAGAAATTGTATAAGGCTGTGGGCTGGGATGAGGAGAATCAAAAATATACGGGTGAAAGTAGTCCTGTAGAATGGGTAAGAATACATAATCTTCCCGACTTGGCTTATTTTAATCACTCCCAACACGTTTCCGTTGCAGGTATTGAATGTCAAACATGTCACGGCCCTGTTGAGGAAATGGAAATCATGTATCAATTCTCTCCATTAACAATGGGCTGGTGTATTAATTGCCACAGAGAAACAAATATTAAGGTAGAAGATAACGCTTATTATGCCAAAATACATGAAGAGTTATCCAAAAAATATGGCGTTGAAAACCTTACAGCTGCTCAAATGGGCGGTTTGGAATGTGGCAAATGCCATTATTAATAGTATAATTAAGAAGCATCTAATTACAGATATATAATATGGCATCAAAAAAGTATTGGAAAAACGAAGCGGAATTAAATCCCAACGATTCCATTGTTGAGACGCTAAGACAAAACGAATTTCCGGAAGAAATACCAGTTGATGAATTTTTAGGAGATAAGGAGAATTTGTCTGCCAGTACCACAAACAGAAGAGATTTTCTGAAATATGTAGGGTTCAGCACCGCTGCAGCTTCTTTGGCGGCTTGTGAAGGTCCGGTTAGAAAGTCGATACCCTATGTTGTTAAACCTGAACAAATAATTCCCGGGATTGCAAATTATTATGCAACCACCATAGCGGATGGTTATGACTTTGCCAGTATTTTGATAAAAACACGCGAAGGCCGGCCAATAAAAGTTGAGAGTAATAAGGATGCAAAAACAAATGGCAATACCAATGCCAGAATTCAGGCATCTGTTCTTTCATTATATGACAGCACAAGATTACAGGGCCCGTTGGCAAATGGAGAGCCTGTGGAATGGGCCGCTCTGGATACGTCAGTAAAGAATAAGTTACAGGCATTAAAAGACTCCGGGAAGCAGATAGTTTTGCTCACACAAACTTATGCAAGCCCATCTACCTCTAAATTAATTGGGGAGTTTAAGGAAACTTACGGGAACGTAAACCATATAACCTATGATGCCATAAGTGAAGATGCTGCCCTATCTGCCTATGAAGCGAAATATGGAGAAAGGGGATTGCCGGATTATGATTTTGAAAAGGCTGAGCTCATCGTGTCTTTTGGTGCGGACTTCTTAGGCGATTGGCAGGGAGGCGGCTATGATAGTGGGTATTCGAAAGGGCGTATTCCTAAAAATGGAAAGATGTCCAGGCATATACAGTTTGAATCCAATTTATCACTTACCGGAGCCAATGCAGATAAGCGAGTTCCATTAAAACCTTCAGAACAAAAAAAGGCACTTGCCAGTTTATTTGGTAAACTGAACAATAGCTCGGTTAGCGTTGATCTTAGTGATGTAATAACCAAGGCGGTTGACGATGCGGCTGCAGAAATAAGGAAAGCCGGTAATAAGGCGGTTGTGGTAACAGGATTGGATGATGTAAACGCACAGGCGGTTGCTTTATCTATAAATGAGATGCTTTCCAGTATGGCTTTTAAACCAACTGCACCAAGATATATCAGACAGGGAAACAGCAAAGCTGTGAATTTGCTTATTCAGGATATGAATTCTGGAAAGGTTGGGGCTTTGATTATGGATGGTGTTAATCCAATGTATACGCTGCCTAATGCTTCTGACTTTTCGGATGGAGTAGCTAAAGTGGATTTAACCGTCACTTTCTCTACAAATTGGAACGAGACTACAGAAATTACAGAGTTTACTGCTGCTTCCAACCATTATCTGGAATCCTGGGGGGATGCAGAGTTGGTAAAAGGGCATTACAGCCTGGTGCAGCCAACCATAAAAGAACTTTTTGATACGAGGCAGTTTCAACAGGCACTCCTACAATGGATGGGAAGTGATTTAAATTATTACGACTATATTAAAGAAACATGGAGTTCTGCTATATTGGGTGAAGCTTCCTGGAACAAAGCACTTCATGATGGTGTTTTTGTTTTGGAATCAAATCCAGAAAGTGTAGATAAGACAATAAATGACAACACTGCTGATCAAACAATGGATGAACAATCCGGAGGTGGTGCAACAGCAACAGTAATTTCCTCAGCAGTAGGCTCATTGGCCAATTCATCAGCTGAAGGAATGGAATTGGTACTCTATCCTAAAATAGGTATGGGTGACGGTCTTCAGGCTAATAATCCCTGGCTGCAGGAATTCCCGGACCCCATCACAAGGGTTTCCTGGGATAATTATGTAACGGTATCGAGAACAGATGCCAAGGCTTTAGGATTGATAAATGAAAATGTAGCTAATGGCGGGCTTAACGGAAGTTATGCCAAGCTTTCCGTAAACGGGGTCTCACTAGAAAATGTTCCTGTAATTATTCAACCGGGTCAGGCATTGGGTACTGTAGGATTATCTTTTGGTTATGGAAGACAAGTAGGTATGAAAACCGAAATGCAGACTGGTGTAAACGCCTACAATCTTTATCAGGGGTTTAATAGAATTCAAAATGTCACTCTGGAAAAAGCAGGCGGAATGCATGAATTTGCATGTATTCAGCTTCATAACACCCTTATGGGAAGAGGAGACATTATAAAGGAGACTACCTTAGAAATATTTAATACAAAGGATCATTCGGAATGGAATCATGTCCCTCAGGTGTCATTGAATCATCAGGAAGTTCCTGCCACTACGGTTGATCTTTGGGATAGTTTTGACAGGTCTATAGGACATCATTTTAATATGTCTATAGATCTTAACGCCTGCACGGGTTGCGGTGCTTGTGTTATTGCATGTCACGCAGAGAATAATGTACCTGTTGTTGGTAAACAGGAAGTTCGCAAATCAAGGGATATGCATTGGTTGCGAATAGACAGATATTATTCCTCAGAAGACACCTTTGACCAGGACAACACTAAAAAGGATGAATTTTCAGGCGCTTTTGAAACAAAGTCCGGTTTTGAAGAAATGGAGATCGCTGCGGCTAACCCACAGGTTGCTTTTCAGCCTGTAATGTGCCAGCATTGTAACCATGCACCCTGCGAAACTGTTTGTCCGGTAGCTGCTACTTCACATAGCAGACAGGGCCAGAACCATATGGCATATAACCGATGCGTTGGTACCAGATATTGTGCAAATAACTGCCCTTATAAAGTAAGGAGGTTTAACTGGTTCCTGCTAAATAATAATGAGGAATTTGATTACCATTTTAATAATGATCTTGGTAAAATGGTTATTAATCCGGATGTTACCGTTCGTTCCAGAGGTGTAATTGAGAAATGTTCTCTCTGTATACAGATGACCCAAAAAACAATTCTTGACGCTAAACGTGAAGGAAGGGAAATAGCAGATGGGGAGTTTCAGACAGCTTGTTCCAACGCCTGTAGTAATGGAGCAATAGTATTTGGAGATTCAAATGACAAGGAAAGCCAGGTTACGGAATTAAAGAAAAACGACAGGATGTACCACTTATTGGAAAGTGTGGGAACAAAACCTAATGTGTTTTATCAGGTTAAAGTGAGAAACACAAATGAAGCATAATTAATTAAGGAAGAATACAACTATA
>Ga0316188_10000055_pt1 | contig 32674 bp, 27 predicted proteins | sample Phiworburrow1_MG_FD_204933 | JGI IMG/M metagenome (GOLD analysis project Ga0316188, IMG submission 204933) | Coastal sediment microbial communities from Maine, United States - Phippsburg worm burrow 1 | ecosystem: Environmental > Aquatic > Marine > Coastal > Sediment | place: USA: Maine... | reverse complement strand
CAGTGCCGCGATGCCCGCGGCGCAGCCAACCGGATGCCCCGAGTAGGTGTAGCCGTGGCCGATCGCGCCGAAGGCGTCGTCGTTGGCCTCGAACGCGTGCGCGACCTTCTCGCAGATCAGCGTCGCACCGAGCGGGAAGTAGCCCGAGGTGATCGCCTTGGCGACGCACATGAAGTCGGGCCTGACGCCCCAGAGCCGTGATCCCGACCACGCCCCGGTGCGCCCGAACCCGGTGACCACCTCGTCGGCGATCAGCAGAATCTCGTGACGGTCGAGGATCTCGCGCACCGCGGGCATGAAGGTTTCCGGGGGCACGATCACGCCCCCCGCTCCCAGCACCGGCTCCATGATGAACGCGGCGATCGTCTCCGGACCCTGGAACGCGATCTCGTCCTCGAGCAGCTTCGCGCACAGGCGTGCCAGCTTCGCCGGGTCGGCCTCGTCGAAGGGGTTTCGATAGGTCCATGGCGCGGCGATGTGGAAGGCGCCGGGCATCAGCGGTTCGTAATTGCGCCGGAAGTTGATGTTGCCGTTGACCGAGGCGCCGCCGAAGTGGGTGCCGTGGTAGCCCTTCTTCAGTCCGATGAACTTGGTGCGATCGCGCTGACCGCGCAGTTTCCAGTACTGGCGCGCGAGGCGCAGCGCGGTCTCGACGGAGTCCGAGCCGCCCGAGGTGAAGAACACGCGCGCCATCCCCTCGGGCGCGAACCACGCGGTGAGCTCGTGGGCGAGTTCGATCGCGGGGCCGGTCGCGGTGCCGCGGAAGCCGGAGTAGTAGGGCAGTACCGCCAGCTGGTCCGAGATCGCCTTCTTGATCGGCTCGCAGGAGTAACCAAGGTTGACGTTCCACAGCCCTCCGACCGCGTCGAGCACGCGGTGTCCGTCGATGTCGGTGACCTCGACGCCTTCGCCCTTGACGATCACCTTGGGCGGGTCGGCGCGCATCTCGGCCGGGTGCGCCATCGGGTGCCACAGCGGGTGGGCGTCGTGCTCGATCGGGAAGGCGTCACTGGGCATCGGTCTCTCCGGAGGGTTCGCGGACCGGGGAAGGCAGCGTCAGCCCGAAGTGGGCGAGTGCCTCTTCGCACGATCTTCGCGGGTCTCGAACGTCGAAGAGTACCGCGCGCAGTCCCGCCGCCCGTGCGCCCATCACGTTTCGCGGCTGGTCGTCGACGAACACGCAGGCCTGCGGCGCGAGCGCCAGCGCGTCCAGGCACATCCGGTATGCGCGCGGATCCGGCTTGAGCACGCCGGTGTGCGTCGCGTCGACGATCACGTCGAACAGCGTGAGCAGGGGCAAGCGGTCGCGAAAGCCGGCGCCGTAGAACAGGTCGAGTTCGTTCGACAGCACCGCGAGTTTCACGCCGGCGGCCTTCGCGGCCCGGATCGCCGCGTCGGTTTCGGGGCGGATCACCGCCGCCGGTTCGGCGCCGCGCGCGCGCTGCACGAAGGTCTCCATCCGGTCCCAGTCCTCGCCGACCAGCGCGCCGACCTCGCTGCTGCGCGCGAGCCAGTAGTCGCGTTCGCTGATGCTGCCCGCCTGCATCGAGCGCCAGAGCGCATCGTGCTCGGGGTCGAACGGTCCGCGCCAGGCGAGCGTTCCCGCCGGCAGGCCGAGCGCGCGTTCGGTGTCGGCGTGGGTTTCGAACAGCGTGCGGCTGATGACGCCGCCGAAATCGAGGATCAGCGCGCGTGCCGGTTCCGGGTGCCCGGGTTCGCCGCTCATCGCACGGCGTCGGGCACGGACTTCGCGGACGGCACCACGCCCTGGTGCACCCAGCGGTCGAAGATCGCGAGCACCGCGTCGACGAAGGCCGGGTCGTTGATGTGCGCGTCCACCTCGACGAGTTCGACGGGCGGGCGGATCGCGCGACGAGCCTCGTCGACGAAGGCGGAGAGGCCCTGCGGGTCGTGCAGCGCCTCTCCCGGCCGGTCCCACTGCTCGACGCCGCGCGACGGCAGCACGAAGCAGGTCGGCCCGGTCGCGAGCGCGAGCTTCTCGCCGACGGCACGCGCGGCGGCGCGCCGCTCCTCGGGCGTCATCGTCACTGACGCGATGAGCCGGTTGTGCGCGTGGTAGCCGCGGCCCGAATAGCGATCGGGCACGCCTTGCCAGGCGGGCAGGTCGATCAGGTCGATCGCGCCCGGGGCGACGATCTGCGGCACGCCCGCGCGGCCGGCGCCCTCGAGCCGATCCGGGCCCGCGCTGACCACCGAGCCGTTGAGCTGGTTCGCGACTTCCTGCAGGCTGAAGTCCATCACCGCGACGAATTGCCGCTGCGCGGCGAGCGTCTCGAATGCGCGGCCCCCCATGCCGGTGGTGTGGAAGACGGCGAGTTCGTACCCCCGCCGGGCCAGCGCGGGTTTGAGCGCCACCATGTAGGCGAGGCAGCTCTTGCCCAGCGAGGTCATGCCGACGACCGGTCGCGTCGAGGCGGTGGCGAAGCCGCTGCGCGCCGCGCCGAGCACCGCTCCGGCCGCCTGCGCGAGCGACGCGCGGCAAATGTCGTTGAGCCCGTAGAGTCCGCCGGCCCACAGCATCATCGTCAGGTCCGGCGCGATGCGCTCTGGCGGGATCAGGTGCGAGAACGCGATCGTCGACAGCACGACCTTCGGTACGCCTGCGGGCAGCGCCAGCGCGACGTCGAGCGCCAGGTCGGTGCCCATCGTCCCGCCCAGCGCGATCATCCCCTGCAGCTCGCCCGCGGCGTGCAGCCGGCGCGCGAGCGCGCCTGCCCCGCGCGCCATCGCGGTCATCGCCTGGTTTTCGTCGCCGAGCGCGGCGATCGAATCGATGGTGGCTCCGGCGGCGGCGGCGACCGCGTGCTTGTCGTGTTCCGGCGCGAACGGAGCGTCGCCGAGGACCCCGACGTCCATCACATGCGCATCTGCACCGGCGTCACGGATGCACTGGCGCAGGAAGAGCAGTTCGTCGGACTTGGTGTCGGCGGTGCCGATGATCAGGATGCGGGGGTTCGGCGGCATGCCGCGCCTCGAGGTGACCGGATCCTTCCGAAGATAGTCATGCTCGTTGCCCGGCGCAAGCCGGCGCGTTGCCCGGGTCGCCGAAGCCGAGCGCGATCAGCGCTTCGCGCAGCGCGGTAGCGACCGGCGTCGTCGGCAGCACACCGACCGCGTCGCGCAGCGCGGTGCCGTCGAGGGCGTGCGGTACGCGCCACAGGTAGGCCATCTCGGCAATTTCCCGCCACATCGGCACGACGAGCCCGCCTGCGCGCAGCATGCCCCAGGGCACGCCGCCGCGGCGCAGGCCGTGTGCCGGCGCGATGCCCAGCGACGCCGCGGCGCGCTCGAGCCCATCGAGCAGTTCTGCACCGGTCAGCGTGCTTCCGGAGAAATGGAAGCGGCTGGCCGCGGGCAGGTCCGCGCGTTCGGCGAGTGCGACGAACGCCCGCGCGAGGTCGGGCAGATAGGCCCAGGCGTGCGGCACGTCGGTCGGTCCCGGGTAGACCAGCTTGCCGGATCGCAGCGACTTCACGATCACCAGGTCCAGCCAGCTTCCCGAGCCGCCGCCGAAGAAGTCGCCGGCCCGCAGCACGACGCTCTCCAGCCCGTGTTCCGCGCGTGCGGCGAGTTCCTGCTCGAGTTCGCAGCGGATGCGGCCCTTGCGGGTCGTGGGCGCCTGCGGGGTGTCCTCGCGCAGCAGCGCCGGCATCGACTCGCCGAAGTTGTAGACATTGCCCGGCAGCATGAAGCGCGCGCCCAGGCGCAGCGCCGTCTCCATGCCGGCGCGTGCCAGCGGCAGCACCTCCTGTGCCCAACGGGTGTACGGCGGGTTCACCGCGTAGACGACCACCTGCGCCCCGGCGGCCTGCGCGGCGACCGCCGACGGATCTTCCAGCGCCGCCGCGACGTGGTGCGCGCCACCGGGCAGCGAGGCCGGGGCGCGTCGCGCCTGCGCCAGCACTCGCCAGCCGGCGGCGGCGAACGCGGCGGTGGCCGCCGCGCCGAAACGCCCGTTGGCGCCGAGGATCAGAGCGGTGCGGTTCCTGGTGTCGAGGTTCGTATCCATCGGATGGGCTCCTGCAGCGGTGGCGCGGTGTCGATGGCGTCAGTTTCGCGCCGCTCGAGACATTCCACAATTGTTAACAAAAGCATTCGAGGTATACATTTATGCATGGCAAAGGAACGATTCGACTGGGCGCTGGTACGAAGTTTTCTCGCGGTGCTGGATGCCGGGAGCCTGATGGGCGCGGCACGCAAGCTCGGCGCGCAGCAGCCGACGCTCAGCCGCCATATCGCCGAACTCGAAGCGCAGCTGGGGGTGCCGCTGTTCGAGCGGACCGGGCGAGGCGTCGTCCCCACCGAGACGGCGCACGCGATCGCAGACGCTGCGCGCCGGATGGACGACGCCGCGCAGTCGCTCGCGCGCACCGTCGTCGGACGCCGAAACGACGCCGGCGGGACGGTGCGCATCACGACCAGCGATGTGGCGGCGGTCTACCTGCTGCCCCCGGTGCTCGCGCAGCTGCAGGCGCGCGAGCCCGCGATCCAGGTCGAACTCGTGGCTTCCAACCAGATGACCAACCTGCTGCGGCGCGAGGCCGACATCGCGGTGCGCATGGCTCGCCCCACGCAGGCCTCGGTCGTCGCACGGCGGATCGCCGAGATGGGCATCGGCGCCTATGCGCACGAACGTTACCTCGCGCGCGCCGGTGTGCCGCGCAAGCCGGCGGAACTGATCGAGCACCGCCTCATCGGGTTCGATGCCGACGACACCGTGCTGCGCGGCTTCGCGCGGCTGGGCCTGCCGATCGAACGCGAGCGCTTCGCGCTGCGCACCGACGACCAGGTCGCGTACGGAAGACTGATCGCCGAGGGCGCGGGCATCGGCTTCTCCACCCACTACAACGTCGCGTACTGGCCCGGCGTGGTGCGGGTGCTCCCGCAACTGCGGATCCCGCCCATGCCCTGCTGGCTCGCGGTCCATCGCGAGATTCGGGGCAGCCGGGTCGTGCGGCGGGTCTACGATTTCCTCGCCGAGGCGATCCCGGCGCAACTCGAGCGCCTGGAGCGGCAAGCGCCCGGCGCCGCCTGACCCGCGTCCCCGTCATTCTGCGCGGCGAGCGCTACCGCGGCGGGTGTCGGTCGACGCTCGCGGACATTCCGGGCGCGCGCCGTTCTCGACTAGACTGCGTCCGAGTCATCGAACAACGCGAATCACGAAGGGACCGGACGATGCGACAGGACCGCTTGCAGTTCGACGTGGTGGTCGTCGGCACCGGCGCTTCCGGCATGTCGGCCGCGATCACCGCCGCCGCGCAGGGGCTGAAGGTGCTGGTCGTCGAGAAGGAGCCGCGCTTCGGCGGCACCACCGCGCGCTCGGGCGGCTGGCTCTGGATCCCGGGCACCCGCCTGGCAACCGAGCAGGGCATCCGGGAACCCGACGGCGCGGCGCGCACCTATCTGCAGCACGAGGCCACCACCCACTTCGACGCGCAGCGCGTCGACGCCTTCCTCGCGAACGGCCCGAAGGCGATCGACTTCTTCACTGAAAAGACCTGCGTCCAGTTCGACATGCCGCCGGTGTTTCCCGACTATCACGCGGAAGCGCCGGGCGGACAGCAGGGTGGCCGTTCGATGGTCACCCGGCCTTTCGATGGCCGTGAACTCGGCGAGCGCATTCGCGACCTGGCGCCGCCGCTGCCGGAGCTCACCGTCTTCGGCATGATGCTCGGCTCGGGCAAGGAAATCTGGCACTTCATGCGCGCGTTCCGCTCGCTGGAGTCCTTCCTGTTCGTCATGCGCCGGCTGGGCCGCCATTTCTTCGACGTGATGCGCCACGGCCGGGGCTTGACGCTCACCAACGGCAACGCGCTGGCCGGCCGGCTCGCGAGGGCGGCGATGGATCTCGGCATCCCGGTGTGGCTGTCCTCGCCGGTGCGCGAGCTGGTGCGCGAGGAAGGGCGCGTGGTCGGCGTGATCGTCGAACGCGCGGGCGAGCGTCTGCGCGTCGAGGCGTCGCGCGGCGTGGTGCTGGCCTGCGGCGGCTTTCCGCACGACGTCGAGCGGCGCAAGGCGCTCTTTCCGCACGCGCCCACCGGCCGCGAGCACTACACGCCGTCCCCCGAGGCCAACACCGGCGACGGTCTCAGGCTCGCCGAGGCGGTCGGCGGGTGGGTCGATCCGACGATTCCGAACGCCGCCGCCTGGGTGCCGACGTCGGTGACCGTGCGCAAGGACGGCGGCGCGGGCGTGATGCCGCACTTCATCGATCGCGCCAAGCCCGGAGTGATCGCGGTGACGCGACGCGGCGTGCGCTTCACCAACGAGGCCAATTCCTATCACGACTTCGTGCAGGACCTGGTCAGGGCCTGCCGCGGCGAACCCGAGGTGTCGGCGTGGCTGCTCTGCGACCATCGCACGCTGCGCACTTACGGGCTCGGCTGCGTCGCGTCGTTCCCGATGCCGATCCGGCGCCACCTGCGCACCGGCTACCTGAAGCGCGGCGCGACGCTGCGCGATCTGGCGACCGAGATCGCGGTCGATGCGAACACGCTGCGCGAGACGCTCGAGACGTTCAACCGGGGCGCACGATCGGGCGAGGACCCGGCGTTCGGCAGGGGTTCGAAGGCGTACAACCGTTACCAGGGCGATGCGCTGAACACGCCGAACCCCTGCGTCGCGCCGATCGAGCGCGGCCCGTTCTACGCCATCAGGCTGGTGGTCGGCGAGATCGGAACCTTCGCCGGCCTCGCGACCGACCGGCACACCCGGGTGCTCGATCGGGCGGGCAACCCGGTGCCGGGTCTGTACGCGGTCGGCAACGACGCGGCAAGCGTCATGGGCGGCAACTATCCGGGTGCCGGCATCACGCTCGGACCGGCACTGACCTTCGGCTATGTCGCGGGCATGTACCTGGCGCAGTCACCGTCGCGCGAGACGGGCGACGCGGCGGCCGATTCGCTGGAGCGAGCCGCCTGAACGCAGGAACGCCACCGGGTCCGACGCGCGCGACGACCCTTTGATCGGGACGATCGCGCGTTGTCGGTGCGCCGCGGTCCTCAGTGGATCTCGGGGTCTCCGGTCGCGACGCCGTCCTCGAGGAAGTCGAAGTCGCAGCCCTCGTTGGCCTGCCTGACGTGCTTCAGGTAGAGCGCGCCGAAGCCGCGTGAGAAGTGCGCGGGCGGCGGCGACCACGCGGCGCGCCGGCGGGCGAGTTCGGCGGCATCGACCATCAGCTCGATTCGCCGGCCCTCGACGTCGAGTGCGATCAGGTCGCCGTCGCGCACCAGCGCCAGCGGCCCGCCGATGTGCGACTCGGGCGTCACGTGCAGCACGCAGGCGCCGTAGCTGGTCCCGCTCATCCGCGCGTCGGAGATCCTCACCATGTCGCGAACGCCCTGCTGCAGCAGCTTCTTCGGAATCGGCAGCTGCCCCCACTCGGGCATGCCCGGTGCGCCCTGCGGGCCCGCGCTCTGCAGCACGATGACCGAGTCCTTCGTGACCGGGAGTGCCGGGTCGTCGATGCGCGCTGCCATGTCGTTGTAGTCGCGAAAGACGACCGCCGGGCCGGTGTGCCGCAGCAATTGCGGCTCCATTGCCGCGGGCTTGATCACCGCGCCGTCCGGCGCGAGGTTGCCGCGCAGTACCGCGAGTCCGTCGCGCGGAACCAGCGGGTTTTCGCGCGTGCGGATCACGTCGTCGTTGTAGACCGCGCTCGCGGCCAGCGCCTCGCCCATCGTGCGTCCCTCGACGGTGAGCGCCGAAGGCTCCAGCAGGTCGGTGAGTCGCGACATCAGGCCGCGCAGCCCGCCCGCGTAGAAGAAGTCCTCCATCAGGTACTTGCCCGACGGCCGGATGTCGGCGAGCACCGGCGTGCGCCGCGCGAGCTCGTCGAAGCGGGCGAGGTCCAGCGCCACGCCCGCCCGGCGCGCGATCGCGATCAGGTGCACGATCGCGTTGGTCGAGCCGCCAAGCGCCAGCGCGGTGGTCACCGCGTTGTGGATCGCGCGGGCGTCGACGATGTCGCGGATGCACAGGTCCTGCCAGACCATCTCGACGATCCGCTTGCCCGACAGCGTGGCCATCTGCGCGTGTCGCGAGTCCGGCGCCGGTATCGACGCGGCGCCGGAAAGCGTCAGGCCCATCGCCTCGGTGGCGCTGGTCATCGTGGACGCGGTGCCCATCGTCATGCAGTGGCCGGGCGAGCGCGCGATGCCGTCCTCCACGCCCTGCCAGTCCTGCTCGGTGATGTTGCCGGCGCGCAGTTCGGCCCAGTACTTCCAGGTGTCGCTGCCGCTGCCCAGGAACTTGCCCCTGAAGTCGCCGCGCAGCATGGGACCCGCGGGCACGAATATCGACGGCAGGTTCATCGACAGCGCGCCCATGATCAGCGCCGGCGTGGTCTTGTCGCAGCCGCCCATCAGCACGCAGCCGTCGGCCGGGTACGAGCGCAGCAGCTCCTCGGTCTCCATCGCCAGCAGGTTGCGATAGAGCATCGTCGTGGGCTTCTGGAACGGCTCGGACAGCGAGATCGCGGGCATCTCCACCGGGAACCCTCCCGCCTGCCAGATGCCGCGCTTGATTTCCTCGGCACGCTGGCGAAAGTGCGTGTGGCAGGGGTTGATGTCGCTCCAGGTGTTGACGATCGCGATCACCGGCTTGCCGGCGTAGTCGGACCGGTGGTAGCCCATCTGCGCGGTGCGCGAGCGATGGCCGAACGAACGCATGTCGTTGACGCCGTACCAGCGGTGGCTGCGCAGTTCGTCGGGCTTCTTGCGGGGTTTGCTGCTCATGGCGATGTCCTGGAGTGCATGGGAGTGATCTGGCGTGTCTCGCGATACGGGCACTGTCGCGCCCGCGCCGGCATGGCGCGCGGGCGTGCGCCGCGACGTCGCGCCGGGCGGATGCGCAGGAGTGACGCGCCGGGCGGCGCTGTCCATATGGTAGCGGCTCGCGCCGCGCACCCGAAGTAATTGACAACTAAACCAATTGTGCGACAGTAGCGTTCCTGCGACCCGACTGCGATCGCCCGCGCGCCTGCCTGGAGCGTCCATGAACATCGTCTGCATCGGCGGCGGCCCCGCCGGCCTGTACTTCGCGCTGCTGATGAAGCAGCACAACCCGGCGCACGACATCACCGTGGTCGAGCGCAACCGGGCATACGACACCTTCGGCTGGGGCGTCGTGTTCTCGGACGCGACGATGGAGAACATGCGTCGCTGGGATCCGAAGACCGCGACCGAGATCGAGCAGGCCTTCAACCACTGGGACGACATCGAACTGATCTTCAAGGGCCGCGTGATCCGCAGCGGCGGGCACGGCTTCGTCGGCATCGGGCGCAAGAAGCTGCTGAACATCCTGCAGGCGCGCTGCGAGGCGCTGGGCGTGCGGCTGGAGTTCGAGCGTGACGTCGAATCCGACCTCGAGTTCCCGCAGGCCGACCTGATCATCGCGAGCGACGGCATCAACTCCAGGATTCGCGCGCGCTACACGGAGGTCTTCGAGCCCGACGTCGTGGTGCGGCCAAACCGCTTCATCTGGCTGGGCACGAACAAGCTCTACGACGCCTTCACGTTCCTGTTCGAGAAGACCGAGCACGGCTGGTTCCAGGCGCACATCTACAAGTTCGACGAGACGACCAGCACCTTCATCGTCGAGTGCCCGGAGCACGTCTGGAAGGCGCACGGACTGGACGCGGCCGACCAGCAGCGCTCGATCGAGTTCTGCGAGCGGCTGTTCGCGCAGAACCTGCGCGGCGAGAGGCTGATGACCAACGCGCGGCACCTGCGCGGCTCCGCGTGGCTGAACTTCCAGCGGGTGAAGTGTGAGCGGTGGTCGCACTTCAACGGCGCGAGCCATGTCGTGCTGATGGGCGACGCGGTGCACACCGCCCACTTCGCGATCGGCTCGGGCACCAAGCTCGCGCTCGAGGACGCGATCGAGCTCGCCGCGCAGTTCAAGGCGCTGGGCGACGCGCCAGAGCGGATCCCCGAGGTGCTCGCGCGCTATCAGGAAGTGCGCGCCGTCGACGTGCTCCGGCTGCAGAACGCGGCGTGGAACGCGATGGAGTGGTTCGAGGTCTGCGGCGAGCGCTACTGCGACCAGCTCGAGCCCGAGCAGTTCATGTACTCGATGCTCACGCGAAGCCAGAGGATCAGCCACGAGAACCTGCGCCTGCGCGATCGGGGCTGGCTAGAGGGCTACGAACGCTGGTTCGACCGGCGGGCGGGCATCGAACGGTCGGAGGGCGTGCCGACGGTTCCCCCGATGTTCACGCCGTACACGGTCCGGGGCGTGACGCTGAAGAACCGGGTCGTCGTCTCGCCGATGGCGCAATACTCGTGCGTCGACGGGCTTGCCGCCGACTACCATCTGGTGCACCTCGGCGCGCGGGCGATGGGCGGCGCGGGCATGGTCGTCGCGGAGATGACCTGCGTGTCCGCCGACGCGCGGATCACGCCCGGCTGTCCGGGGCTGTGGAACACCGCGCAGCGCGACGGCTGGAAGCGCGTCGTCGACTTCGTGCACGCCAACACCGACGCGAAGATCGCGGTCCAGCTCGGCCATGCCGGGGCCAAGGGCTCCACCCGCGTCCCCTGGGAGGGCGCCGACCGGCCGCTGCCGCAGGGAAACTGGCCGCTGGTCTCGGCCTCGCCGCAGCAGTACCTGGACGGCGTCAGCGACACCTCGCGGGCGATGACCCGCGAGGACATGGACCGGGTTCGCGACGACTTCGTGCGCGCCACGCGCCTGGCCGCGCAGGCGGGCTTCGACTGGCTCGAACTGCACTGCGCGCACGGTTACCTGCTGTCGGGCTTCATCTCGCCGCTGACCAACCGGCGCGACGACGAATACGGCGGAACGCTCGCCAACCGCCTGCGGTACCCGCTCGAGGTGTTCGAAGCGGTGCGCGCCGCCTGGCCGGCGGACCTGCCGATCTCGGTCCGGATCTCGGCGCACGACTGGGTCGAGGGCGGGATCACGCCGGCCGACGCGGTCGCCATCGCGGTCGCGTTCAAGGCGGCCGGCGCGGACATGATCGACTGTTCGTCGGGACAGGTCAGCGCCGCGCAGAAACCCGTCTACGGCCGCATGTACCAGGCGCCTTTCGCGGACCGGATCCGCAACGAGGCCGGCATCGCCACGATCGCGGTCGGCGCGATCTCCGAGGCCGACCATGTGAACAGCATCATCGCCGCCGGCCGCGCGGACCTGTGCGCGATCGCGCGGCCGCACCTGGCCAATCCTGCCTGGACGCACACCGAGGCGGCGAAGATCGGGTTCACCGACATCGGGTGGCCGCGCCAGTACCTGTCCGGCAAGACGCAGATGGAGGCGCTGTTCCAGCGCGAGCGCGCGCAGGCCGCGCTCGCGCAGCCGCCTGGCCTGACCGCGGGGCAGCTTGCGGATCGCGCGATGGGGGCCTGAGGTGGCCGGACGCGACCCCGCCCGCGCGCAGCTGCGCGATGCACGCGAACTCGGCCACGAAGCCCGCGCGCGCGCAGGCGACCGCGCGGCGCTCAAGCTCTGGCTGCGGATGCTCTCGTGCACGACCCAGATCGAGGCCGAGATCCGGCGCCGGCTGCGCGCAGGCTTCGGCATCTCGCTGGCGCGCTTCGATTACCTGGCGCAGTTGCATCGCCGGCCGGACGGCCTGCGGATGCGCGATCTGTCGCGTTCGCTGATGGTCACCGGAGGCAACGTCACCGGCCTCACCGACGAGTTGGAGCGCGACGGACTGGTCGTGCGAGAGAGCAGTCCGACCGACGGGCGCTCTTGGATCGTGCGGCTCACCCCGCAGGGCCGTCGCAGCTTCGAGGCGATGGCGCACGCGCACGAGGGCTGGATCCTGGAGCTGTTCGCCGGCCTGGACGACAGGGGTCTTGGCCAGCTCTACGCGCGGCTGGGCGAGCTCAGGGTCACGATGATGCGAAACGAACCGAGTCCGGAGGACACGCCATGAGCAACGACACATCGCCGCGGGTGGATCCCGCACTGCTGGCCGGCAATCGCAGGCCGGCGTCCGAATACCGAGCGGCCCACTTCCTGTGGCAGGTCGACTCGGGTGTCGGCACGGTCACGCTGAACCGCCCGGAGCGCAAGAACCCGCTGACCTTCGATTCGTACGCGGAACTTCGCGACCTGTTCGGCCTGCTCAAGCACGCCGACGACGTCCACGCGGTGCTGATCGCCGGCGCGGGCGGCAACTTCTGCTCCGGCGGCGATGTCCACGAAATCATCGGGCCGCTGGTGCGGCTCAAGGCGCCCGAGCTGCTGATGTTCACCCGGATGACCGGCGATCTGGTGAAGGCGATGCGCGCGTGCCCGCAGCCGATCGTCGCGGCGATCGACGGCATCTGCGCGGGAGCCGGCGCGATCGTCGCCATGGCATCGGACCTGCGGCTGGGCACCGCGCGCAGCAGGACCGCGTTCCTGTTCAACCGCGTCGGACTCGCCGGATGCGACATGGGCGCGTGCGCGATGCTGCCGCGGATCGTCGGCCAGGGCCGGGCGAGTGAGCTGCTGTACACCGGGCGCGCGATCGGCGGCGAGGAGGCCGAGCGCTGGGGCTTCCTCAACCGCCTGTGCACGCCGGAGGCGCTGCACGACGAAGCGCTCGCGCTGGCGCGGGAGCTGTGCGCCGGACCGACCTTCGCCAACGGCATCACCAAGGCGATGCTCCACCAGGAATGGGCGATGACCATCGAGCAGGCGATCGAGGCCGAAGCGCAGGCCCAGGCGATCTGCATGCTGACCGAAGACTTCTCGCGCGCGTACCGCGCGTTCGTCGACAAGCGCCGGCCGGTGTTCGAAGGAAACTGAGTGCGGTCCGCACGCCTGCCCGGCGTTGTCCTGCTCGTCGCTTCGCTGCTGGGCGGCTGCGCATGGCTGGACGAGCGGGTGCGCACGGCGGTGTTCCGGCCGTCGCACGACATTCCGGCCGAATTCACCGGACTGCGGGCGGGCGACCAGACCTATTTCGTCCTCGCAGGCAACCCGGACCCGCAGGACCAGCGCGTGCAGATGTGGTGGATGCCGGCGGCCGGCGCGGGCGCGCCGACGCTGCTCTACCTGCACGGAACGTTTCGCGACCTGTACTACAACTATCCGAAGATGCTGGCGATCCGCGACGCGGGTTTCTCGGTGCTGGGCGTCGAGTACCGCGGCTGGGGCGAGAGCACCCCGCTCGTGCCGTCCGAGGACAGCATCTACGCGGACGCGGAGCTCGGGTGGCGCGAGCTCGTCCGGCGGCAGCCGGACCCGACGCTGCGCGTGATCTACGGCCACTCGCTGGGCGGCGCCGTCGCCGTCGACCTGGCCGCGAAGAAGGCCGACGGGACGCGCTACGCCGGCCTGATCCTGGAGTCAACGTTCAGCAGCGCCCCCGACCTCGCGGCCACCGCGAGCATCTTCGCGGTCCCGTTCGCCTGGCTCGGCGGGTGGGGGTTCGATGCACAGGCCAAGATCGCAGCGGTCCACGTGCCGATCCTGATGCTGCACGGTGCCGCCGACAACACGGTGCCGGTGGAACTCGGCCACCGCCTGTTCGACGCCGCTCCGGAGCCGAAGACCTTCGTCGAGTTCGATGCGGGTTCGCACAGCCAGCTGCACGAGGATGCGCCCGCGCGCTATCGATCGGTGCTGGCCGACTTCGCGGCGCGACTGCGCGCGCCGCGCTGAGCGGGGTGACGCCGCTTCGCGCGATCCGCGCTACATCGCGTCGAGCGGATAGATCGGGCGCCGCACCCGGCGAAAGCCGAGCGTCGAGTAGTCCGACGTGCAGACGCCTTCGCCCGCGCACTCGACCGTGTGCCTGGCGACCGGCCCCATGCCGGCGCGCCAGTGGACCCGACTCTTGAGCATCAGGTAACGCTTCTTCGTCGGGTCGATGCCCACCGAGTAGAAGCACTCGAGGTCGTTGGGCTCCTGCTGTTTCGAGATCACGATGATCTGGACCTTGCCGGTGTCGAGCACCGCGGTCGGGCCCATGTCCATCAGCACGCCCTTGGACATCGGCCCCCGGTTGCGGTACATGCCGTCGGTGATGCGGCGCACCGTGCCGCTGACCTGACGTGGCCGGCCGGCGAGCCCGATCGACGGCATGTCCAGCTTGCCCCCGAGCGCGAGCGTGACATTGGCGCCGAGGCCGGCCTGCTGCATCTTGCGGACCGCGGCCGGATCGTAGATCGCGAACGCGGCGACGTCTTCGAGCTGCGCGGTGAGGATCGCATCGAGCACCGCCATCGTGTCCATCGTTCCGCCCGACGCTGCGTTGTCGTAGTGGTCGAGCAGCACGATCGGCCCGCCGGCCAGCGTCTGCGCGCGCGCGAGCGACTCCGCGAGCGGCTCGATCCGGTAGACGAACGCGCTGCGCTGCTCCCAGGCCATGTCGAGCAGCTCGTCGCACCAGCGCCTCGCCAGCGCCGGATCACCGTCGGTCACGACGACCGCGGAGACGCCCGCGTCGTGGATGTCCGCGTGCGGGAAACCGACGAACAGGCTCGCGGCCAGCGCCCCCTCGTATTCCATCGCGCACGCGCGGGCCTGGATCTCGCGGTTGGGCGAGTCCAGGCTCGACTGGCGCATCACGTGCGGCAGCATCGGCCGCTGACCCCAGGCGATCACCGGTCGCGACCTTCCCGCGAGCATCGCGAAGATCGGCCGGCCGGCACGCAGTCCGGTCTCGTGGACGTCGACGTGCGGGTAGGTCTGGTAGCCGGCGATCGTCGTCGCGTGCCGGGTCATCGCCGGGTAGAGGTTGGTGTGCATGTCCAGCGCGACGCCGATCGGCACCTCGGGCGCGATCCGGCGCAGCCGCGTCAGCAGCTCGCCTTCGCCGTCCTCGAGACTCTGCGTGACCATCGCGCCGTGCAGGTCGAGCAGCACCGCGTCGCAGCCGCGCGCCACCGCGTCGCAGATCCTGGTGGCCATGTACTCGAACGCCTCGTCCTCGACCGGGCCGCTGGGCCACGCGTTGGCGGCGATCGGCGTGTCGATCGTCGCGCCAGCCTCCTCGGCCAGTTCGATGAAGGCGCCGATCGCCGAGCCCGTTCCCTTGAAGGCTTCGTAGGCGGCACGCCCCTCGAACGGCAACGCCTGGCCGCGCGCGAAGCGCCCGATCGGCGTGGGCACCGGCGAAAAGGTGTTGGTCTCGTGCTTCATCTGGGCGATCACGAGTTTCATCTGCAGGGCTCCTGTTGCTTGCGCTGGTCGAACGGGTGACCGGTCGCGCGCGGCGGCGCGACTGCCTGTTCGGTGAACGCAGCATGTTACGACGGCTGCGCGCGGGCGCAAGCTGCGGGCGCGAACGCGGAATACGGACTATCACGCGCCGCGCAGCCGCGCGTTGCCCGGTCGGGCGGGTTGACCGGATCTCGCAATATCGTCCAACATGTCGCAACAAGGCCCGCGCAGCGATCGACGGGCTGCAGCAGCCACCAGGGAGGACGACATCATGAAACGTACGAGCTTCGTTGCCGCCTGCGTCACCGCGGTGCTCGCGGTGACTTCATCCGCGGCGGGTGCGCAGGGCTTTCCGAACAGGACACTGAAGATTGTCGTTCCCTACCCTGCTGGCGGGATCGTCGATCTGATGGCCCGTTCAGTGACCGAGGGCCTGTCGGCCAGGCTCGGTCAGTCGGTCATCGTCGAAAACAAGCCGGGCGCGAGCTCGAGCATCGGCACCGAAACGGTCGCGAACGCGGAGCCCGACGGCCACACGATCCTGCTGACGACGCTGGCGTTCGCTGTCACGCCGAATCTGGTGAAGGTGCCCTGGAGCGTGGTCGACGACTTCGAGGGCGTCGCCCACATGGGGGTGGTGGCGAACATCGTGGCGGTGACGCCGTCGCTGGGTCCAACGGACTTGCCGTCGTTCGTCGCATTGGCGAAGTCCAAGCCCGGCATCAACTACATGAACCCGGGCAACGGTTCGTCGCCGCACGTGAGTGCCGAACTGCTGCAGCAGGTCAACGACATCAAGCTCACGTCGGTGAACTACAAGGGCGTCCCGCCGTCGATCCCGGATTTCCTGAACGGTACGGTGCCGTTCGGGTTCTTCCCGTTCGCGACCATCGCTTCGCACATCCGCACCGGCAAGGCGCGCGCGATCGCCATCGCGTCGCCGGTGCGCCACAAGCAGTTCCCGGACGTCCCGACGATGACCGAGCAGGGCTTCAAGTCCTCGCAGGTCAACTCCTGGTACGCGTTCGCGGTGCCGAAGAAGACTCCTCGCGACGTGATCGACCGCCTCAACAAGGAGTTCAACGCGGTGCTCGCGGATCCCGCGGTGGAGGCGAAGGTCGAGAAGCTGGGAGGTTCGATCGTCGCCGGATGGACGCCCGAGCAGACGACCAGGATGTTCGCGGACGAATCCGTCCGCTGGGCGCAGGTCATCAAGAAGGCCGGCATCCAGGCGCAGTGAGTCGAGGCTCCGCGTCGATCCGGGTCGGACCTCCTGCGCGGGGACGCCTTCAGCCAAGGCGCCGCCGGAAAAATGACCTAAACTGGACCCGAGGGCACGCCTCGACGGCGTGCCAGTGATCTGGTGAAGAGCAACGGCGGCGCGCGTTCATGTCCGACTCCGAAGATTGGTCGTTTCCCGAGGAACTGCAGCCGAGTCAGGCGGAGTTGCGCTTCGACCTCGACAGCGTCCTGGACTCGATGGTGGCGCTGCGCGCCGAGGTGCCGGACGATGCGTTCACCGCGTCGATCCTCGGCACCGAGCGCGGTGGCAACGGTGTCGTGATCCAGGACGGACTCGTCCTGACGATCGGTTACCTGATCACGGAAGCGCAGACGATCTGGCTGACGACCAATCGCGGCGTGGTGGTTCCGGGCTACCCGGTGGGCTACGACCAGGCGACCGGCTTCGGTCTGGTTCGCGCGCTGGCGCCGCTCGGCGCGCCGGCGCTGGCGCGGGGCAGCGCGTCGTCGTGCGCCCCGGAAGACCGCGTCTACGTCGTCGCCCACGGCGGACGACGTCACGCGCTGAAGGCGCGGCTCGTCGACAAGCGCGAGTTCGCCGGGTACTGGGAGTACCTGCTCGACGAAGCCTTGTTCACCGCGCCGGCGCACCCCGAGTGGAGCGGCGCGGCGCTGGTCAACGAAGACGGCCTGCTGGTCGGGATCGGCTCCCTGTTGGTGCAGGAAGCGGTCGACGGACGCACCGTCCAGGGCAACATGCTGGTGCCGATCGACCTGCTCGAACCCATCCTCGAGAGCATGCTCGCCACCGGAGCGTCGGGCCTGCCGCCGCGGCCCTGGCTAGGCTTGTACGCCGGCGAGTCTGAGGAGCAGGTGATCGTGGGTGGCATCGCGGATTCCGGCCCCGCCGCCAAGGCCGGGATCCGCCAGGGGGATCTGGTCCTCGAAGTGGCGGGCACGCGCGTGAACTCGCTCGCGGCCTTTCTGCGCGCCGTCTGGCGCTGCGGACCGGCCGGAACGCGGATCCCGCTGAAGGTCGCGCGTGAGGGCGACGTGCTGCGCTTCGAACTCGCGTCGGTCGACCGCAGCGATCTGCTCAAGCGGCCAAGGCTGCACTGATACGGGCAGGCGCCAGGCTAGCCCTTCGACGCCTCGTCCTGATTCCCGGCCGGCCGGCGCGCCGGCGCCTCGAACCACTTGTCCTTCGGCACGAGCACCGCCTGGTCGGGCTGCGCGATGAAGTGCGGCGACATGATCTGCACGCCGTGCTCGTTGAACGCGTCGACGATGTGCTCGTGCAGTTCCGAGTACAGTCTCGCCATCCGCGATGCGTCGTCGCAGTAGACGTTGATTTCGTACTTCACGTAGAAGTCGTCGAGCGCGGTCTTCAGCACGAAGGGTGCGGGGTCCTTGAGCAGTCCGGTCGTACGTCCCGCGGCCTCGAGCAGCATCGCCTCGACCTGGCGCCACGGCGTGTCGTATCCGATCGTCACCGTCGAATGCAGGATCAGCCGCTTCTTGCGGGCCATCTCGCTGTAGTTGACGATCTCCGAGTTCAGGATGGCCGTGTTCGGAAGCACGACCGTCTCGTTCTTCGATGTGCGCAGGATCGTGACCTGCTGCCGGATGTCCACGATGTCTCCGAGGTGCGTGCCGACCAGTACCCGGTCGCCGAGCTTGAACGCCTTGCGGTAGATCAGGGAGTAGCCCGCGAGCGTGTTCGAGACGATCGACGACGCGCCGAGCGAGAACAGAACGCCGACGAACACGGATATGCCCTTGAACGCCTCCGAGCCCGAGCCGGGGATGTACGGGTAGGCGACCACGACCGACAATGCGATCACACCGACGCGAACCAGGGAGTAGGTCGTCATCGCCCACTCGGGTTCGAAACCGGCCGGCCTGATCGCTCCGCGGGCGATGCTCACGAAGAAGATCCGCAGCGCCTGGAGAAGGTAGCGGACGATGGCGACCAGTATCGCGAGAAAGACCAGGTTCGGAATCGATTCGTAGAAGGAGCTGCCGAGGATGCGCAGCGGATCGAGAACCAGGCCGAGCAGCCACCTGGCGGCGTGCCGCGTCCAGGGAAAGGCTTCGAACGCGAAGTCCACATAGGCGACGCTCGCCGCGAGCAAGACCAGCCACCAGATCCCCCGGATCGCTCGTTCGATCACCGACCAGATGTGCTCGGCGTCGAGCATTCCGAACGAGCGTGTCTCCAGTCCCTCGAGCTTCCTTTGGAAGCGCGACTCCGTCGCCGCCAGAGCGCGCCGCATCAGCCATCGCGAAGCCCACACGAAGACGACGAGCACTGCAGTGGCGATCGCGGTGTACAGCGCGCTGCGCAGGAGAAACCCGGGGGTGCGCTCCACCCGATGAGCGAGCACCGCTTCCTTGATCTTGATCGCGTAGACCTCCGCGACGAGTTCGCGGGAGGCGCCTTCGGCCTGGGCGTCGTTGTCCAGCACGACCAACAGCCGCTGCGTGCCGGCGAAGATCGACGTGCCTTCGCCGCTCTTGTCCGGTTCCACTTTCAGCTGAACGGGGTCGAATGTCGGATCGTTCGCGATCGCGTCGATCCGTTCGACGATCTCCCTGGCGCGTCTTTCGGCGGGGTAGGACGGGCCGCCGCTGACGCTGAAGATCGCGCGGCCGTCAACGATCACGGGCGCCGTCGGCGGCAGGGACGGTGCTTGTGCCGTCGCGGATGCGCCGGTCGCGCCGGCGGCCGCGACCGTGAGGCTCCACGCCGCCGCGCCCAGCGCGATCAGCCAACGACGAAGGTTACTCAAGGTCGTGCCCCTGAAAACTTGCGCTCAAATGGACGCGGTCGGCGCGAAGTATAGCGCCGCACCGCGCCGCGTATGCCACCCGCCTCAGCGCGGCAGCCACGGCCGGCCGATCGCAAGCCAGAGTTGATAGTTGCTGCCGCCCGCGTAGCCGGCGCCCAGGAACATCGGTCCGATCAGTGTGTCCGCCCCGATGTAGACGGAGCCGGAATAGTAGTTGCCGTCGGGCGTGAGCGGATCGACGCTCTCGTACAGGCGCGCCGCCTCCAGCGATGCGCCGGCGTACATCCGATCGAGGATGCCCCCCAGTTCCAGTCCCAGCGGCGGCTGGACCACGCGACGGTACCCGAGCGATCCGAAGGCCACGCCCCGCGCCCTGAACCGGTTCAGCGGGTAGCCCGACAGGCGCTGGAAGCCACCCAGGGTGAAGCTTTCGAACAACGGGGCCTGGCCGCTGCCTTCGTCGCGACCGACGCTCAGGTTGGCCGAGAAGGTGTTGTTGCGCCAGGTTCGGGCGCCCGTCCAGTCGAACTGCACTCGCGTGTAGCTCGAGTCAGCACCCAGACCCGCGCGCGAACCGACGACGTCGAGCCTGGCGCGCTGTCCTTCACTGGGAAAGTTGTTGTTGTCGAGCCTGTCGATGTCCACGCGGGCGGTCCAGGCGCCGATACTGAACTTCTCGTTCGGCAGGAACGGAAACCCGATGTCCATGTCCGATTGCTCCCGCCCCGCGATCAGCCCCATCCTGACCTCGCCGAGCCTGCGCAGGTATCGGCCGACATCCAGTCCTGCAATCCCCACCTTCTGCTGGTACTGAGCGATGTTCGTGTCCCCCAGGTACAGGTTCCCGAGGCTCCGGACGAGCGACACCCGCGGGGCGACGAACCACCGGCTGCCGGCCGAGAGCGGCTGATAGAACTCGCTGAGCAGCGCCGCGGTCCGGCCGACCTGCGCCTGGTTGACCCACTCCGCGCCGGCGGAGTTCAGCGCAGTCTGGTTGTAGCGTCCGACGATGGTGAAGCCGGCGTCGCGTGCGCCGCTGGCGGTCAGGCTCAGGCCGAAGCGCAGGTAGTTCGGCCCCCAGGACTTCTCCCTGGGTTCGAACAACGCGATGTTCCGGTCCCCGTCGCGCAGCATGTCCACGCCGACGCTCTCGAAGTCGCCCCGGGAGTAGATCCGCTGGACGTCGCGTTCGATATCCTGGCGGTCGACCTGCGAGCCTGGCTTCGTTTCGAGCTCGCCTTCCAGCGACGCAGGGTTGATCCGCTGCATCGGCGCGATGCGCACCTCCGAGATCGCGTAGGACTGCTCCGGGGCGGCGCGCCGCTCCTTCAGCCGCGCGAGGTACTCCGGTTCAGGAAGGCTCAGCCTGCGCAACTCGACTTCGTGCTGAAGGGCCGCCTTCTCGCCGATGGCGATGGCGTCGGCCGCGCGGTCGAAGCTGCCGGCCGAGATGTTGCCGAGCTCCGGCGAAATGAGGGTGTCCCGGGGTCCGAGCTTCGCCAGCGAGGTGCGCACGTTCTGCTCGGTCAGGATGTTGATCATCTGCGCGCTCACTGCGAAGAGCGAATCCAGCTCCGAGCCCTTCAGCAGCGGCGAGCCGAGGTTCACCGCGATCACCACGTCGGCGCACATCTTGTGCGCCAGGTCCACCGGGAGGTTCTGCACCAGTCCGCCATCGAGGAGGCGGTGTCCATCGATTTCCATCGGTGCCATCGCGCCCGGCACCGACATCGTCGCGCGCATCGCCTTGGCGAGCGAGCCCTTCTCCAGCACGTAGGGTGTGCCCGTCTCGATGTCGGTGGCGACCGCCTTGAACGGGTACGGCAGGCGCGTGAAATCGGTGACACCCTCCCCGCGCGAGGCCAGCTTGCCGAATAGCTGCTCGATGTTCTGCCCGTAGAGCACGCCGCTGGGGTACTGGACCGCACCGTCGCGAAAGCCCATTTCCGGGCGCGCCAGGTAGCCCGACTCCTCCTCCTTGCGCCGCTCGCTCATCAGTGTGCGGTTCGGGCGGTCCTTGAGCACCTCTTTCCAGTCGATCGCCTTGACTTCCGCTTCCATCTCCTCGATCGGCGCGCCGGTCGCGTAGATGGCGCCGACGATGCCGCCCATGCTCGTGCCGGTGATGCAATCGATCGGCACCCGCAGGTCACGCAGCACCTTGAGCACGCCGATGTGCGCGATGCCGCGGGCGCCGCCGCCCGACAGCACCAGGCCGATGCGGGGACGCTTCGCCGTCGTCGCCTCGGCTGGTGTGGCCGGTGTGGCCGGTGTGGCCGGTGCGGCCGGTGCGGCCGGTGCGGCCGGTGCGGCCGGTGCGGCCGGCGACGCGGCGCGTGCGGGGACGGCGCAAAGCATTGCCGCGCCGAGGCACGCGGCGAGCCAACGCTTCGGGGCAGGGGCCGCGCGAACGCGCCGGTCTTGAGCGCTGGGTACGGCGCCCGATGTCAGCCGCTCTCGGGCATCCCGGGCGGCAGGATCCTGAATCGTCATCCGGCTTTTGGCGTCAGGCATTGTCTGAAGGTTAACGATCGCGTGCCGCGACCTGTTCGTCGACCAGGAATGCGTCGATTCGCGCCGCCATGTATTCGAAGAACGGATTGTGCCGCAGTCGCATCAGATCGGCCGGCGAAACGACGAGCAGTCCCCGCTCGCCCTGCAGGGCGGTCCTGCCCAGATAGATGTGCTCGCTGCCCTTGGGGCGGCGCTCGCCGTAGATCGGATCGTCGGGAGCGAACGGCAGTGCCACGTGCGTCAGCGAGAACGTCCCCGGTGGCCATGCAAGATCGGTCGGTTCCCGGGTGACGGCGCCGCTCGTGGCACTGCGGTGAATCGCGACCATCTTGTCCGTCCCGCGATTCGCATTGGCAATGATCGTCAGCCCGAACGGCAAGGCGGGGCCGGTGAGAAGCCGCTGCCTGAAATCCGGTGCGCCGGGTGCAAAGAGGTCGGCGACGTCGGCCTCGCGGTTGATGTCGAACAGCACGAGCTCGTGGCGGCCCGGCGCGAGCGAGCGAAACAGCGCGTCGATCAGCGCCGGCGTCGACACGGTGGCGTCCGCCACGGACTGGAACGCGAGGATTCGCGGAAAATCCGCCGGTGCAGAAGCGCCTGCCGGACGGTCGAGCTGTTTCGCGATCTCCTGCGTGACCGCGTAGACCTGCTCGGCGGCATTCGCGGTGAACGAGTTGTACTTGTACGGGTCGTACTCCGGCAGGATGTCGGTCCAGGCGAGCTTGGGGACTCCGAGCATCCGGCCGACCCGTTGCTGCCAGACCGCCAGCGCAGCGGCGGGCGACACGCCGATCGCCGGTGACATCAGGACCATCCGTGAAACCGGCGGCAGGTCTTCGCCCAGGGCGCGCGATATCGCGTAGTCGACAGCGAGCGCCGCGCCGGTGGAGTAACCGACGATGTAGAGCGGCTTGCCCTTGCCGGTGTGTCGTTCCAGTTCACGCGCGGCAAGGCGCACCGCGGCGGCCCAGTCCTTCCAGCTCACGTCGAGCAGCCCGGAAGGCACCGTGCCGTGCCCTGGCAGGCGCAAGCCGATGACCTGGAATCCGCGCGCGTTGAGCCGCTCGGCCAGCGCGCGCATCGAATACGGCGAATCCGACAGACCGTGCAGGAGCAGCACGCCCCCGCGAGGCGCGGGAGCGGCCAGCTCGAACGTCCGGTTCCAGTTCACCGGCTGCGCGAGCGGGTCGGCGACGCCGCCGCGGGAATAGCGCTCGAACCGGCGCCGGTTCTCCGGGGCGACCTGGTCGTAGACCCGCGTCTGAAGCTCGGTGAACAGCCGATCCTCGAGCGCTCGGTAGTCGTCGAGCGTGCGCACGCGATCGGCATCGCGCGCGTGGAATTCGGACTGCAGGGCGACCGTGTGCCAGACCATCAGGTCCGGCGTCGCCTTGAGCCGAAGGCTGTACCCGACGACGACCGCGACGACGCCGCCGAGCAGGCTGTAGGCGAAGAAGCACCCGACATGTCTCAGCAGGCGGCCGCTCATCGCCGAACTGCCCGGATCGGATTCCTCTGGCATCGGACGCTTCTCGCGGCCGCCGGTTCCCGATCGTGGGCGCGAGGCAAGGCTATTTCGCGGCAGCCTTCAACGATGCGCGCAGACCCGCGGCACCCTTGTTGCGCACCGTCTTGCTGACGAGGATGTCGGCGGGCCCGGCGATCCATGTCCCACGCCCCTGAACTCAATACTTCAGCGTGAACGTTACCCCCAGAGCCGTCAAGCTCGAGCCCGCGGACCGGGTCTGCTCCTGATGTGCCAGATAGATGTCCAGGCTCCGGTTATTGCGTACCTCGAATTCGATACCCACCTGGGCGTATCGGCGATTCCACCGAGACTCGCGGCTGTCCCAGAAGAATTCGTACATTGCGTAAGGCGTGAGCGTTTTGGCACCGACCCAGTTGACCGCGCCGCCGATCGTATCGCCGAGCGCCGCGGTCGGCGACCATGTCCGCTCGATTCGCGTCCGGTTCCGGTATCGCCACGACGCATCGCCGTCGATCGAGCGCAGGTCGAACCGGCTCCGGTTCGCCAGTTGCGTGTCCCACAACAGTGGGTCGCTGCGCAGCGTCGCCTCGACCACGCCCCGGTCCTCGCGGCCGCCCCCGGCCTGAGCCAGTCGCTGGTACCCCGCGCGCAACATCAGATGGAAGCGCTGGTCCGCCTTCGGGAGCATGCGCTGCGACCATTCCGGCAGGTGGGAGGCGAAGTAGTCGATATGGACGCCGAGCGTGCCCTCGGACTTCTCGCCGGTCTCGCTCGCCTGCGTCGAACTGGCGAGCAGGAACAGTCGCCAACGGTCGTCCAGCTTCACGAACACGTCGATCTCGGGCCAGAACTCGGCGACCGACTGACTGGCGGCGTGCGTCGGACCCGCTGCGCCGGCGAGCGCCAACGCCAGCGCCAGGCGGGCCAACGGCCGGCCGGGGCGATTCATCGCGGGGCGGCGCATCTGCCGGCGGATAGGTCGCTCATGGGATCGGCAGATGATAGCGTGGCGCATGCGCCGTCCGGCGCCGCGATCCCGGAAATCCGACCCCGGCGAAGTCTGATTTCCGTCCCCTGCGCGGTCAGGGTGATGTGTCCCGATCGAGGTATTATTTATGGTTGGACGCGGATTGTCCCGGATGACGATCGTCGTACGCCCGCGGACCGGTCACCGCTCGTTCCCCGGGCAGGGACGTCTCGAGGAAATGATCTGAAATGAGAGTGAAGCTCCTGACCGCAGCGTTTTTCGCCACCGCCTTCCTGTCCCACGGCACTCCGGCGCCCGCGGCCGACAGCGCCAAGGCCGCCAGGCTCGACCGGGAGGCGCGGGCCGCGCTGCAGAACCTTTACGCGACCACGCCTGCCGCCAAGTCCCTGGCCGGCAAGGCGGTCGCCGTGCTCGTGTTTCCGGCGGTGACGAAGGCCGGATTCATGGTCGGCGGCCAGTACGGAGAGGGCGCACTGATTCGGCGCGGCAAGACCGTGGCGTACTACAGCACCGCCGGCGCGTCGTACGGTCTGCAGGCCGGGGCTCAGCAGTACGGCTACGCGATGATCTTCATGCACGAAGGCGCGCTGAAGCAACTGGAGTCCAACGAAGGATTCGAGGTCGGCGTGGGTCCGAGCGTGGTGGTCGTCGACGAGGGCATGGCGAAGTCCGCGACGACCAGGACCCTGGACAAGGACATCTACGCATTCATCTTCGGCCAGAAAGGCCTGATGGCCGGTCTCGGGATACAGGGCAACAAGATCACCCGCATGGTGCCCTGACCGGCGATCGCGACCGGCTTGCCACGACGCGGGCATTGGCCGAAGATCGTTCCTGGGCGCCTATCCAACACACCAACTCAACGAGGTCCAAATGAGCATTCGCATCCGACTTGGCCGCCGGGTCGCCGCGCTGGCACTCGCCGCCGGGGCGTTTCTGCCTTTGCAGGCCAACGCACAGGCAAATCAGACCGCCTGGAATGCCGGGACCTGGCAGTACTCCGCGATGATCTACGGCTATCTGCCGACCATCAGCGGCTCGACGACGTTTCCCGCCGACTCGGGCGGCACGGGTGTGGACATCGACGCCGGGACGATCATCGACCACCTGAAGATGACGTTCATGGGGTCGTTGGGCATGCACAACGGCCGATGGGGCGCGTTCACCGATGTCCTGTATCTCGACCTCGGTGCGAACAAGTCGGACGTCGGAGGCGTCCTCCCGGGCGCCACCGTCGATCTGAGCTACGACATGAAGGGCACGATCTGGACGCTCGCCGGCCAGTACCGGGTCGCGACCAGACCCGACTACACGATGGACCTGGTCGCCGGGGCGCGGATGTTCCAGCTCAAGCAGCGCCTCGACTGGTCGCGGTCGGGCGGCCTCGGAACGGCCGTGAGCGGCCAGGCCAACCGCAACGACACGGTCTGGGACGCGATCGTCGGCGTCAAGGGCCGCTACGCATTCGGGGCGAACAAGGTGTGGTCCATGCCCTACTACCTGGACGTCGGTGCGGGTGAGTCGAAGTCGACCTGGCAGGGGGCCATCGGCATCGCATACCAGTACAGCTGGGGCGAAATCGGTGCCATGTGGCGATACATCGGCTACGACTTCAAGTCGGGCAGCGCCGTCAAGGACATGAGTTTCAACGGACCGATGATCGGCGCCAACTTCCGCTGGTAACCGTCGCCGTGGGGGCCGACGCCCTCGATCCGCGTAGCGGGTGCGAGGGCGTGGCGCCCTGATCCCCCGGCGCAGCCCCCCGACACAGTGGCCTGCGCCCGAATCTGTCAATATTCAAAGTTGGCCATCAGCGGCGTCACATGGCCGACCGCTCGCGCGCGTTCAAACGCCGACCCGCGGTGGGCACGACGCCGGTTGGCTTGCGAATCCACACAAACCAGGGAGATTGAAGCATGCGTATTTCGATTTTGGCGGGATTGCTCGCGGTGGCTTTTTCCGCAACACCGGTTCTTGCACAGAACGCACCCACCGCGGCGGCGATCAGCGGCAGCGAACCGGGCAAGGTGGCGATGGCGGAGTCGGTCAGGGCATCCGCGAGGGTGATGGCCATTGACGCGGCGACCCGCACCGTCACGCTGAAGGGACCCAAAGGCCGGGTCTTCGATCTCATCGCCGGCGAAGACGTGAAGAACTTCGACCAGATCAAGGTGGGTGACGACGTCGTCGTGCAGTACGTTCGCGGGCTGACCATGCAGGTCAGAAAAGGGGATGGAATACGCGAGAGCACCGAGAGCTCGGACGCGGCGCACGCCAAGGCGGGCGACAAGCCGGCCGGCGCCGTGGGTCGCCAGATCACGATCATCGCCGACGTGGTCGCCGTCGATCCCAAGCACAAGACGATCACCCTGAAGGGCCCGAAGGGCAATGTCGTCGAACTGGACGTGAAGAACCCGGACCACTTCAAGGTCGTGAAGACGGGTGACCAGGTCGTGGTGGACTACGTCGAGGCGTTGGCGATTTCCGTCGAGCCGGCACCGAAGAAGAGCAAGAAGTAACAGGCGCAAGAAGTAACAGGCGAGCAGGCGGGCGTGTCGGCGAGGCACGCGCCGCACTCCCTGCACAGCGGGCTGCGTTCGCGCACACCGGAACCTGTGCGCGCATCGCCATTTTCGCGATGGCCCGCGCGCAAACTGCGGAGTCTTCCATGATCGTCGTGCATCACCTGAACGACTCGCGTTCCCAGCGCATTCTGTGGGTGCTCGAGGAACTGGGGCTTCCGTACGAAATCGTCCGCTACCAGCGTGACGCGACGACGCGGCTCGCGCCGCCCGAGCTGAAGGCGGTCCATCCGCTGGGCAAGTCGCCGGTGCTCACCGATTCAGGGCGCACGCTGATCGAGTCCGGTGCGATCGTCGACTACCTGGTGCGTCGCCATGGCGCGGGGCGCCTGCGCCCCGAGGCCGACACACCGGCCTTCGACGAGTACCAGCAGTGGATGCATTACGCCGAGGGCTCGGCGATGCTGCCGCTGTTGTTGCACCTGTACGTGTCGCGGCTCGGGGAGGCGGGTGCGCCGCTCGCGCCACGGATCGACAGCGAAATCGCCAATCACCTCGGCTATGTCGACTCGGTGCTGGCGGCGCGCCCCTACCTGCTCGGAGACGAGTTCAGCGCCGCGGACGTGCAGATGAGCTTCGTCGGCGAGGCCGCGGGCGCCTACGGCAGGCGTGCCGCGTTTCCGCATCTGGATGCCTGGGTGCAGCGTTTCCAGGCACGTCCCGCGTACCGGGCGGCGCTGGCGCGCGGCGGACCGTACCGTTTCGCCGCGACGAACTGACGGCGGTCCCCGGGCCTGCTGCCGGTCAGCGCAGCGGCTCGACCAGCTCCGGCCGTCCGGACCACTCCCAGGCGAGGGTGGTGCGCGACACGCCCAGCAGCATGCCGTGCAGGCTCCTGGGGTGCACCCAGAAGCCGTCGCGTTCGCTCGCGATGTCGGGCCCGCGCGGGATCAGCGTCGCGCCGGCGCCGAGCAGGCGCGCCTTCAGCGCATCGTGGTCGTGCGTCTCGATGTAGCACATGTACAGCGAGTCGCCGCCGCGCCGCTCGACGAATCGCCGCATCGCGCTCGGCCGGTCCGCGAAGGTCTGCGACAGTTCGATGCGGTCCAGCCGCGCCGGAGGGTCGAACAGGGTCAGCGTACCTTCGTAGCCGAATCGCTCGCTGGCGATCGGTGAGAAGCGGCTCGGGTCGAGCCCGAACAGATCCACGTAGCGCTGCGCGATCACTCGCCAGTCCGAGTCCAGGGTGTTCGTCGCCTCGTAGAAGAAGCTGACCGGGCCGGTGCGGGTGCGTTCGGCCAGCGCGGAGATCACCATCGGGAACCCGGCGGTCGCGCTGCCCGGCAGGTGCAGCTGCCCGCCTTCGCGCTGGAAGGCCGCACCCTGGCGCTGCAGCCGCTCGGTCAGCTCGACGAGGCGGGAAGTCGCGTAGCCGGCGGCGAACAGGCCCTCGCCCCAGTGCTCGACGTAATCGGCGACCGGCCCCGGCCCGGCGGGCTCGCAGAGTTCGAGCTCGCTTTCGCCGACGCGCAGCACGCTGCGTCGCGCGCCCAGCACGGCGCTGCTGTCTTCCCGATCGGGCACCGCTCCCAGCAGGCGTTCGAAGGTGTGCGCGGCACGCGCGCGATCCCGAACCGCCATCAGCATCCTGTCGACGCGTTCGAGCATGGCCTAGCCCACTTCCTGCAGGCGCAGGACCTGCGCAGGCCCGTCCATGTGCGGGCCCATTTCACGGCCGAGCGACCGGTAGTGCTCGGTGCCGCGGTGCGCCTTGACCGCCTCCTCGTCGACGTAGCGCTCCATGAAGACGAAGGTGTGCGGGTCCTCGCCCTTGTTCAACGTGTAGAGCAGGCAGCCGCGCTCGTTGGTGTTGACCGCGGTCACCAGCTTGCGGGCGAGCGCCTCGAAGTCGGCTTCGTGGCCGGGCTTGACCTTGATGGTGGCGATGAAGCTCTGGATCATGCGCGGTGCCTCCTTGACGCCTTGCGTGGGATCGTCCGATCCTGTCACGAGGCCGAGGTCCGGGCAAGTGGCGGCGACGGCGACCGGTCCACGGCGCGCCCGCGTATCATCCTGGCGAGCCGCTCCCGCAGCCGAGGAAATGGCATGAAGATCACCTCCGTCGACCCGATCCCGTTGCGCATTCCGTTCGACGACGGCGGCGCCGGCGTGGGCATCATGCCGCAGCGCTGGAACGCTCTCGACATGGTGCTGGTGCGCGTGAGCACCGATGCCGGACTGGTCGGCTGGGGCGAGGCGTTCAGCTACTTCTGTCGCCGGTCGGTCGCCGATCTGATCACCGACCTGGTTGCTCCGGCGCTGATCGGCCGCGATCCGTCGGATCCGGCCGGGCTCAACGACGAACTGCAGCGCCGCTTCGCGCTGTTCGGCCGCTACGGCGTGACGATCTTCGCGCTGTCGGGTGTCGATATCGCGCTGTGGGACCTGAAGGCGAAGGCGGAGGGCGTCGACCTCGCGACGCTTCTCGCGGGGCGGCGGGTCCGCGAAACCATCGACGCGTACGCGAGCCTGGTCCGCTACGGCGACGCCGACCTCGTCGCCCGCTATGCGGGGCGCGCCGCCGGGGAAGGGTACCGGTCGCTGAAGCTGCACGAGATCACGATGCCGGAGATCCGCGCCGGCCGGCGCGCCATTGATCCGGCGATGAGCTTCACCGTCGACGTGAACTGTGCGTGGACGCAAGATTTCGCTGTGAGCGTGCTGCCCGAATTGCGCGCGCTGGACACGCTGTGGCTCGAGGAGCCGGTATTCCCGCCGGAGGACTGGGGCGCGCTCGGACAGCTCGGCGGACATGACGTGGCCATCGCGGCCGGCGAGAACGCGTGCACTTCGGTGGAATTCGGCCGTCTGGTGCCGGCGGTGACATACCCGCAGCCCAGTGTGACGAAGGTGGGTGGCGTGACCGAGTTCATGCGCGTCGACGCCATCGCGCGCCGGCACGGCCGCACGCTGATGCCGCACTCGCCGTATTTCGGACCAGGCTACTACGCGACGCTGCAGCTCGCGGCGGCCACCGACAACATCGCGATGTTCGAACACCTGTACATCGAGCTGGGCGCCTGGGCGGGCGGCGAGCCGCTGCGCCCAGAGCGAGGGGTGCTTGCAATTCCGGCGCGACCGGGCATCGGGTTCGAGCCGGACCTGGCGGTACTTGAGCGATGCGCGGCCTGAGCCGACGCACGCATCTTTCAACGAGGAATCCACATGACGACTGCTGTTTCCCCCAACGTCGCCGCCCATGCCGGGCTCGGCCCGCTCGCTTCGCGTCTGGTCAAGGTCAAGGACGTTCCCTGGCAGCAGACGCGCTTCGCGGGCATCGACGCCAAGCCCCTGCTGGTGGACAAGGCGAGCGGGCTGGTGACCTCGCTGCTGCGCATGGCGCCTGGCGCGGTGCTCCCGGACCACGAGCACGTGCTGATCGAGCAGACCTACGTGCTCGAGGGCCACCTGGTGGACAAGTCGGGCCCGGACGAGGGCATCGAGTGCGGGCCCGGCGAATTCATCTGGCGCCCGGCGGGCAGCCGCCACGTGGCCTGGTCGCCGCGCGGCGGCCTGATGCTGGCGATGTTCCAGATACCGAACAAGTTTTTCGAGACCGATGGCCGTGTCACGGACATCTCGGGCGCACTGTGGGACGCGCTCTGGGGTTCGGTAATCTCGGCCAGGGCGTGACGGCGGGCGGCATCGATCCGGGCCGTTCGCGGCGAGAGGCCGATACGACCCGACCGACCGAGGGAGCATCGCATTTGGAACTGGACTTCAACGGCAGGACCGTGCTGGTCGTCGGCGGTTCGAGCGGCATCGGCAACGGAATCGCGCAGGCGTTTCGGGCGCGAGGCGCGGCGGTTCACGTCTGGGGCACTCGCGCGAGTGCCTCCGACTACCGCAGCGACGAGGGCAGCGATCTCGAGGGCCTGGGCTACGCCCGGGTCGACGTGTCGGATTTCGACGCGATCGCGCAGTGCGTGCCGGCATTCGATCGCCTCGACGTGCTCGTGCTCAGCCAGGGCATGGTCCTGTACAAGCGCGGCGAGTTCAAGGTCGAGGGTTTCCGGAAGGTCGTCGACGTGAACCTGAGTTCGCTGATGGCCTGCGCGGAGAAGTTCTACCCGATGCTGGCCGCCTCGAAGGGGGCGCTGATCACGATCAGTTCGACCGCCGCCTATCACGCGACCGTCGGCAATCCGGCCTACAACGCATCGAAGAGCGGCGTGGTCGGCCTGACCCGCACGCTGGCGCAGGCCTGGGCGCCGGAAGGGATCCGGGTCAACGGCATCGCGCCGGGTTTCGTGGCGACCAAGATGACGCGGGTCACGACCGAGAACCCGGAGCGGCTGAAGGGCGCGCTGTCGCGCATTCCCGCCGGGCGGCTCGGCACGCCGGGGGACATGGCCGGCGTGGCGCTCTTTCTCGCGTCGCCGCTCGCCGCCTACGTCGTCGGGCAGACGATACCGGTGGACGGCGGATTGATTCTCTGACCCGCGCTAGGTCGCGAACGCCTTCTGCAGCGCCGGACGCGCCTTGAGGCGTTCGACGTAGGCGGCGACGTTCGGCTTGTCCGACAGGTCGGCCCCGAGCTTCGCCGAGATCACGCAGGCGTGGCCGGTCATGATGTCGGCGCCGGAGAATTCGCCGGCGAGATACTCGCGCCCGGCGAGCGCGGCGTCCACCGGCTCGAGCATGCGCGTGAGCAGCTTCGTGGCGCGCGCCAGGTTCTCCGGGCTGCGCTTGTCCGGCGGCAGGAAGCGCGTCTCGACGACGATCACGTTGACCTGCGGCATCAGCATCCCTTCCGCGTAGTGCAGCCACTGCAGATAGGTCGGGAAGTCCGGAGACGACACCGCGGGGACGAGCCTGCCGTTGCCGTATTTCGCCAGCACGTACTGGACGATCGCACCGGACTCGTAGATCGTCACGTCGCCGTCCTGCAGGGCAGGCACGCGGCCCATCGGATGGATGCGCCGATACTCGGGCGATCGCATCGCCGGATCGCCGAGATTGAAGCGCTCGAGCTCGTAGGGCAGCCCGAGCTCCTCGAACAGCCAGAGGATGCGCACCGAGCGGGTGTTGGCGGCGTGGTAGATCTTCATCGTCGGTTGCTCCTTTCGGGGGCTCTTGGCTGGCGGTGCAGCGGCCATGGCGGGCTTGGCTGGTGCTGCGGCTGCTCCGGGGCGGCGCAGCAGGCGCTGCAAAGCGGGAGTGTATCCAACGGTGCGGGCCTTCGCCTGTGGCACACTGGAATCACGGCGCGAGGAGTGCGTTGGCGCTCCAGCTTCCGCCGTTGCCAAGGCTGGGACCACGGCGTTGACCCAGGACACCTCCTCCGCTCTCGAATACGCGGTCCGACCGCGTGTGGTGGCACGGTATCTCGGCCAGCTCGCGGTGATGCTGGCGATCCTGATGTCGGTGCCGCTCGCTGTCGCGGTGATCGACGCGGACCGGGGCGCGGCACTGCGCTACCTGATCGTCTTTCTTCCGATGCTCGGCGCGGGCCGGTTTCTGATGCGCCTGCCCGAGCCGGCGTCGTTCCAGGCGAACGAAGCGCTGGTCATCACCGCGCTGGCGTTCATCCTCGCCGCGCTGGCCATGGCGTACCCGCTGATGGCGGGCGGGCTGGGGTTCATCGACGCGCTGTTCGAGGCGGTTTCGGCGATCACGACCACCGGGCTCAGCGTGGCGGGCGGCATCGAGCAGCGGCCCGCGAGCTTCCTGTTCGCGCGCGCCTGGATCCAGTGGTGCGGGGGCCTGGGCATCGTGGTGCTCGCCGTCGCGCTGATCTTCGGCTATGCGGCGGCCGCCCGTCCGATGACGGAGTCGCCCGTCACGCACGAGAATCTGGAGACGAGCACGCGCCAGCTGGCGCGCCGCAGCTTCGTCGCCTATGGCGTGCTGACGCTGATCGGCATCGCCGCGCTGTGGGCGGCCGGGCTCGCGCCGCTCGACGCGGCGGCGCACGCGC
>Ga0316188_10000054_pt1 | contig 33234 bp, 20 predicted proteins | sample Phiworburrow1_MG_FD_204933 | JGI IMG/M metagenome (GOLD analysis project Ga0316188, IMG submission 204933) | Coastal sediment microbial communities from Maine, United States - Phippsburg worm burrow 1 | ecosystem: Environmental > Aquatic > Marine > Coastal > Sediment | place: USA: Maine... | reverse complement strand
TGGCAATTGAAAATATTGGCTACCAGGCCCTTACGGCAACATCCATAATTAACGGCATTGGTCCGGCTTATATGGATTTGTTTAGTTTGCCGCAATTGGATACCGCAACAGAACCCGAAGAAAATTAAATCCTCACTTCTGTTTAACTCTTCTTTGCACCCATGCAAGAGCATTGTTATAGTCAATGTAAAATTTCATTGGCTTTTTATAGAACATTTTTTCAATCTTAAAATTATGCATATCTACTTCCTTGACGGAAACAATAGCAAATGCCTTAAGGTTTTTTAACTCTCTCAGATAGTTGTAAATAGTGGGATCAACGGCATAAGAATTTTTTCTTAGACTAATAATGCCAAAGTTAGTATCCCTGAAATGGATCTCTGAAATTCCTATAATTTGATATGCCCTTTCCAGGGTAAGTGTTGCCCCTTCGTCAAAGATTGAAACCATGTGATTTTGGTATACCTGCACTGTCCCAATATCCAGGTTGTATTCCCTGACTATAATTTTTTTCTTAGCCGGTCCGACTCTCATTTCATATAGTTTAGTGTGTCTAAAACGAAAGTATGCGCTTGTCAAAGGTTTAGGAAAAATATTAGACTAAAAGCGCATATATCGTTTATACGGTTTACCCTAAGATCAAACTGTATTCTTATTCTTACTTTATGTAATCTAGTGAAATAAAAAAAGGAACCAAATAATCCGGTTCCTTTATAACTTATTTCTTACATTTTGTTACGCTTTGGAGGACTTCTTGGATTTTTTTATCTGAATTTTAAGCTCATTTTTCTTTTCATCCAAATCCATGAAAATACTATCCCCTTCTTCGAGTTTTGAATTTACAATTTCTTCCGCCAGAGTATCTTCAATATATTTTTGAATGGCTCTTTTTAAAGGTCGGGCACCGTATTGTTTGTCAAAACCTTTGTCTGCGATATAATCTTTTGCCTTATCGGATAAAGTCAGTTCGTATCCAATATCTTTAATTCTTTCAAAAAGTTTATCCAATTCAATGTCGATAATCTTATGTATATGTTTACGCTCCAATGGATTAAATACAATAACATCATCTATCCTGTTTAAAAACTCGGGTGCAAAAGCCTTTTTAAGCGCATTTTCAATCACGCCCTTGTGGTGATCATCTTCCTGCGATTTTTTTGCCGCTGTACCAAAGCCAACGCCTTGACCGAAGTCCTTAAGCTGGCGGGCACCTATATTAGATGTCATTATAATTATCGTATTCCTAAAATCTATTTTTCGCCCTAAACTATCTGTTAAAAACCCATCATCCAGAACCTGAAGCAACATGTTAAAAACATCTGGATGCGCTTTTTCCACTTCATCCAGAAGAATTACAGAATAAGGTTTGCGTCTCACTTTTTCGGTCAGTTGCCCACCTTCCTCGTAACCTACATAACCGGGAGGAGCCCCTACTAATCTTGAGATGGCGAATTTTTCCATATACTCGCTCATATCAATACGAATCAAGGCATCTTCAGAATCAAAAAGCTCTTTGGCCAGAACTTTGGCTAACTGGGTTTTACCAACACCTGTCTGTCCAAGGAAAATGAACGAGCCGATTGGTTTATTGGGATCTTTTAAACCGGCCCTGTTGCGTTGAATGGCTTTGGCTACTTTGGCCACAGCTTCATCCTGTCCAATTACATTCCCCTTAATAAGATTAGGCAACTCTGCAAGTTTGTTACTTTCGGTCTGTGCTATTCTGTTCACCGGGATACCACTCATCATGGATACAACATCTGCAACACTATCTTCGGTGACGGTTTCTCTGTGAAGTTTGCTGTCTTCCTCCCATTTTTCCTGTGCAATAGCCAGTTCTTTTTCGAGTCTTTTTTCATCATCCCGCAGCTTTGCAGCTTCCTCGTAACGCTGTTTTTTGACGACGCTATTTTTCAGCTCACGCACTTCTTCCAATTGATTTTCCAATTCAAGAATTTGTTTAGGAACGTCCATATTTATTATATGTACACGGGAACCAGACTCGTCTAGGGCATCAATGGCCTTATCCGGTAAAAACCTGTCGGTCATATACCTGTTCGTCAGTTTTACACAAGCAATTATGGCTTCATCAGTATAATTTACATTATGGTGATCTTCATATTTACCTTTAATATTCATTAAAATTTCAATGGTTTCCTCTACCGTAGTTGGCTCTACCATTACTTTTTGGAAGCGTCTTTCCAGAGCACCATCTTTTTCGATATACTGTCTATATTCATCGAGCGTGGTTGCTCCAATACATTGTATTTCTCCCCTTGCCAATGCCGGTTTAAACATATTCGATGCATCCAGGCTGCCTGTTGCACCTCCGGCGCCTACAATGGTATGGATCTCATCAATAAACAGAATTACATCATCATTCTTTTCCAGCTCGTTCATTACAGCCTTCATTCGCTCTTCAAACTGTCCGCGATATTTTGTACCTGCCACAAGTGAGGCGAGATCCAGGGTAACCACCCTCTTATTGTAAAGTATTCGAGATACCTTCTTATTAATAATTCGAAGTGCCAAACCTTCTGCGATTGCACTTTTACCAACACCAGGTTCTCCTATCAGAAGTGGATTGTTTTTCTTTCTTCGACTTAGTATCTGAGAAACGCGTTCGATTTCTTTCTCCCTTCCTACAACCGGGTCTAATTTATTGTCTTCGGCAAGTCGGGTTAAATCTCTTCCAAAATTATCCAAAACAGGTGTTTTGGATTTTTTGCTTCCTTTTTGACCAGAGGCAGCACCAAAAGATCCTTCCTTGCCTTCTGCAGGTTCATCGGAATCACTAGGGAATGATTCAGCAGTGGGGGAATCAATATAGTCATCCTCACTGGTGATCATAGATTTAAACTGATCTTTCACCCCGTCATAATCTACTTTAAGCTTATGAAGTAATTTTGTGGTTGGATCGTTTTCATTTCTTAAAATGCACAATAGTAAATGTGCAGTGTTTATAGAAGAACTTTGAAATAATTTAGCTTCCAGGAAAGTGGTTTTTAACGCACGTTCCGCTTGTCTTGTCAGATGAAGATTTTTTTTGTCTTTTTGAATACTTCCGGAATTCGGATTGGCAGGACTCAAAATTTCCACTTTGCGCCTTAAATGATCCAGATCCACATCCAGGGCATCCAGAATACTAATCGCTTTTCCATTTCCATCGCGCAGCAAACCCAGCATTAAATGCTCGGTACCAATAAAATCATGTCCCAGCCTTAATGCTTCTTCCTTGCTGTAAGCAATTACATCTTTTACTCTAGGTGAAAAATTATCATCCATAAAATTTTCTTATTCAGTAATAAAATTAGTAAATCTATTCTTAAGAACGACAAATACTATACCTATATTCGACAAACTTGGACTAAATGACGAAAAAAACACCGATTTACAAAAAATTTAACACCCTAATTATTAACGAAAGCACTACCTGGTTCTGTTAATAAATTCTTTAATAAACTGCTTTAAAGGTGCTTTGTAGGCTATGAATTTCCGTATATTGGCCTGATATTTTAATTACACTAAAGCAATAAGATTTTTATATGACTGAAGGAGAAAAATTGATCCCTATCAACATTGAAGATGAAATGAAATCTGCCTACATTGACTACTCAATGTCGGTCATTGTGTCACGTGCCCTTCCCGATGTCAGGGATGGCCTAAAGCCAGTTCACAGGAGAGTTTTATTTGGTATGCACGACTTAGGTGTTCGTTCTTCAAGTGCACACAAGAAGTCCGCAAGGATCGTTGGGGAAGTTTTAGGGAAGTATCACCCACACGGCGATACATCCGTGTATGACAGTATGGTAAGGATGGCACAGGAGTGGAGTCTCAGATACATGTTGATAGACGGACAAGGAAATTTTGGATCTGTGGATGGCGATAGTCCTGCGGCTATGAGATATACAGAGGCCCGTATGCGGAAGATTGCAGATGAGATGCTGGCAGATATTGAAAAAGATACCGTAGATCATCAGCTTAATTTTGACGATTCATTAAAAGAGCCTACGGTTCTTCCTACCCGGATTCCAAATTTGCTGATTAATGGTGCCTCAGGTATTGCAGTTGGAATGGCAACCAATATGCCTCCGCACAATCTTTCAGAGGTGGTAGACGGAACAATCGCTTATATTGATAATAAGGACATAGGGATTGATGAGTTGATTTCCCATATTAAAGCCCCCGATTTTCCTACAGGCGGAATTATTTATGGTTATGATGGCGTAAAAGAAGCATTTCACACAGGTCGTGGCAGGGTAGTTATGAGGGCAAAAGCTACTTTTGAAGAAGTCCAGGGCAGGGAATGCATAATTGTTACGGAGATACCCTATCAGGTCAATAAGGCAGACATGATTAAAAAAACTGCCGATTTGGTAAATGATAAAAAAATAGATGGGATAGCATCCATCAGGGATGAGTCAGATAGAAATGGGATGCGCATAGTTTATATCCTTAAAAGGGATGCCATACCCAATATTGTCCTTAACACCTTATATAAATATTCAGCATTACAGTCGTCGTTTAGTGTCAATAATATAGCGTTGGTCAAAGGAAGGCCAAAATTGCTGAATTTAAAGGAGATCATTCACTATTTTGTTGAGCATCGCCATGAAGTAGTGGTAAGACGTACGACTTTTGACCTGAAAAAGGCAGAAGACAGGGCGCATATACTGGAAGGGCTTATCATTGCCTCCGATAATATAGATGAGGTTATTGCTATCATAAGAGCATCTTCCAATGCAGATGAGGCCAGAGATAATCTGATGAATAGATTTAAATTATCTGAACTTCAGGCCAAGGCTATTGTCGAGATGCGACTTCGCCAGCTTACTGGTCTGGAGCAGGATAAATTACGCTCTGAATATGATGAGATCATTAAGACAATTGCTGATTTAAAGGATATTCTTGCAAATAAAGACCGAAGAATGCAGATCATAAAAGATGAGCTTCTCGATGTCAAAGAACGTTATGGGGATGCTAGAAGATCGGAAATAAATTTTGCAGGAGGTGACCTGAGTATTGAGGATATGATCCCAGACGAACAGGTGGTTATCACAATTTCTCACGCAGGTTACATCAAAAGGACTCCACTTAGTGAATATAAAACACAGAATAGGGGAGGTGTGGGACAAAAAGCCTCATCAACAAGGAACGAGGATTTTCTGGAACATTTATTTGTTGGTACAAACCATCAGTATATGCTTTTCTTTACCCAAAAAGGAAAGTGTTTCTGGATGAGAGTTTATGAAATTCCTGAAGGCAGCAGGACATCAAAGGGCCGGGCAATCCAAAACCTGGTAAATATTGAACAGGATGATAAGGTTAAGGCCTTTATCTGCACCAGGGATTTAAAGGATGAAGAATATGTAAATGGCCATTATGTCATTATGGCTACGAAAAAAGGCACTGTAAAAAAGACCTCGTTGGAACAGTATTCCAGACCTCGCCAGAATGGAATTATTGCTATAAGCATTAGAGAAGACGATGAACTTATAGAAGCCAGATTGACTACCGGAACAAGCCAGATTTTACTCGGACTTAGTTCAGGTAAAGCGATCAGGTTTGAAGAAAGCAAGACAAGGCCTATGGGACGTAGTGCTTCCGGAGTGCGCGGAATTAAACTGGCAAACGATAAGGATGAGGTTATAGGTATGGTATCTGTAAATAATTTTGATGAAGAAATTCTGGTGGTATCTGAGAATGGATACGGTAAAAGATCCAGTATTGATGATTACAGGATTACCAACAGAGGAGGGAAGGGCGTAAAAACCATCTCAATTACGGATAAAACCGGAGGCCTGGTAGCTATCAAAAATGTATCGGACTCAGATGACCTCATGATCATTAATAAATCCGGGATAGCGATAAGAATGAGTGTTGATGATCTTCGTACTATGGGTAGGGCTACACAGGGGGTTAAATTAATTAACCTGAAAGACACAGATTCTATTGCGGCCGTTGCAAAAGTTATGAAAGATGAAGATAATCTGGATGAGGTGGATATAATGGATATAGAGGTAAAAACAGATGATGGCACGGCTATTGATAAAGATAATCCCGAATCCGATAAGGAATAATCAATAAACACTAATAATAAATTTAATTTACAATGAAGACTAAACTTTTAATTCTGGCAGCCATGTGCTTTACGCTAGCCGGATTTTCACAGAAATCGGAAATTAAAGCTGCTGATAAAGCCTTAAAATCGGGTGATGCAGTATCTGCTCAGGCATCTTTGGATGGAATCCAGGGAATGATCAGTGGAACAGATGAAAAAACCCAGGCAGAGTATTACTTTCTCAGGGGAAAAACCTATGCAGATCTGGCCAAAAAAGGCAATAGTGATGCTTTTGATGAAGCAATTACTTCTTTTAAGAAAGTAATAAGTATTGAAGGTGACAAAGGAGGGAAGTACACGGACGAAACAAATCAGCGTATAGCTGCAATAACTGCCGATTTGGTAAACTCTGCTGTGGAGGATAACAATAAGAAGGATTTTCTGAGTGCTGCTGAAAAACTACATTTAAGTTATACCCTCAGCCCAAAAGACACGGTTTATTTGTATTATGCGGCCAGTAGTGCCGTAAATGGTGGCCATTATGAAGAAGCTCTTGGTTATTACGAGGAGTTGCGTGAAATTAATTACGACGGTAGTGGCATAGTCTATAAGGCAACCAATATTGAATCAGGTCTGGTCGAGGAAATGGATAAAATACAGCGAGATTTGATGATTAAGTCCGGTACTTATAAAGATCCTATTGATGAAAAGACCCCTTCGAAAAAAGCCGAAATAGTTAAAAATATGGCATTGATTTATTCACAATTAGGTCAGGACGACAAGGCCCTTGAGGCTTTTGCTGATGCGAGGGCGAATGATCCGGATGATGTTAATCTGGTCCTCAATGAAGCTAATTTGCGCTACAAATTAGGGGATAAGGACAAATTTAAATCACTTATGGCAGAAGCAGCGGCAATGGAACCGAATAATGCGGATTTGCAATATAACATAGGTGTAATAAATATGGAGCAGGGTAATGTGGAAGAAGCGCGTACGGCTTATAGAAAAGCTTTGGAAGTAGACCCCGGATATGTAAATGCACAATTGAATCTCTCAACAACTTATGTGGATGAAGGTAATGGTCTGATAGATGAGATGAATAGCCTGGGGAATTCTAAAACAGATATTGCGCGCTATGAAGAATTAAAGAGACAGAAGGATGATCTTTTCAGGGAAGGTGCGGTTATTTTAGAGGGGGCGCTAAAAACGAATCCTGACAACCAGAGTATAGCAACACAACTAAAGAATATATATGGCGCTTTGGGTGATACAGAAAACTTCATGAGAATGAAAAAGTTACTTGGAGAATAACACCAGGTCTATGCATACTGGAAAAAAACCCTGTCAATACTTTTGGCAGGGTTTTTTTATAGTATCTTTTTTATCACTCTTAATTTATGAGTGTAGTTTCTTAATTCTGTATTGAAAATACCCGTGTGGTCAAGCCTGTCAATTCTAACTTTTCCATGTACATGAATGATAAAATTATCCTGCATAATTAGCCCAACATGATCTATCTGGCCCTCATTATTGTCAAAAAAAGCAAGATCCCCAGGTTCACTTTCTTCAACAAAACTAAGGGCTTCACCCTGTGTTGCCTGTTCTTCTGCCCTTCTAAGCAGTTTATATCCATTTATTTTGTAAACCATTTGTGTAAATCCGGAAGCATCTATCCCGAAAGGTGTTTTTCCGCCCCATAAATAGGGTGCATTTAAATAGTGAAGAGCGATATTGATCAAATTTGATTTCCCTTTTTTATTAGCTATCAAGGCACCATCAAACTGATGAGCCAAAAAGCGGGCATTCTTAACAGCTGAACCAAGTACAATGGGCAGCAATACATTATTGCCGTCACTCACATAAGAGACCAGATCTGATGAAAATTTATTGTCTTCGGAACTTTGCAGGCTTTTATAATCCTGTTTTTCTATTGAAATAAATTGATTATTCTGTATCCATCCTATACAACCATCAAAATCATCGCGAATTTTACTCCAGTATTTTCTTCTTTCCAGGATTTTAAAATGGTCCCCGTAAAGGAGTTGTGTCACCATCTCGCTTGAATCTTCTGCAAGGTTTCTTATAGGTACAATACTAAGGTGACAAATACCGTGATGCATAGGCAGCCTTTGCAGCTCAAATTAATTTCGTTCCAAAACAATGGCTGAAGCTCCACCACCACCATTACATATAGCTGCAGCTCCTAATTTACCATTATTTTGCTCTAAAACACTCAAAAGGGTAATGATGATACGAGCCCCGGAGCATCCCAGCGGATGTCCAAGAGAAACTGCACCACCGTTCACATTTACATTACTATCGTTGAGTTTTAACAGTTTCATATTGGCCAGCCCTACTACAGCAAATGCCTCATTAAACTCGAAATAATCAATATCCTCCATAGTTATTCCTGCTCTGGAAATGGCTTTGGGAAGTGCCTTGGCCGGGGCAGTCGTAAACCACTTTGGCTCCTGGGCAGCATCGGCATAACTCTTAATTGTTGCCAGAGGTTTTAATCCCAATTCCTTTGCTTTATCGGCACTCATTAAAACCAGGGCAGCAGCGCCGTCATTTATTGTTGATGCATTGGCAGCTGTAACTGTGCCATCTTTACTGAAAGCGGGTCGCAATGAGGGTATCTTATCCAATTTTACATTCTTAAATTCTTCATCTTCACTTACAATAATCGGTTCACCCCTTCGCTGAGGTACTTCTACCGGAACAACTTCATTGCTGAATTTTCCAGATTTCCAGGCCTCGGCAGATCGCAAATAGGACTGGATGGCAAAGTTATCCTGATCTTCTCTGCTAAAATTATGTTCAACGGCACAGGCATCTGCACATACACCCATGGCATTCTGGTCATAAACATCAACTAAGCCATCTTTTTGCATACCATCTATTAGCGTGGCAGGCCCAAACTTCTGCCCTGTTCTCATATGTATATAATGAGGAATAAGGCTCATATTTTCCATACCCCCGGCGATAACTACGGAGGTGTCGCCCAAAGCAATAGACTGTGCCGCCTGCATTACGGCCTTCATTCCGGATGCGCAAACCTTATTTATCGTAGTGCAGGGAACAGTGTCGGGGATTCCGGCAAATAAGGCCGCCTGTCTTGCCGGGGCTTGCCCGGTTCCTGCCTGTACCACATTGCCCATAAGTACTTCATCCACCTCATTGGGGTTCAGATTTATTTTTTGCAAAGCCCCTTTTATAGCTACAGCCCCTAATTCCGGAGCAGAAATAGTAGATAAAGAGCCCATAAAGCTCCCAATTGGTGTTCTTGCTGCAGCTACGATGACAACCTCTTTCATGTGAAATTCAATTAACTATACGAAATTAATAAATTAAAGTGCAAGGAGTTGTGTTTAGTCTCTAAAAGGCAATCAATAATGCTATTATTTTCTATTTTTGAAGAAGATACTTTCTGTAATGGGCAAAACATTAGACGGCGTTTATAAAAACCAGTCACTTATTTACAAATACATTCTTTATGTTATTACCATAGCATGTATTGTATTTTTCTTTCCAAAAGGCGGAAAGTTCAAATATGAATTTCAAAAAGGCAAGCCCTGGCAATATGAAAACCTATATGCCCCTTTTGATTTTTCCATAAAAAAAACGGCGGAGGAAATTGCTGAAGAAAGGAATACCATTGAAAGTAATCAGGTAGACTATTATTATTATGAGGATAGTGTAGCTTATGAAGCCTACCAGGTTTTTGCCGATAAATTCCCTGTGGTTTTCAGCTCCGACAAATTTAGCAATAGATCAAGGCGAATTTTAGAACAAATTGGAAAAGAGTTTCTGGATACTGTATATAATTACGGAATTCTAAAAAAGGTAGATGAGCATATTTCCAAAAACAGTGTGTATCTTATTAAAGATGGAGAAGCAAGGCAGTTACAGCCTGATGTCTTTTACAGAATGGGGACTATAAATGATTCCCTTACGAAGATGCTCAATAGCAAAAGGCTTGGAAGTTATGACGCCGACTTTAAAACACTGTTTTTTGATGTACTACTACCCAACGTTTACTTTGACGAAGGACTTACAAGAAGGGAGTTAGAAGAAGCAATTTCGGAAATCTCGCTTACGAGGGGCAATGTGGATGAAGGGAAACTTATCATTGCAAAAGGAGAAGTAGTTGAAGCGGAAAATTTTAAGATACTGGACTCCTTAAAGGCAGAATACGAATCTGAGCTTTGGACGGAAAACAACTACTATTTTATCCTTTTCGGATATACCATACTTGTAGCTTTGGTATTGATGATGTTGTTTTTATTTATCAAAAAATACAGACCCGAAGTTTTTGGGAATAACACAAAAGTGACATTTATTTTCTTTAATATTTTACTCATGGTATTTATAACCACGCTGGTTGTTAAATATGATGAAGCCTATGTTTTTGTAGTGCCGCTTTGCATATTGCCACTAATCCTCAAAACCTTTTTTGACGCGCGACTTGGACTTTTTGTACATGTGTTAACCGTGCTAATCTTAGGTTTTGTAGTGCCGAACAGTTTTGAGTATATTTTTCTCCAGATTATGGCAGGAATTGTTACTATTCTCACAGTATCTGAGCTGTATAAAAGAGCCAATTTATTTATTTCTGTGGGACAGATAACCCTTATCTATATCATAGGCTATTTTGCTTTTCATATTATTCACGAAGGCAATCTGGACAATGTAAACTGGTACACATTTGGGTTTTTCTTTTTAAATGGCATGATTACCCTTTTTGCACAACCACTTATCTATATCTATGAGAAAATATTTGGGATGGTTTCCGATGTTTCCCTGCTCGAATTGTCGGATACAAATTCTAAATTACTAAAGGAGTTGTCCAATAAGGCACCGGGGACTTTTCATCACTCATTGCAGGTTGCAAACCTGGCAGAAGCAGCGGCAAATGAAATTGGAGCCAATGCCATGTTGGTAAGGGTAGGGGCATTGTACCACGATATTGGCAAAATGAACAATCCTACTTACTTTACCGAAAATCAGGTAACCAATATAAACCCTCATGATGACCTGGACCCAAAAGAAAGTGCGAGAATCATTATAAATCATGTTATTGAGGGTATAGAAATTGCGCGAAAGTCCAATCTGCCGGACAGGGTAATTGATTTTATCCGAACGCACCACGGTACCAGTTATGTGTATTACTTCTATAAAAAGCAACAGGAATTAGACCCATTGGTTAAAGATGCCGAATTTAAATACCCCGGACCTATACCATTTTCGAAGGAAACCGCAATTTTAATGATGGCAGATTCTGTAGAGGCGGCTTCCAAGAGTTTAAATAACCCAACCTATCAGATGATCGACCAGTTTGTGGAGAAGATCATTACCGGGCAAATGAATGGGAATCAGTTTTTGAATGCAAATATTACTTTTAAAGAGATCCAAATGATAAAGAAGGTTCTTAAACACAAATTGACCAATATCTACCACCTTAGGGTGGAGTATCCTGAATAAATAGGGATGGGGTTGCTATTTCTTCCCGGTAACATCTGTTATTCCTTCAAATATTGATCCAGCGGCACTAACAGGTTGTTTGCCATACTTAATTTTTCCGAGAGAGCCTGGGCTTCGGCAATCATCTCATATGTTAGGTCGCGGGTAGCAGAAATATTTTGTTTAGCATGGTTTTGAGGTGAGGGATCCATGGTAGCTGATACCAGGAGCAGTGCTACGCCTGCGACTTTGTTTTCTTTCACACCCTGGCCCCGCACATAAAGCATGCCCAGATTACCGATAGCCAGTGCATCTCCCTGAACCGAAGCCTTTCGATACCACTCATTCGCTTTTGAATAATCAATCTGGGTACCCCGCCCATTTTCATAAAGCACCCCCAGGTTAAATTGGGCAGCCGAATTCCCCTGGGAGGCAGATTTGTCATACCAATTAACCGCTTCCTTTTCATTTTTGTCAATCCCGATACCCAGCTCGTACATCAAGGCCACATTGTATTGGGAATCTGAGTGACCCTCCTTAGCGGCTGTGAGAAACTCTTTATAGGCCAGAGGCAGGTTATTGGCTTGATAAGCTGCGATACCAGCATCGAAATGAACATTTTCCGCAGTTTGAGCATGGGTCCTGACAGTAAAGACCATAGTGGTAATGAGGCATGCGCTTAAAGCAAGAATTTTGAATCTGTATGGTTTCATTTTGCATTTTTTCATATCTCGTCAAATTTAAGAAATTTACAGTTGCCTGCTTTCAGTCAGGCTCCCTGGCAGCTGTAGTTCGAGGCATCAATAATTTAAGAATACCCATTACTTTGTTTCGTTACAAAAATGCCTAAAAAGCGAAAATCCGGAAATTTACTTCCGGATTCTCAAATCTCCATTTATGAAGGCTCCTTCAATCCTATTTTAGAGTTATAGTAACCTTATCAATCTTTCCGCTAAACTTACTGCTTTCAACATCGTAATCATTAGAAACCGGTGTTTCACTGTCCAATCCAACGTTGGCAGATTCGTCTGCAGAAAAAATTGAAAATTGTGTATGGTCTATCTTGCCTGATCCAACAGATTTACCATTTATGTAGAGTGTGGCAGTACCCCCCTGGCCTGGTTTATCTCCACCCTCATAGGCGAAATCCATTTTCACCGTGGACTTTCCTTTGGGCAATTTAGTAGAAGCTGTCACTTTGTATCGATCTATTCCTACATAATTATACAAATAGGTCAACGTACCATTATTCACATAAAAACTCCAGCCGCCAAAACGTCCTGCCTGAGAAATGATAACGCCATTCGTGGTTTTGTCACCAGCCTCTATATCGGCAACTATCTCAAAAGAGCCATTTTTGGTATTGATGAAGTCATTCTCCAACATCCCTGTCATTCCTTCATATAGAGTCAGGCTCTTGCGCCCGAACATAAGGTCTGGACGTCCTGCTAATTTTGGATTAAAAAGTTCCTGCCTTCTGTCGTCCATAGGCAGTACCTTATATTTTTCGGCCTCACCTATAAACATTTTTTGCATCAGCGCAACGATATCAGGACGTTCATTTGCGAGGTTGTTAGACATACTAAAATCTTCTTTCACATGATAGAGTTCCCAGGTATCCTCAGGAAATCGGTTTTCTACCACACCCCACGGTTTTATATGAACTGTACCAGCAAACCAACCATCAAAATAAATACCACGGTTACCGAACATCTCAAAATACTGGATCTGGTGACGGCTGGGGGAAAGAGGTTCGTCAAAACTATAAACCATACTTCCACCTTCAATAGGCCGTTGTGGAGCACCATTTACAATTCTGGGTTCGGGCAAATTTGCTGCTTCCAGAATGGTTGGAACCACATCTATGACATGATGCCATTGACTTCTAATTTCTCCTTTCGCCTTAATGCCATTAGGCCAATGTATGACCATAGCATTACGGGTGCCACCATAGTTGGAAGCAACCTGCTTGGTCCAGGTAAATGGTGAATCAAAACAGACGGCCCATCCGGCTGACATATGTGGATAAGTTTCAGGTCCACCCCAGTCGTCATAATGTTCCATCATAAAGTCTATGTCAGAACCTTTTTCAACACCATTGAAGTATGTCATTTCATTATATAATCCACCCATTCCACCTTCAGCACTTGTGCCGTTATCCCCGGCTATGTAAAAGATTAGCGTATTGTCTAACTCGCCCATATCTTCGATTGCCTGGATTACACGACCTGTTTCGTGATCTGTCATATCCAGGAAACCTGCAAATACCTCCGCCTGACGCGCAAATAATTTTTTCTCTTTGTCTGATAGACCTTTCCAGTCTTTAATATCTTCCGGTTTAGGAGCCAGTTTGGTATCTGCGGGAATTACGCCCAGTTTTTTCTGATTTTCGAAGATTTGTTCCCGAATAACATCCCATCCGGCATCAAACTTACCCTTGTATTTATCAATATAGGATTGAGGCACATGATGAGGTGCATGTACTGCCCCTGGAGCAAAATAGACAAAGAAAGGTTTATCTGGCGTTAATGCCTGCTGAAATCGCATCCATTCAATTGTTTTTGTAGCCATGTCGTTCATAAAATGGTAGTCAGGATCATCCGAAGGTTCAACCTGATTTTGATTATGGAATAAACCTGGTGACCATTGGTTGGTTTCCCCGCCCATAAAGCCATAAAACTCATCAAATCCCTGACCGTTAGGCCAACGTGTCATTGGCCCGGATGGGCTGATCTCCCAAACCGCCGTTTCATGCCATTTTCCAAATGCAGCTGTACTGTATCCATTATGGTTGAGTATGGTTCCAATTCCGGCTACATCATTAGGTAGCATTCCTGTTGCGCCCGGGAAAGAAGTGGCCACCTCTGAGATCTTGGCCTGGTTAGCCGAATGGTGGTTACGGCCTGTTTTCAAAGCTTGTCTTGTTGGGGAACACAAAGCCGTGGTATGAAATTGATTGTAAAGTAACCCCTGGCTTGCAAGTTTATCGAAATGGGGTGTTTGTAAAACACTCCCTGTGGCACTGGTACCGCCAAAACCGATATCATCCAGGAGGATGATCACTACATTTGGAGCATCTTTTGGTGCTTTTACTTCAAAAACCGGAGGAGCTTCGGCATCCCTTGCATCTAATGTTTTAATTGGAGGATACCAGGGTCCTTTTATAGGTAATTCAGTTCTGTCTACTTCCTGTGCCAAAACACCAGTGGTTAGGCTGCCCATCACCAATAATAGTAGCATTTTAACAAAATTCTTCGTGTTCATTTTTTTTTTTTAGTTATAATAATTTTAATAAAAGAATGTGGCAAGATATTGAATAAATATTAACTGTAAAAGCTCAAAATCAAAGCATTTACTTTTACATACTATATATGCATTTAAATTAGGAACTAAGGGTGTAAATTCTTGGTATTTCCCTTCGTTTGGGTTTCAAAAAACGATCGATGAAAGACCATAATTGGAGGGGTAAGCGTAATTTATGGTATGTACTGCCATAAACCAGTGTCAATAATTATTTAAGCAGATAAACAGAGGTCCTGTAATTGGAGTCCATAAGTTTTAGGCGCGCTTTAAATTGCTTAGGAAAATCTGCCAGTTTTTTATTCGGGATGAAGATTTGAATTTTATTTTGCTTTTGAAGTATTGAATCAAGGGCTGTTTCATCTCCTACGGCATATGTTTTTTGCCCTAAATAGAACTGACCTGAATAGGATTTGAATTCCCAGTAAAACAATTTTATTTCATCGTTTTTTGCCTCTTCTTTTATATGTTTAATGAGGTACTTATCTGTATTCATATAGAAACTTGCTTTTGGATATAAAAGCAAAAAAACGGTACCTATAACTACCAACATGGGAAGGACTGAAGCAATGGCCAGCCAGGTTTTCCTGTTTTTAATATCTTTCCACCATTGAATTGCCAAAAGAGCAATGGGTACTGCAGCAGGGAGGATATAGGTATGGTTAATATTGTTGGAGAAGGTAAAAAATAGTGGAATCCAGATAAACCAGAGCACCAAATAAGAAATCCATTTATCCGAAAAGATAGTTTTCTTCAAAGTCCAACACTTATAAAGTACAAACTGCACCCAGGGGAATGCAAAGAGCATCAGGAAAATCCAAATCATACCAGGCGGGAATGATTTTGGTTGCCCGTATAAATCCCCTCCCCAAGTTGGATATAGGAATCGCTCAAAATGTTCACCTATGATAAAATAGTTGAGAAACCCCGGTGATCTTTGCTCCATCAGTATATACCAGGGAAATGCAATCAGCAATATCAATAAGCTTCCTATGGCCCAGGGGAATTTTTTAAGGAGTATTTGTAGTTTAATTTTATGGATAATCATCCAGGAGGTAATAACAGGGATGGTAAAAACAAAAATCAGAGGTCCTTTGGCCAGAAGTCCTAAACCTAACATAATAAAAAACAGGTAATTCCAAATGGTAACCCGATCTTTATGCATAGCTTCCCAAAATGAAAGCATGGCCAGGACTACACAAAAACCCAGAAAGGTGTCTGTAGATACCACTCCGGTATGTAGAAGAAACTCAGGGGTGGTAAGTAAAATAAATGCAGGAAGCCAGAAGGGAGTACCCATCTTTTTTGTCTTCAACCCCAAAATCAGCAGCAGCAAAACATGCACCATATAAGAGGGAAACCTTGCCCAAAATTCGTTTATTCCAAAGGTCTTAAAACTCAGTGCGGTGAGCCAGGTAGACAGTGGTGGTTTTGCCCAGAAGGGAAAATCATAGTCCACATAAAGGGCCAGCCAATCATTGGTTTCAACCATTAATCTGGCGATTTCTGCATATCTTGATTCCGTTTTGTCCATCAGCGGGACAATACTGCCTAAAAGAAAAAATCGAAGCAACAGCAACAGTACTACTACGAAAAGTAGGAAGGCTGTGAGCTTCGAAAAATTATTCTTAAACACGAGCTAGGGTATTAGGGGGATTTTTTTTATACATTGGCCTCTGGTAATGTATATAACCCATAAATTTAAATATAGCTATACCTAAATCCTAATAGCAACTGAATTTAATTTGTGTTTCTCTCAGGCCCATTTAAAATATGACCTCTATGCTTTTTGAGTTATTCTTCTGAATCATCCTCCAAGTCTAAATTTTCCTCTTCTTTGGGGCTTTCAAATTCATTGTCATCATGATCATCCTGTTCTTCATCCGGATCGTAATCTTCCATTGCGGCAACCAGCCTTTTACTAATCTTTACCAGGTATGTGGTATCATCTGTTTTTACCTCAACACATTCCACAACTTCGTTTAAGGCGTTTTTAAAAGTAATGATATGATCTTCATCATATCCGTCCGGATATTTAGTTACCAACAGGTCCAAAATATCATTATTTAATTTCTTATAATCTACAATTACTCTTCGCATAGCAGGGTTATATTTTGAAAGCAGTATTACATATTTAACAGATAAGCAAAGATCAAAGGAGCAACAATGGTGGCATCGCTCTCAATGATATATTTAGGGGTGTCAATACCCAACTTACCCCAGGTAATCTTTTCATTGGGTACGGCGCCCGAATAGGAACCATAACTCGTGGTTGAATCACTAATCTGACAGAAATAGCTCCAAAAGGGCGTATCCTCAATTTCGAGGTCCTGGGTGAGCATAGGAACCACGCATATGGGAAAATCTCCCGCTATACCCCCTCCAATTTGAAAAAAACCAATCCCTTTCTTTGAATTACGGGTATACCATTCTGCCAAATAGGTCATATATTCAATGCCCGATTTCATTGTACCTGCGTTTAACTCTCCCTTCATTACATAGCTTGCAAAAATATTACCCATAGTACTGTCTTCCCATCCGGGAACGACCATCGGTAAATTCCTTTGGGCTGCGGCATACATCCATGAATCCTTTAGATCTATTTCATAGTACTCTTCCAACACTCCGGAGAGCAGCATTTTATACATATACTCATGCGGAAAATAGCGTTCTCCGTTGTTTTCAGCGTCCTTCCATATTTTAAAAATATGATGTTGTAACCTTCTAAAAGCTTCTTCTTCCGGGATACAGGTATCTGTCACGCGGTTTAGACCTTTTTCCAATAGTGCCCATTCGTCCTGAGCTGTTAAATCCCTGTAATTGGGCACCCTTCTATAATGTGAATGTGCGACAAGGTTCATAATATCTTCTTCCAGGTTGGCACCGGTACAGGAAATGATATGAACTTTCTCTGATCTGATCATTTCGGCTAAGCTTTTGCCCAGTTCTGCTGTACTCATTGCCCCGGCAAGGGAAACCAACATTTTCGCCCCTTTGTCTAACTGTTCTTCATACCCTTTTGCGGCATCTAACAGGGCTGCTGCATTGAAATGTAAAAAATGATGTTCTAAAAATGAAGAAATAGCTCCTTTAGTCTTCATCCTCGTCATTAAATTTGAAATGAGTATTGGAAACAGATTTATAATCGGTATCGTACGTATTGTCGTAATCATCACCGACCTCTTCCGCCTTAAACTTATAGGATAACATTTTATAGAACAATTTGGCTGCAAGGAAATCTGAGGATTTATCCGATGGATTCGGGCATAACTCAACCATATCAAAACCAACTACATTTTTTTCCTGAAAGACCTGTAAAAGAAACTCCAGTGTTTCATACCAGAAAAGGCCACCCGGTTCAGGTGTTCCTGTAGAAGGCATTATGGAAGGGTCCAGGGCATCCAGATCAAAAGTGATAAAAACATTTTCTGAAAGCTGATCAATTACATTGTCCATCCAATATTCATTATTTGCCATTTCATGGGCAAAGAAAGTTTTATCAGGATCCATATAGGTTTTTTCAATCATATCCATACTTCGTATGCCAACCGAGACCAAATTTGTTTGTTGTGAAGCTTCATGAACTGCACATGCGTGATTATAAGGGGTTCCCTCATAAGTTTTTCTCAAATCGGCATGGGCATCAATATGCAATACGCTCAGGTTTTCAAAACACTCATTAAATGCCCTGATACTTCCAATGGAAATGGAGTGCTCTCCACCAATTAGGGTAACAAACTTGTTTCGCTTTATATATTCTTTGGTGGTTTTATGCACGGCATTGACAACTGCTTCAGGACTGCTATTCTCCAAAATAGCATCTGCCAGGTAAACGCCTTGTTTATAAACTTCTGTATCAGTTTCTATATCATAGAGCTCCATATTCTCAGAGGCTTCCAAAAAGGCATCAGGGCCCTTGTCTGCACCTTTACCCCAGGTGCTTGTTCCGTCATAGGGGACAGGAATTAATACAATCTTTGCTTTTTCCAGTTGTGCCAGATCCTGAGGGATCCCGGCGTAAGTATTGTTTGTTTTCACTTTAACTTATTTTTTAATATAATGGTCAAATAATTCGTCTAAAACTTTCTCGCCCTTCTTCGATTTATGTGTGGTTTTTTCCTTTATGGGATCATAACCCAGGATGGTCAGCATTTGTTCGGAGGTTTGTTCATGTTCATAGACGGAAGAAACAATTCTTCCATTTTCATCTTTATCTATTAAAATATATTTTGGTTGTGGAATAAGGCAATGTTGCAATCCGCCAAATCCGCCCAAAGTCTCCTGGTACGCCCCCGTATTGAAAAAACCTATATACAAAGGCTTCTCTTTCTTGTATTTAGGAAGGTAAATCGCGTTCATATGTTGCTCGCTATTGTAGTAATCGTCGCTGTCACAGGTAAGTCCTCCTAAGAGTACCCTTTCATATTCGCTTTCCCAGCGGTTAACGGGAAGCATGATAAAACGTTTATTTATAGCCCAGGTATCCGGCAGGGTGGTAATAAATGATGAATCAATCATGTTCCACTTTTCCCTGTCGTTCTGTTGTTTCTGATACAGAATTTTATATATGGCACCTCCGCTTTCCCCTACAGTAAAATTACCGAACTCTGTAAATATATTAGGTACGGCAACTTCTGCTTCTTTGCACATAGTACTTATTTGATTGACAATTTCATCTACTATATAAGCGTAGTCATAATCAAATGCCAGGGAATTTTTGATGGGAAAACCGCCCCCTATATTTAAGCTGTCCAATGATGGACATATCTTTTTAAGACGGGTATATACCTTTAGGCATTTTAACAGTTCGTTCCAATAATAGGCATTGTCCTTGATCCCTGTATTTATAAAAAAGTGAAGCATTTTGAGCTCTACCTTCTCATTATCCTTAATTTGATTTTCATAAAACGGAACAATATTTTTATATCCGATGCCTAAACGAGAGGTATAAAATTCAAATTTGGGTTCTTCTTCCGAAGCTATACGAATACCTACTTTAAAAGTGTCTTTAACTTCCTCCGATAGTAAATCGATCTCTTCATAATTATCTATTATCGGGATACAATTACGATGGCCATTATTAATGAGCCGGGCGATATTTTCTATGTACTGCTTTTTTTTGAACCCGTTGCAGATTACGAAAGTGTCGTACTTTATTTTACCGGTCTTTTTAAGATGCTCCACAATATTAATATCAAAGGCCGAAGAAGTTTCAATATGAATATCATTCTTAAGTGCTTCATTGAGTACATGGGCAAAATGAGAGCTTTTTGTGCAATAGCTGTAATAATATTTTCCGCTGTAGTTATTTTTTACCATGGCATTGTGAAACCATGTTTTGGCGCGGTTAATATTATCAGAAATTTTGGGTAGATAAGTAAATTTAAGCGGACTGCCATAGGTTTCTACCAGGCCTAAAAGGTCAATGCCGTGGAATCTTAAATTGTTTTCGACAAGGGTGAGATCTTCCTGCGGAAAATCAAAAGTCTGATCAATCAGATCGATGTATTTTGTATTCACTTTTTGGTTTTATAATGGAGAAGACTTTAATTAATATATCATCTGCCTCTTATACGCTAAAGCGGGGGGCATTGGTCTTCCAATTCAAATAATAAATTGTTGTGCAGTAGTTGGAATAAAAAAATAACAGTGTTGACTGGCAAAGATAGATGGTTTAGCGGAAGTTTGCTCTAAATTTCGGTTGCCTATCTGATAGGCAGTTATTGGGTTTGACTTCCTAATTCCCAATAACCCGAACTTATAAACACGGTTCATGATGTTCAGCTAATAATTTAATTGCCTTTGAAATGAATAGTCCATTTGACTAGACAAATGAAAAGAAAAAATTTGAATAAACAACCAATTTACAGAAAAAGTGATGGTGTCTTATTATTGGGAACATAAGAAAGACAATTTACCAGGGGTCTTCATCTTAAAGAATAAATGCCTGGTTCGGATATTCTCCGGTCCACATAAACTAATTATATATTTAATTTTTTTTAAGCATAAAGCAAGTTCCCATGGCTTATTTTTTTTGAAACAGGCAAAAAAAAAGCCATCATAACTGATGGCTTTGAATTTAATTTTGGGTTTGAGTTTAGATAACTTCCACATTTACTGCGTTCATTCCCTTTTGCCCTTTTTCCACGTCAAACTTTACGTTGTCGTCCTCCTGAATTTCATCTATCAGTCCACTTTGGTGCACAAATATGTCTTCTTCAGAATCTGTCGGTTTAATAAAACCAAATCCTTTGGTCCTATTAAAAAATTTTACTGTTCCTTCTTTCATTACTTTTATATTTAATATTAATTATTTTATTTTTTTATATGTATGTTAATTTCTGAGCACAGTTGCGGCAACTGGCGTCATCCTCCCCAGCTCTCTAAGCATTTTGATATGGTCCCAAACAGCCCCTGCAAGTGTGCGTTTAGTGTGATATGGGATTCCGTATTCTCTTGCCGTTTGTTCTACGATTCCTGATATTTTTTTATAATGAATATGGCAAATATTAGGCAATAAGTGATGCTCAATTTGGTAATTCAATCCCCCTATCAGCCATGACAAAAATCCATTTTTTGGAGAAAAATTACTTGTTGTGGCCAGTTGATGTGCATGCCAATCTCCTTCCAGAATACCATTCCCGTTAGGTAAGGGAAATTCTACATTTGGCATAATATGAGCCACCTGAAACACAACACTGATCAAAATACCGGTTACAAAGTGCATACTCAGAAAGGCCAGAATAATAATCCATGGGGTCAAGGGCAGAATCAGAAGAGGCAAGATTAATGCATAGGAATAATAAAATAGTTTCCATCCTATTAATTTTGCGAGTTCTGTTTGAAATTCATTTTTTTTACTAAAAAACCCTAATTTTCTATAGCGGTTTATTCTTACGAAATCCTTGGAAGTAATCCACGAAATGGTAGAAAGGCCATAGAAGAACCAGACATATAAATGCTGAAACCTATGCAGCCAGTTCTTTTTCGCATGTGGCGAAAAGCGCAGGACAGAGGGCGGATTTATATCATCATCTGATTGATCTATATTAGTATAAGTATGATGTAATACGTTGTGTTGAATTCTCCAGACCGTTGAATTGGCGCCTATAAGGTTCATAGTGTACCCCAGGTATTTATTAACATATTTATTTGGAGAATAGGATCCATGGATGGCATCATGCATAATTCCCATTCCAATCCCCGCCATTCCTAACCCACTAGTAATGTAGCAGATAAATAGTATTCCGGCACTGGATATCAGACCACTGTTGATTATTATCATTGGTAAAACAAATAAGGATAACATTAAAATGGTCTTTAAAACCATGCTCGTGTTGGCATGCTTGCTGATATCATTTGTTTTGAAATAGATATTCACTCTTTCTCTTAATGTCTTTGAAAAGTCGGAGCCTGTTCTTTTTGAAAATTTTGGAGTTTTAATACGGTTATATATTTTGTTTTATGGCTTTTACCCGACTATAGAGATTAATGGACATGAATCATCCTTGTTCACTAATGAATATGGGGCGGTAATTATTTGAGGAATATTGAAGAAACTAATTGAAGGTATTTAAGGAAAATCACTTTTCGCTTTAAAGTACATCTAATCCAGAATCGCTTTTTCTAATTATAGCCTATAAATTGTTTTTTGCACTATTGCTATTAAAAAACTGAAGAGAGCGCGAGTAAATTAAAGATCTGGATAGATCGAAATAAAGGGTAGCTTTCTGACCTTTTAACGCAGCAAATATATTGCTTATTTAATTCGTTATTCCAAATAATGTGTTAAAGTGCTATAGATGAGAATTTTGTTAGTAGACCTGCAAAAAATTAAAGCAACTTCAAATGCTTCATTTGCTTTTGAAATTTCATCCTGTCATACCACAACCACTCCATATAAACTATGGACATTAGCGGTTAAAAACAAAAGTAACCCTTTCTCTGGCGGATATTAACATTTAGGTGTCCTTACAATTTATTCCTGATTTTCTTCCACAGGTATTAAATTGTCGTCCGGAATCCTGTCAATCATTTTATTATATGGATCAATTCCTGCTTTTAAGGGCAATGATTCTACCGTAAAAGTAAAAGAACTCTCACCGGGCTTAACCCATCTTTTTTCCAGTATCATAGGAGATTTAACAGTCATGCCCAAATCATTCTTAACATCCTCATTGAAAATGCCAATTTCGATTACATTGGCTGATTCCGGTGAATCCAGAAGTTTCCCATTACCATCAAAATGGCTTTTACTGCTTTGAACATCAAGGGTGACCTCATATTTGCCATTTTCCAATTGCCTGTAGGTAGCATTGGAGGCTTTATTGGAATACAAAGTAATTTTTTCAAAACTATCTTCCAGATAATACTGAAGTGAATCCGGTGCGGCAGATTTAATATAGTGATACCATTCATTGGTTGTTGTAAAAGGAGCTTTAGGGCGGAATGCGGCAGAATCCGCATAGCGTTTAAATGCGTCATTTAAATTTTTTTCTCCTATAAGGTCCTGCAAAGCATACAAAATCAGCCCACCTTTTCTATACCAAACGTAAGCCTGGTTGTCATTGTCGAGCAATGTTTTTTCAAATTTACTTTCATTGGCCCTGCTTCTTAAATATGAGTCAAGTTCTTCTTTGAGGAATTCCTGCATCGCATCCACACCATATTCTTTTTTCATTACCATCAGTGAAGAATATTCTGCCATAGACTCAGAAATCTGATTGGCACCCCTTGTAGCAGAGGGGGTAATCTGGTGCCCCCACCACTGATGCGCCACCTCATGTGCAGTAACTGTATATACATAATCCAAATCCTCGGGATCGCTAAAATCACCTACCCATCCAAAACTCTCGGCAAAAGGAACAGTGTTGGGGAAAGATTGTGCAAAAGTAGCGTATCTGGGAAACTCCAGAATTCGCATTTGGCTGTATTGGTAGGGGCCATAATTTTCAGAAAAATAATCGAGTGAATGTCGTACCCCTTTTACAAAACGATCCATGTTATAGGTATGAGTGGGATGGTGAAAAATCTCAATATTTACTTTTTCTCCATTTTTACCGGTCCATACTTCCCGATGTATGTCATAGCTAGCAGAGGAAATGTTATAAAAGAAATCCATTTCACCTTCCATCTTATAAGTGAAATATCTGCGGCCGTTCTCTTCCCATTCTTTTTGCAAATAACCAGGCATGACGGCTATTTGATCCGGGCTGGTACTTACGGTGCCTTCAAAAGTGACATAGTCCGCATCATCGTTAAACAAAAGGTTTTGTAAACCCCATTCATCGTCCTGCTCCGGCAGTTGATAATCCTTTATTGGGAGGTCATATTTCTTGCGATCCTGATCACTGGTTAATTCACTCTGAGCGGAATACCCGAAGGAAGGGAAAAAATCATTATTTAAGAAAGTACCGTTATACACTATGGCAGAACCGCTTCCCTCATTGGGGAAACCATCAAATGAACCGGTTACTTTTAACTCCAGCACCAGGGTGTCATTAGGCTGCATCCTTTTGCCGAGGGAATAAATCTCATATCCAAAGGCTTCGTATTTTTTTCCAAGAACAGGGGTTTTTCCATCTATTTTGAAATCTTCAATTTTTTTGTGAAAAAGTCCCGGCCCTCCCCAGTTAAGGTGCAGGGAATCTATCACTTCATTGGTTTTGTTAACCATTTTATAGATGGTTTTAATAGTAGCATGACGTTTTTCAGGGACAAGGTCTGCGTAGACTTTAACATCAATCACTTTGGGTTGCGCAATTTTATCATACCGGCTCAATTGTTTTTCATAATCGGCAGAAGCTATTGTCCCGGCTTTTTCACTGATATAATGATTCAAAGTTTTGGTATTGTAGTTTATAAAAACCCCGGAGCCCAGCCAAATGGCTAACAACAATATAATGGAAGAAAGGGTTCCCGCTTTTAATCTGCCCCTGGCTATTTGAAGACGGGCCTTTCCTCCTGAATCGGTACCGCGTTTCCAAAACAAAAAGCCTAATAGTGTTAGTACAGCGCCAAATGCCAGCCAGTATAGCCTGAACCAAAACAGGGATGTGCCAAAATGCCCAAAACCATTCATATCCGAAATGGTATACCCGGGGGCATAGCCATATAAATAAAGGTTGTTATCCACATCCAGGAAGCTATTTAAGCCAAACAACAAAGCCCATATGGCAATGGCCACAACATGGCCAATAAACTTCTTGGTCACCAGAGAATGCACGCAGAAAGCAAGCATGACAAAAATGATATACTTTGGAAATTCAATCAAATACAGATCTGTAAAGTATTTGTCGAATTCAAAATTAAAATATCCTTTTATCACCTGATTAAAAACACCGCTGATAAGGATAAGGTTTACAAGCAGAAAACTCACAAATGTAAGTGCCAGAAATTTGGAACCATATACGATGCCGTTAGGGACAGGCAAAGACCCAAATATCTGATCGTAATTCACACTGCGCTCCCTATGGAGTACTTCACCGGTCATAAAGACAATCAGGACGAAAATCAAAATGATATAGGTAAAATCCTTGACTTCCAGCATGTAATAGGTGAGCGGCAGAGAAGGGGTGCCATAAATGGGAAAGCCAAACCAGGCATCGAAAAACAAGAAAAGGACAGCAGCCACTAATATGGCAATAAAGAAATTATCCCTGATGATATTTTTAAACTCCATTAAGGCCAGACTAAAAAGGAGTTTTATGTTTAATCCCCTGGAATATACTTTGTTGACCTTGGGGATATGCGTTTCTGCTGATGAATCCAGCATGATATCTTCGTTAGATTTCCCCTTCTTCAGATTAAAATTTCTACTTAAAAAACGTTGAAAATCAAACCTGAACAGTGTATAAAGAAGTGCTAAAAGTCCAAGACCCACCCAAAGAATTCGATTCCAAACAAGCATTCCCTTAAAAGGCACCATTTGTGTATTTTGCTCTTCGGGAGTCCAGTATTCTATAATGTTATTGTAGGTTCCCCATCCAAATGGATCTATGAGACTTACCAAAGTTTTATTGTCTATATCCTGGGTTAGAGTTAAAGTTATGAGGTAGGTGATAAAGAGGATTGCCCCACCGGCGTAAGCCAGCATTACTCTCTTAGTCAGACTTACCAATGAAAAGAATATACACCCGGCAAAGAAAAAGTTGCTCCAGTACAACATTATAGTAGGTTGTAAATAGTGCAAAAAATTAAAGGATGTAAACCTTTCGGGTTCTTCATAGCCCGCGTACGGACCAATAATAAATCCTATGATAAGGCCCACATGGAGCCCAAGACTGACTAAAAATAGTGAAGAAAGGGAGCCAAAAAAGCGACCTAAAATATAGCCTTTTTCACTAATGGGATAGGTAAAGTAATAATTTTCTGTTTTGTGCTCAATATCCCTGTATACAGGCACTCCCATAATAGCACTGGCTATCATAATTCCAAAAATACTTACTGTACTGAGCATAGTGGCTATGGCCACCGGCGAATTGACAAATACTTTTTCTGAGGCCGGGCCATTGCCGCCAATGGCAACTATTAGCCCGAAAATAAGGAGAATCCCAAAATAGGCCCAGGTGGCAGGTCTCTTTAACCTGTATTTTATCTCGAATAAGAATATTTCTTTAAACATAGTAATGGATGGTTTTTAAGTGAGGTAACTCTTAATCTGTTATACGCTCCATTCTGGATGTGATTTCAGCAAAATAAACATCTTCCAGATTCGCCTTACTGGGTTCAAAAGTGGAATCTGGTTGTTCCTCACTTAAAACATGAATTACGGTATGACCTGCTTTTAAATGTGTTGAAATAACTTGCATTTCGAATTGATACTCTTCCAGATCCCCTTTTTCTATCCCTTTTTTCCATATCCTGCCTTTGACGGCATTTGTCAATTCTGAAGGGTTTCCTTGTGCAACAACTTCACCTAAACAAATAATTGCCATATTATTACATAGATTAGAAACATCCTCAACAATATGGGTAGAAAGAATGACTATTGTATTCTCACCTATTTCACTTAACAAATTGTGGAATCTGTTGCGTTCTGCAGGGTCTAATCCGGCAGTGGGTTCATCCACGATGATAAGCCTTGGATCCCCAATTAGCGCCTGAGCAATTCCAAACCTTTGTTTCATACCACCCGAATAAGTGCCCAGGCTTTTATTGCGAACATCCCATAGATTGGTTTTGTTCAATAAAGACTCTACCAGGTCTTTGCGTTCCGATTTATTGGATACACCTTTTAATGAGGCTATATGATTGAGCATATTATAGGAACTTATTTTTGGATAAACCCCAAATTCCTGTGGCAGGTACCCCAGGATTTCCCTTACTTTGGCTTTATCCTTCAAAATATCTATATCACCAAGTGTTACAGAACCGGAATCAGCCTGTTGCAAAGTTGCCAGAGTTCGCATAAGTGAAGATTTCCCTGCCCCGTTGGGTCCTAAAAGCCCAAACATTCCCTGAGGAATGGTAAGTGTTACATCTTTTAAGGCCTGGACGCCGTTGGAATATGTTTTATTAAGATTTTTGATTTGTAGTTCCATAGTTGAGTTTGGTATGTCGGTTTTTGAATTTTTAATATATTAAGTCTTAACTGTTATGTTCTTTTTAAAATGATTGTTTTTAGGTTATTGGTTGCCCGAACTTCAAAATCGCGATTATTTAGTGGATATGGAAGCTATTCCTTTCCAGTCGTCCCCGGTTTCCTGGGTTATCATGTGGGCTGATCTGTTTAGAAATAATTTCGCGGCGCTATCATTTTGTTCTTTTTTTACGATTTGTTGAAACGTAACCGCAGCCATGGCAAATTCCTTTGTAAAATACTGGTTCATCCCTTCTTCAAATGTATTCAGGGTTTCTAATTTATGTTTTGATAATAGTGCGTTGTCACCATTAATACATTCATAAATATCTATGGGTTTCTGTTTTCCTTTCACCTGTACCGGACCTAAATACCTAAAATCAAACTCTTCCGGATTGGTCAGGTTATTTTTACAATTGTCGGTTAATAAAATAGAGGATCCGTAGTGTTTGGATAGCCCCTCAATTCTCGATGCGGTATTTACGGTGTCTGATATGATAGCGGCATCCAGTCTTTCTATATCCCCTGTTATACCCATGATCAGATTGCCATTTTGCATCCCAATCCCCAGTTTTACCGGAAACCGATCCTTAACAGCTCTTTCTTCATTGTATGACCGGAGTGCCGAATGCATTTCTATGGAAGCCCTTAATGCGGTCTGGGGGCCATTTGGGAAAAGGGCCATAAAACCATCACCAAGATATTGCATGATAAATCCTTCATTTTTACGAACTATGGGCCCCATTCTTTTATTAAAAGAATTAATAAAAAGGAAGTTATCCTCGGGTTCCAGATTCTCTGATATCGTGGTAAATTCCCTGATATCGGCAAAAAGCACTGTTACTTCTTTTTCTACAAGATCGCCCAAAGACACTTCCGTAAGCCTGTCTTTCCCCAGGAATTTAATAAATTCATGCGGAACGAATTTTTGACTTACCTCATGAATCGACCTAATGGCTTCTTCCCGCTCCTGGGCTTCCCGCAGGCCTTTCTGATAAAGATGGGCTGTTTCCAGGGCACCGGCTGATTGTAAGGAAATTGTAGTAAGTAATTTTAATTCAGCTGCTGTGAATTCTTTTTCTTCACTATGGCCAAGTATGACCATACCTAAAGTGCGGTGTTTAACCTTTAGGGGGGCATACATAATTGTCCTAAGGTGGTTTAGGGCCGGATTATTCTGGATTTTTTCTGAAGGTACGATGGCGGATGTACCCCTGCTTATCAATTCCTTAAGCAGAACATTGAGTTTGTAAATATTCTCTTCTTTCTCCGGATTCAGGCCAAATGAGGCAAGCTCGACTACTTTATTTTGTTCCGGTTCGTATATTAAAAAGAGGCCATGTGTTGAATTAATAATTTGAGAGGCTTCTCCAAGGGCCATCTCCGCAATTGATTTTTCATCTATTTTTTCCGAGATCCGCTCACTGAAACTATAGATCATATTTATTTCACGGTATAAACCTAAAACCTCGTTTCCGATTTTTTTCTTCTCGAGTTCTTTTTCTACCATGACCATTACCATATTGGCTAATAACCTGCCATCTTCATTGGAAGCCAGTAACTTGCCGTAGGTAACTTCATCCAGACTTAAATCAAATGATTGAAACGCTTTACCGGAAGAACCGAGTATCAGATTGTCGTCATACCCAAATACCCCAAAACCCACTCCCAATTTAGCAGCTATATCAATAATGACCTGGTCTGTACCATGTCCTTTTTTTAAGACGTTTTTGAGTGCTTTTAAATAATATTTTGTATCAGTATGCCTGGTCATTCTTACAGCTTCAAAATTTCTTCTGCAATGGACAGCATCTCATCAGGATCAAAAGGTTTGGTCATATACCGGTCTGCACCCATGTCCAGGCCTTTTTGACGATCTACTTCCTGGCCTTTTGCAGTTAACAGTATGATATACACATGAAGCAAATTAAGCTCTTTTTTAACTTTCTGACAGACCTCCATCCCATTCATCTTAGGCATCATTACATCCAGGAATACCAGATCTGGTTCCTCTTGCTGTATGATGTTTAAGGCTTCTTCCCCGTTCTCGGCAAATAATAACTCAACTCCTTCATCTTCCAGATCTTCCAGGGTTTGCTCTATTAACATTCTGATGTGAGCTTCATCATCTACAATGAGTAATTTTTGTCCCATATATTTTATTGGTTTCTTTTTTGATTTATTCTATTCATAGATAAAAAACATAACATTTTCCATCCCTTTTTGCAATTTAAGGTCTTTTATAATTTTTTGATCCCCGTTAAAAACGGAGTTGAGCATAATAATATCCGGTTTGGCTTCAGTGGCGGCTTCCAAAAAGTTTTTGGAATTGGATTCCACTACTTTGTAGCCCCGGGCATTTAATACATCTGAAAGCGTTTTTACAGCTGATGCATCTTCATCAACCACTAAAACTTTCTTTTTGGACACCCCTTGTTCCAGCAGTTCTTCTACTTCATGAAATAAATGTTCTGTATTTATTGGTTTCGTAAGATACCTGTCTACACCTATTCTGAATCCGCGTTCTTTGTCTTGTACAATGGATAATATGATAATTGGGATATCCATTGTAGCCGGATCATTCTTCAATACTGCGGCTACATCAAATCCATTTATTTCAGGCATCATGACATCAAGAATAATCAAATCCGGTTTGGACAATCTTACCATGTCCAGAGCTGCTTTGCCGTTCGCAGCCTCTTTTACGTCATATCCCGCCTCGGTAAGTTCCTGTCGCAGTAAAGACCGAATAGGGGTATCATCATCCACCACTAGTATGGTCTGCGACTTTTTTAATGTTTTTAGGGAGGAGTGTTTTATTTGCTTTTTTAAGCTTTTTAGGATTCTTTCTAATTGAATAGGTGGCTTATCTGCACCTTCCCCCATTACAGGGATAGTAAAGAAAAAGGTACTCCCAACCCCGGCTGTGCTTTTCATCCAAATTATGCCCCCGTGGTGCTCTATAATCTCCCTGCAAATTGGAAGGCCTAATCCGGTGCCTTTGGGTTTATCTGTTAGCGTATCACCGGCCTGCCTGAAACGTTCAAATACCTTATGCCGGTCTTCCTCGGCAATTCCAATCCCGGTATCCTGTACTTCAACAAGTATTTGTCCGTTGTCCAGGGATGCTTCAATAATGACCGATCCCTTATCCGTAAATTTAACGGCATTGGACAAGAGGTTAATAACCACCTGTATCAGCTTGTCTTCATCTGCACTGACTACCGGAAGATCATCTGCAACCTTTTTCTTCAGGCTTAGCTTTTTATCTTCAAACAGGGTAGATGTACTGGCTATGGCCCTGCTGATAACATCCTGAACGAAAACAGGTTTTTTATTCCACTCCATTTTGCCCGATTCTATTTTAGCCAGATCCAACACATCATTGATCAGATTGGTAAGCCGTTCCCCCTCAGACACCACCACATTAAGGTTTTCGCTAACCTGTTTCATGGTTCGCTTTATTTTTTGATCATCAACGGTTACGGCAGGAAATATCTTTTCTTCGAGCCTTTTCCTGATGATTTTCGCAAAACCCAAAACCGATGTCAATGGAGTTCGTAATTCATGACTTACGGTAGAAAGAAAGGCACTTTTAGCTTCATTGGCGTCCTCTGCCTTTGCCTTCGCGCCCTTAGCTTCTTCATACAGTTCTGCATTGTGGAGTGCTATACCAACGTTGATGGCAATTGTGCTTAATAAATTTTTGTCTTCCTGATTAAACCTGCTGGCCAGTTGTGTGCTCTGAACACTTAATACCCCAATAATTTTGTCTTCAAGAGGAATGGGAACTCCTAAATATGAAATAGCCCGCTTACCTGTCTGGGAAATCCCATACTTGTCATATTGGGCAACAATATCGGTGTCTTTATTAATCAACAGAGCTTCTCCCGTTTGTATGATTTTGGAGGTGAATCCTTCTCCAAAAGTCATTGGGGGCATATCATCCCCATCCTGATAGGGAAAATTGATTATCCCTTTTTCCTCGTCCAATATCGCCAGGTAGGTGATATCCGATTTAAAAAGGTCTTTCATCTCATTGCCTACCAGCTGTATCAGTTCGCTAAGTTCTAATTTTTCTGTGAGGGCCTTACTTATGTGGTTTATGGTATCCAGTTCTTCCAAACGCTGTTGCACCTCTTTTGTGCGTTCGTTTACATGTCTCTCCAGATCTTTTTGCTGCTTCAGGAGAATTCGGGTTCTTGTTCGCACTATTAAATAAACCAGGGTAAAAAATGCAACAATATAAAGTGCGTATGCCCATAATGTTTTGTACCAGGGTGTGGTAATAGAAAAGGAAACCACAGTTTCCGGACTAATGCCACCGTATACATTTTTTGCCTTTACCTTAAATGAATACTTCCCGGAAGGTAAATTAATATATTCCCGGGTGGTCTGTTTGGTCCATTCAGACCATGTTTTGTCAAGTCCATCTAATTGCGTGCTATATGTAACGTCTTTTTGGCCAATAAATAAGGGTGCTGCATAACTTAAAGCCACCGTGTTCTCTTTATAAGGGACTGCTAAATTTTTAGGAAAATCAATATTTCCGGCATAAAGCACAGAATCTCCCGCCATACTAAGATTTCGAACTTTTACCTGAAAATCAGGGGTCGCCGGTTTTTCCAATTTACCCTCGTAGCGCACAATGCCATCAGGACCGGTAAACCAAACGGTCTGAGAACCATCGGGTTTTGGGTCTTCCGGATAAATACCCCATATAACTCTATTGTTTAATTCCTTAAAAGTATCTGTATTGAAGTTATATTCTCCACCCCCGGACTTCTCGGCAACAAAAATACCAGAACCGGCATTAAACCATATTTTTCCTTCACTATCTTTGATTAAATTAGATGATCCTTTGTCCCAGTCAATTAAATGGTCAAAAAAGGGCTTGTTTTTTTCAAATTTGTTTTCTGCACTATTAAAAACAAATGTTTCCTTAGCTTGTCTGGCGATAAAATGTAATTTATCATTCACTTCCAGAAAGCCAATAAAGGATTTAGGAAGACCATTACTTTCGTTATACGTGGTAATATTGGAAGAACTGAAATTCATTTTTCCATCTTGAAAACTGGGTTTAACCAATGAAACTTCTCCTTCTTCTGTTGAGGCTATCCAAAAATTCCCTTCAGCTGACTCTGAAATGTCAGCGCCTCCTGCGGAGGTAGAAATATCTGAAAACGAGAATTCCAGCTCATATTGGTCTTTAACCTCATTGAAGTAAAAACCCTTAATACCTTGCTGGTGACCTACTATTAGTCGGTCAGGATCTTTTTTAGACTGATAAAGAAAATTCGAGCGAAAATCGTAATTCTGACTTTGCAATACATACTTAAAAGTAGTACCTGTAATTTCTACGAGGCCCATCCCTCCAGTACCGGTATATAACCTGCCCTTGTGCTCTATAAAATTATTGCCCTGGCCATGAGTTCCTTCTATTTGTACAATTCTATTGGTATCCTCATTTAAGTAAAAGATGCCGTTGTTGGCAGTCATATACAATATTCCCTTAAATCGGTATACTGAATAAACCACATTGGTAGGCAAGCCCATACTACTATCTAATGTCGTAAAAGTATTGTTGAGATTAATGGAAGAGATGCCATTAAACAGGGATAGCCACAACACTCCCCTGGAATCAACATAGGTGTGATCTACAGCTCCATCGCGAAGTCCGTTGTCTGCTGTATACTCCTGGATAAGTTTTCCGTCATGGTCCATTAAATAGGCGCCATTACTAAAGGAATTAATAACAAACCTTCCGTCTTCTAAAGCAACACCTGGTAGATATATGTTATCGTTAAGCAAATCATTAATCTCTGTTTTA
>Ga0316188_10000053_pt1 | contig 33252 bp, 28 predicted proteins | sample Phiworburrow1_MG_FD_204933 | JGI IMG/M metagenome (GOLD analysis project Ga0316188, IMG submission 204933) | Coastal sediment microbial communities from Maine, United States - Phippsburg worm burrow 1 | ecosystem: Environmental > Aquatic > Marine > Coastal > Sediment | place: USA: Maine... | reverse complement strand
CGTGCCACCGCCGACGCCGGCGATACTCGTATCGAGCTGGGTGCGCAGTGGCGGCAGAGTGGGATCATCGAAACCCGCGTAACCCGGCAAGTTCCAGAAGTCGTTGGTGTACTTGGAGTCGATTGCCTTCACTGCCGGTACCGTTACGCCGAATGCGCTCTTGATGGTTTTCCACTGCCACCAGCCACCCAGCGGAAAGCCGAGCCTGGTCGCCTCTTTGAGTATCGCTCGCTGTTCCTCGTTTAACGTGGCGTAGGGATCGCCGCTACCGCCTGGCTCAACCGCGTCCACGATATCGGGTAACTTGTCGTGCAACACGCGCAGCGCCAGCACCTGGACACTCTGGAAGCTTGGGATGGCATTGGGCGGCGCGCTGACTATCGGCAGCGCACCGTCCCAAATTCCGGCCGTATTCTCCGCGGCCCCAATCGTTTGCAGCGAACCACCACTCGCACCATAGATGTAGCCGCGAATCGGTGCATCTTCCCCGTAGATTATGGCCGCGAGCATGCGCGAGACCTTGGCTGATGCGGCGTTGACGCGGTAGCCGCCAGTGGTCTGGGCAACCGCCACACCGCCGGCGTTGTTAGACGACACTACATATGCACCGTTGGAGATACCAAAGGCGATCGTGCCGTCGTCCGCGCCTTCCTCAGCCACCGTGGGGTAGGTCGACTCGAAGAACCGACCCTGGTATTCGTCACTTGCCGGAAAATAAAACGCGAAGCGCGCATTGGTGTCGGTGAATCCACCGTGAACATAGCGGTAGGAGACGGTTACGTTCTTAACCCCATCGGTGGTGCTGCGCACTTCATCTACATCGATGTACGCCTCCTTAAACTCCGGGTCGACGCAGTCCATTGTGATAAACATCGTGGCACCGGGATTCGCTGTACAGGGTTCGCCTTCCAGCGGGATTACGTCTGGCAATTCGACCGGCGGCGGGGTCGGTGAGTGTGAATTATTGTCGTTTGAGGAGTCACATGCGGCAAGGAGCAGCGCGGATACCACGATCGCACTCAGCGGGCGGAAAATTGCTTTTTGCATGTGGTCATCCACCTGTAGTTCTGGGACCGGTGTTTCAGGCCAGCTGCGGTTGTTCCCGCATCTTTAAGGCCGCTCGCTGTTTTGATGTCTGCTACCAACTTTAAATATACAATGTATACTTGTCAAGAAGGTCGTCGCATATCAGACTGGATGCCTTCACACGGAGCGTCTCTGGTGCCACAACTACCCACACCCTCTGGCGGTGGTAACAAAAAGCGCGGTGATAGTTCACCCAAGGTTAGAAACCTCGACATCGAGCGTATTGCTGCGGTCGGACTGGCGATCGTCGACGAGCTGGGACCCGACGCGCTGACTATGCGCGCCGTCGCCACGAAGCTGGACGTCACCCCGATGTCGCTGTATCGCCACGTGGCCGATAAATCAGGACTGGTTGCGCTCGTGGTGGACCGGGCAATCACCGAGTGTGCGTTGCCCGAGCGCACCGGGAACGGATGGCAGGACGACCTCTGTGTGCTGGGGCATTGGATGCGAGAACGGCTTGTAGCGCACCCGGCGACGTCGCATTTACGGCGCCAGCACCAGGTTTGGTCGTCAGGCATCTTCGGGGTCGGCGAGCAATGGTTGCAAATCTGGAGCGACAGCGGGCTGCCACCCGAGGCGGTACGGCGAGCCGCATCTACAAGCGCCATGGCCGTCCTCGGGGTTCTGGAGGAACAGATTCTTCCTCGCTTCGCTCCCCCCGCTGAAAATGAAATGGAGTCGGTGCCACATATGCGCGAATTCGCAGCAGCGCAGCTCGAGCTCAGCGACGACTTTGAGTTGCTTCTGCGGGCGCTGACGGAAGGGCTTTACATACAACTCTCTGCGAAACATAAACCCTCTCGCGCCACCTCCAGAAGGCGTAGCCGGCGTTCAGATTGAAGCAATTGCGCTGGGTTTTTGCGCTCGCCTGTTGATTCGCGCTGACTAAGGAGCCTTTTTTGGCAGATATTTGCATGCCGACGCGACCCGCTCCTGAGCCAGAAAAGGTATATCCTGCGGCGACTTGACGAGGATTCAGTTGCTCAAACGTGCGTACAAATCCCGGGTCAGTTTCAGGTGCAAATCAACAGTGGCCGGTTCAACCCTTGGGACATCCTCCAGTTTGCAGCGCCTGGATTGGCGGTTATGCCACGAAAGCTCTGCTAGACCCTGTCCCATTCGGGGTAGCGTGGCATGCTGAGAATCAGCAGTCCACCCAGTGCGCAGCCCACTGTGCCGGCTATCAGGAAAATCCGGTAATCGCCGAAGGTGTCATAGACCAGGCCGGCCAGCATTGGCCCCATGCCTGCGGCCAGCGCCATCAGCGACGACATCACACCGTAAATGGCGCCAAAATGCTTCATGCCCGCATAACCGGCGGTGAGGAAGCCGGTGATATGGGTCTTGGTGCCCGCTGCATAGCCATTGACCAGCAGGGCGATTATGATCAGCGTGGGTGAGCGAATGCCATCCAGCAACAGCGCGAAGGCCAGGGCCGCTGCCCCCAGTGTAATGCCACCAACCCGGTTGGGTCGGAACCGGTCCAGCAGCACCCCCGTTACCAGCTTGCCGATGATTCCCGCAATGCCGGACAGCCCGACGAGCCACGCGGCAGTGTCGCGGGATACCCCCGCTTCGGTGAGAATCGGGAACAAGTGAATAGCCAGCCCCATCGTCAAAACCATGACCAGGAAGTTGGCGATCGCGAGGCGCCACAGAGCCGAATCCCGCCATGCTTGGGGTATGGTCAGGCCTTGGAGCACAACGGCTGCCACCGCATCTGCCGGCACCTGTCCCGCGCGTTCATCCGCTTTGCGTTTTTTCGCGGCACGAGCGCGCACATCGAAAAAGAAAAGCAGGCACACCAGCAGCGTGATGCCACCCCAACCCATACCCAACCAGACAAACCCTCCCCGCCAGCCGAACTCGGTAATGAGAAAGTTGCCCAGTGGCGGCACCACGCTTTGCGCCACAGCGGTGCCCGAGAGTGTCAATGCCAAAGCCAGGCCGCGTGACTTTTGAAATACGCCGACCACGGCTGTGGTCCAGGGGGTTGACTTTATACATACGGAGACGAGCCCGAACAGCACCCACAGCGCCACCCACTGGGTTTGCGATCCATTGAGCAGGCTGAAGGAGCAGATCACCGCTATCGTCAGCACCAGCCCCGGCAGCACCACCCGACGAGTGCCGAACCGATCGATCAGCATTCCCAGAAAGGGGCCGAGCACTGCTGTCATCACCGTTGCAATCGAGGGGCCAGAGGAAAGCAGGGTGCGACTCCAGCCGAATTCCCCCCCCAGTGGGCCCATGAACAGGCCGGTGCTGGCAAGCATCACCGAGTAAAATGAAAAGCCCATGGATGCAGCTATCACCAGCGTCCAGCCGGCATGCCACTCCTGCTTTGCTGTTAAATTGGATTGGTCCAGGCTCTTCTCCTTCGCCCTGATTAAGGAAAAACCAGACCATTCTTGCACTGGTCATCCCCTTATCAGTTATGGATCTGTGATGTATTGCAGCAGCGTCGTCAATATCCATGAACTCTACAGCAATTTCCGCGTATCTTCTCGCCGGAAAAATTCCGACATCAGTGTTCCCTGTTGGGCCTGGTTGGCAGTGGTTGCCACCCAACGGCCGATTTAAACAACGCATTAACATCAGTTCGAGAACCTACGAACCAGGCGGTCGAAAGAACGTGTCCGTTCTACATAAAGCCCCGGCGTTTTTAACCGCGCCGCCACCGCCACCCCGGCATGGTTTGCCCTGGCTTGTAATCAGGATTGGCGGGGACCGGTTTGACCGTTTAACTCATCGCCATCGCATCCTTCGGGTGGGTTTTACTTTCGATCAAACGGGGCAGCAGGTTGGCTCATGCCTGACCAGCTTGCCCGTAGCCCGAAAGGAGAGCATTCCTGACGGTGGGAAATTGATCATGCCAGGCGGCTTCCAGGGCGAACACAGCGAGCGGCTTTTTGCCCGGTGAACGATGCGTGCGCACATGGTTGTATCGCACACCAGGGTTATTGGCAGGGCGCGACGCTCAGCGAGTCGAGCCAACTCGCGCGTCAGCGGCGGGTTCATTTGTCTGGCACGTACTGCAGCGTGCCTAATATGATGGTCCTTATTGCTTTCTTCAGTTGAGCTATCCATCGGTAATTCCACCCCTCAGGCCAGGAACCGGATATTGACCCGCCAGAAGTGCCTTGTGGACAAGGGGATAACAGGTCCGGGCGTAGGGCTTAGCCGGGGGGATACGGGTCGATACTGGCCATTTTGAAGGCAGGCCGTATCCAAGTGATTGAATTTTAGGGTGTTACAAAACCACAATTGCGGCTACGAACGGGGGGCCTCCCGCCAGGCGGTCGGAGGGAGCGTCCCTCAGCCGGCGCCCAAAAGTGTGCTTCAGTGGTGCGAGAGCCCGGCTAAGGCTGTTGAGAGTCTTCGTGCTGGGCAGCACTCTGAAGGGGTGCAGGTTATTGTGCCAAGCACAGTCCGGTACCACCAAGCATTGAACCGCCTTTGTACTTCGCGTAGAAATTACGCTTCGGATTCAGTTTTTGGCAGGGACGAGTCAAATACCTGTTGAGTTTTAATACGAGAACAAGTATTTTCGACAATAACGATTCTTGTATTAAGGCCGTGCCCGTATGCGCCTTCTTTGACGCTGCTCCCTGGGCTGGCAAATGGATAAGCAGAGATAATGGCTTCGTCAGAAAGCGTGAGTGCAGGTACAAACGGCAGACGTGGCCGGCGGCGCAGCCCGGCGGCGGATGAAGCCATTCTGGCGGCGACACGGGAGATATTGGTGACGTCGGGAACCTCCGGGTTCAGTATCAAGGAAGTCGTCGAGCGCTCGGGCGTATCCACCGCGACGATCTACCGTCGCTGGCCTGCCGCCCACGACCTGATCCTGGAAGGGATTCGTTCGCTGGTTCCAGAACCCGTCCCCATAGACGCAGGGTCGCTGGAAAATGACATCAATGCTTTTATAAGCCAATTTGGAGATGCGCTACTTCGTGTCGCCGGCCTTTACGCCGCGGACATGCATAACTCGGGGACAGATTCGCACCTGGCCGAGGAAATCAGGAATTCGTTTGTCGAGCCGCGCGTGCAATTAATGGGTGCGATTCTTGAGCGGGCGCAGGGCAGGGGAGAACTGGGCTTGCTGCCGGATATCGATGAGAGCTGGGATTTTATCGCGGGGCCGATACATCACCGGCTGCTGATCCGCGGGGAGTCCTTCACCGCGGAATACGCCGCGCTCGCCAGTTCGGTAATCATCGCAGGCCTGAAAGTGTTGAGCGGCCAAATTACGGATAGAAAAAACAGCTAGTGCATCGGGCCGAAAAATTCAGGCCCGTTTTCCTCAAACTGCTATAGAAGTCAACAAAATGAAGTCTGCCAAGCGATGAACTGGACGCCCCCGCAACGGAGCGACTGGGTCGCCCATATCAATGCCCTGGGCGATAACCTGGCGGATGGCGGCCGCTCGTTACTGCCGCTGGATGCACAGCAGATGCTGGATGATGCGCGCAGCGCCACGGGACTTGATGACTTCGGTGACGAATGGTTTCTCCAACCCTATCGCGTGCTCGTGGACGCACTGAATCAGGAGGCGGAGCTCACCCCGGTCGGCCGTCTGGTGGCGCGGTCCGAGATCGTCCGCAGCCTGCAGGCGCGCCTGCAGGTTGAAGACCAGATCCGCTCCAACCCGGAAATTGTCCAGCAGGACGTCGCGCCTGTGCATGTGGTCACAGGCCTGGGCCGCACGGGCACCAGCATCCTGCACGAACTACTGACGTTGGACGACAACAACCGGGTGCCCATGCAGTGGGAAATGATGTATCCCGTGCCTGCACCTGAAACGGCTACATTCAGGACTGACGCGCGTATCGCAAAGGCGGACCGGGAGATACGTTCAGTTGAATCGATTATCCCTGCAATCCGGACCATGCACGCCCACGGCGGCGACCTGCCCAACGAATGTATTTTCCTGTTCGCCCTGACCTTTGCGTCTGAATTGTTTTCGGGCCGTTTCAACCTGCCCAGCTATGACATGTGGATGGCAAGCAACGATCTGGGTCCGGCCTACGCGTATCACAAACGACTGCTGCAATTCCTGCAGTGGAAGCACACTAAGCCGCGCTGGGTATTGAAGGCCCCAACGCACATCAATCGGCTCAATTACCTGTTTGACACCTATCCGAACGCGAAAGTGGTGGTCACCCACCGGGATCCGCTGCGCGTCCTGGCTTCGGTGGCCAACCTGCTTTGCAGTCTGAAATACGCCCACAGTGACCTCGTGAACTACGAGGGCGATATGGCGAGGGTGGCCTTCGGCAATGCCTACCTGTGCCAGCTGATGACAGACGAGCGCAGGGGCGGGAGGCTACCCGCCGGACAGATCGCCGACGTTCGCTATGCCGACTTGATGCGGGACCCGGTAGAGGCGGTGGGCGCGCTTTACCAACAGTGGGGCATACCATTCAGCGATGGGCTTGCCACACGCATCCGTGACTACCTGGCGGCCAAGCCCAAGGGAAAACACGGCACGCACAGTTACTCCTTCGCCGATACGGGGCTGAACCTCGAGGAGGAGCGGGAGAAGTACGGGGATTACCAGGCCTACTTCGACGTTCCGTCCGAGGTGTAGGCGAAGATGAAATTTGCCGCGCCGATCTGCGCCATACTGTTATCACTGTTTGCAGGAGTAGAACCCATGGCAGCAAGTACCCCGGATGCCACCGCGCCAGCCCCGACACAGGCCGCCTGGGACCGCTATGCAGCGACATTGCGCGAACAGCGGGAGACCCTTCTCGCCCACAGGGTGGCCAGCGATCCGCAAATCCGCACCCAGGGCCTGTATGCCTTGCACAGTCAGGAAGCTTCCGCTTTCGACATGTATGTCGAGCCGCGTCAGCAGTACCCCCAATTCAGCCTCCCGGTTATGCCGCAACCCGTGGGTTACTCCTGGGGGCTACCCAGTCCGGACTTTCTGAGCTATATCGCCTTCATCGACGGTGCGCATACCTACCGCATTTACGGCAAGCGCAGCAACAATTACTGGTCTACCCTGCAGCTTTTCAGCAGCTTCTGGGGAGAGGGCAAGGTGAGCGTGCTCGGGCACGTCGACTTCGACGATATTTCCACCGGGAAAGATGGCAGTTTCGAAATCCTGCTCGGCCCCAAACCGCCCGCCGACGATGGCCGGTACTGGGTAAAACTGGACCCGGCGGCGGCCAATATCCAGTTATCACTGCGCGAGACTTTCTACGACTGGCAAAAAGACCGGCGCATGGACTTGCATATTGAGACGCTGGATCGCGCTCGGGATGCGCCGCTGTATTTCGATGAAGCCGAACTGGCCCGGCGTATCGACAAGGCGCGCCGGTTCGTCGAGTACAACTTCCAGTACATGATCGGGGCTATCGATAAATTCATGGGAGATTACAAGTCAATCCATGAGGTGCCCTACCTCAACCGTTTCCAGGGCAGCGACTCGGCGGCTGGGCACGGCGGCAACCCGTTGGCGGTCTATATATCGATGATCTACGATCTCGAGCCCGACGAGGCATTGATCATAGATATGCCCCCGGTGGAGGCGCGTTACTGGTCCTTCCAGACGGGAACGCTGTGGTCGCAGACCACGGATTTCACCTACCACCAGAGTTCGATCAACGGGGCCCAGGCGGTGCTGGACTCGGATGCGCACTTCCGCGCTGTACTTTCACTTAAGGATCCCGGCGTGCCTAACTGGATTGATCCCGCGGGCATTGCCACGGGCATGTGCGTATTGCGCTTCTACAAGTTCAAAGAGGCGCCGATACCAACCGTGACCAAAGTCGCACTGGACCAGGTGCGCAAGCACCTGCCCGGCGATACTCCGGTGGTCACTTTGCCGCAGCGCAGCGCCGTGGTGTCCGCTCGACGTGACGCCGTCCTGCGCCGCTACGGCAAGTAGCCCGGTTGATGCACAAAACAATAATTCACACAACGAGGAAGCCGACGTGGTTAACGCCGAATTGAGCCGTGACATCGCCGTCCCCGCCGACGTCGCCTGGTCGCTGTTGGTGGACTGGGGTAATACCCTGTGGTTGCCCGGTCCGGAAAAAACGGAAATTGTCACCCGCGGCCCGCAGGTGACACGCCGGCTGTTCATACCCGGCGCCGAGCCGATCGAAGAAACCATGCTGGAGAACGACCCCTCCAGCATGACCCTTGAATACACAATCGCGGTGAGTGAGCTGTTCCGGCTGGCAGACTATAGCGGGCGGATTGCTGTCGTGCCTGCGAACAATGGCTGTCGCGTGATCTGGGGTTCCTGTTTCAGCCAGGGTGAGATAAGCGACAAGGAAGCGGACGCCGCAGCCATCGGCAACCTCAAATTCCTGCTGGATAGTCTCCAGGCTTACCTGGAACAGTCATCGTGATTCTGTTTCCACCGCTGCTGACTCCACTCGCTCTGGCTGTCGGTGGTTACCACTATTTCGCTGTGCCGGCGAAATCCATGCCGAAGGGAAGTGTATAAACCGCGCCCGATTCAAGTCAGGACCGAAACGAGTCATTTGCGAGAAATTCAGGCTCGTCGATAAAACTCGAGAGACCCAGGCCTACAACGGTTATACGGGCCATCACGCGCGGGTGTTGAAGGGTGAAGTGTGGCGCCCGCAGGTAATAGTAGAAGCCGGCCCACTGGGAGTGTATAGCCATGGCTTCATGTCAAACCGGCGGGACGGCTTGTATCTGATACGCTATGTGACCAACCAGGTACTGGCAGTTGATGCCGGTTGGTCGATTACTTAGTGCTCCCAAAGCTCGAGGAGCCAAGCCTGCGCCCTCGACTAGCTGTCGAGATAGTGTATACCGGTCGCTTCGCTTGCCTGTGCCCACAGGGAAGCGGCGAGCGTCGTATCGCGTGCGGTTGCTGATGCCAGCGCACGCGCGCCGGTGCCCCACTGGAGCCAAGCCAGTTGTCGGGGCCGATGTAGTCTCCGCCACGCGCTGCGGGCGAGTTCAGTGCGTAGAGGCTGCAGCGCGCCTTCCTCAGCGCTCTGGACCAACCCGCTGCGGGCGATCAGCGGCTTTATTAGATTGCCCGCAATCTGAGAAATCCAGCCAGTGGACCGCGCATCAGTCATCGAGAATCCCGGGTGAGCAATCAAAGCCATTACGCCGAGAGACCGTTCTTTCAGACGCCGATCGAGTTCTAGGGTATAGCTGGCTATCGCCAGCTTGCTCTGGGCGTAGGCAGAGGTGTGCTTGTAGCGACGCTGCTCCCAGTTGAGATCATCCAGCGGTAGTTTGCCCAGTCGGTGAGCCTGGCTCGATACGTTTACAATTCGTGCATCCGGTGTCCCCTGCAGCAGGCGCATGGCTGCCTCGGCCCGCTCTTGTGAGCGGCAGGCCAGGATGACTCGTGCACCCCGTTGCGCGAGCTGCAGGGCAGTCTGAAAGCCCAGCCCTGCGTTTGCGCCGGTTACGATAGCGGTGCGTCCATGGAGTTGCGATAAAGGGAAGTCTGATGCGATCACGTAGTTTTTGAACTCACTGGCAGATGGATGAAAATGGCGGACTGCGACTCGGGGCTCGCGCACTACGACCCTGCGGTCCGGCCAGCCGGGAAACACCTGGACCAGGTCTATTGTTTCCTTGGCATCGCCATCAGCCCCACGGTATTGTTAATTATAGGTGACGAATGGTCAATTATGATGTTCACCTTTCAGGGGATTATAATTTCGTCTCGGGTCGTCTGATGTCAAGCCCGCAACTCGGGTTCCAATATGCCCACGTCATGACTGTCTTTTGCTGTAAATTCATGGTCCGTAGAGAACTCCAGGCCGCCAGAACTTCCGGATTTACCCGCCCTTACCGCATGGGCTGATCCGGGTATCGAGGACACTTATGGCGTTTTTTGTATGCACGCAACTATTGACATAGATTCAGTTAATTAGATAATAGTATATTTGTAGGCGTCATCACGGATCGGGTAGGCCTCGCGAAGTTGACGTATCGGTAATAGGCAGGCCGGGTAGACTCGAAGGGGACTTGATAATGCGCCTTTTGCCGCGACTGGATCCGATCAACCGGGAGTTTTGGACCGCGGGTGCTCGCGGCGAACTCCGTATACTGCAGTGCCTGGATTGCGAGGGATTTGTCCACCCGCCCCGTCCAGTCTGCCGTCATTGCCTGTCAGAGCGGCTGGCGACCAAGGTCGTGTCCGGGCAGGGTGTCATCGATACCTATACGATTAATCACCAGCCATGGCACCCCGCCATGGCAGTGCCCTTCGTGGTCGCCAGGGTGGCGCTGAATGATGCCCCGGAGGTTTACCTGACAACCAATATTGTTGGCTGTGCGGTCGAGGAGGTGGAGATCGGGGACCGGGTCCGGGTAATCTTTGAGCAGCGGGAAGACGTTTACCTGCCGCTATTCGAAAAAATGGATCGCACATGACCGACAGACAGGATGCCTATATTACCGGAATCGGCCAGTCTGTTATCGGCAGGAAGCTTGAGCGTCATCCGCTGTTGCTTACCGTCGATGCGGTTAAAGAGGCCCTGGCAGATGCTGGTCTTTCGATGAATCAAATCGACGGCGTGTCCACCTATCCAGGCCGGATGCCACAGATGCTGGGGTTTTCTCCGGTGGGAGCCGATGAGTTGGTGGATGCCCTGGGCATACAGGCTCGCTGGTATGCCGGGGGGGGTGAGATAAGCTCTCAGCTGGGGGCCGTGGTGGCTGCCGTGGGGGCGGTCCTCTCCGGCCAGGCACGCCACATTATCTGTTTTCGTACGGTCTATGAGGCAGCCGCCATGGCCCGTCCGCAGGAATATCCCGTGCCGCATCCGGATCGGGCCGATGGCATGATGCAGTGGATGGCTCCCTTCAACGCACTATCGGCGGCAGTGTGGGTCGCACAATATGCTATGCGGCATGTGAAGCGCTACGGACTGACACGGGAGCAACTGGCACAGATTGCGCTGACGGGGCGTGCGCATGCAGCGCTCAATCCCCGCGCCCTGGTACAGGAGCCGCTGACCATGGAGGAATACCTGTCATCGCGGATGATTGCGGAGCCACTGTGTCTTTACGATTGCGACCGTCACAGCGATGCGTCGACCGTATTGATTGTCTCGGCGGGCGCTGCCCTGGATGAGGTGAGCTGCCAGCCGGTGCGCATCGCGGCGATGGCAGGCAGTGTGGATCGGCACAGCTGGGACCAGGCCGATTGGATGGCCTCCTACGCCACAGGGAGAGACCTGTGGGCACGCACGGATTACAAGCCGGCGGATGTCGATACCGTGCAACTCTATGACGGTTTCAGCTTTCTGGCCCTGACCTGGCTGGAGGCGTTGGGATTCTGCGAACGCGGTGAGGCTGGCCACTTCATCGAGGGAGGAAGGCGGATTTGCCTGAATGGCGAGCTACCACTCAACACCTTTGGCGGCCAGATCGGTGCCGGCCGCCTGCACGGCTTCGGTTTTGCCCACGAAGCGGTGGTACAACTTCGCGGGCAGGGCGGGAAACGCCAGATTGGGGGAGACCCCAGGGTTGCGGTGGCCACTTCCGGTGGAGGGCCACTGGCGACAGCCTTATTATTGGCGCGTGATTGAACCGCCATCGGCGGCGCTGGAAGGCAGACTTCACGTCATCAAATCATCTATCGATTTGTCCACTGCAATGGGCTAGCAAAATGGTCTGGGTAAAACGCGCAACTGTTGGCCTACTCCTCCTTTTCACCGTGGCAGTACTTGGCATTACGGCATTTTTGTTCATCCAAGCCCAGAAAAAGCCTGATACTAATGCTTATTATGTGGCGCTAGGCAGCTCCTATGCTGCAGGGATTGGCTTGGGTGAAAGCGCTGATGGTACTCCCCTGGTATGTCAGCGGACTATAAAAAGCTACTCGGAGCAACTCGCGCGCATGCTAAAACTCTCATTGACAGATATGAGCTGCTCGGGTGCAAAGACACGCCATGTCGTTCATGGTGGTCAGTTCTTTTTGGGGCCGCAGATAGACGCAATTGGACCGCAGACGCGATTGGTCACGCTGACCGTTGGGGGAAATGACGTCGGCTATGTCGGTGACCTGACAATGATGGCTTTTCGAAATAGGGGTGGCCTTACTGGTTGGCTAATAAGTAATCTCACGAGCGAAGCAAGTCCGGTGGAAGATCGCGATTTCAAGACATTGAAGTCGGATCTAGTGACGACACTTCGCGAGCTGTCACGCCGTGCCCCCCGGGCAGAGATAATCGTCGTCACCTATCCGACAATCTTGCCGGCACGAGGCACTTGTGAAAATGTCGGGGTGAACGAGGCGCAGGCGGCATTGATACGGTCAGTAGGGAACAAGTTGGCGGTAGTAACGCGAGAAGCAGCGCAAGAAACTGGCGCCACACTGGTAGATATGGCCACGCTTTCTATTAATCATGATGCTTGTAGCGCAGTCGCTTGGGTCAATGGCGCCTCTCCCGAAGATGGGGCCATTTTTCACCCGAGTGAGATCGGCGCGAATGCTACGGCAAAAGCTATTCTTGGCGCTATTACAAGGAATGCGCCGGCAATGCAGTAAGAGCGGCCACGGCAGTTGACGTCAAATACCTGTTGAATTTTAATACGAGAACTAGTATTTTCGACAATAGCGATTCTCGTATTAATGTGTTGCTCGCTCGCGCCGAGATTGAAGCTTTATCGTGGGCTGGCGAATGGACAAGCAGAGATACTGGTCACGTCGGGATCCTGCGGATTCAGTATCAAGTGCTACCTGGATAAGTCGCCTTGATAATAATGCTCTAGTGCGAGTGACTTTTTTATTGCCGCTGCAGGCGCCAGCCTGGGCGAAGTGTAACTAATCCATGGTGAAAAGAGTGCACGACAACGAACAGCGACCGATGCGACGCGTCCTTATAACCGGAGCAGCGAGCGGGATCGGCCTGGAAGCCGCCGTGCAGCTCGGGGCCCGTGGCGACCACATCATTGTCGCGGACCGCAATGCGGCGGGCGGCACCGCAACAGCGCAGCGCATTACCGAATCAGGTGGCAGCGCCGAGTTTCGCGCGCTGGACCTGGCCGACCAATCCCGTATCCGATCTTTCGCTGACGACGAAGTGGCGCGTGGGGAGCCGTTGGATGTGCTTATCAATAACGCCGGCCTCCTGCCGCCGATGGAGAGGGCCACCACGCGGGACGGTTTCGAGCTGATGTTCGGCATCTGTCACCTGGGCCACTTCGCATTGACCGGGCTGCTTTTGCCTGCGTTGCTGCGCAGCGAACGCCCTCGCGTGGTCAGCGTGTCCAGCATGTCCCATAGCGGCGGGCACATCGATTTTAACGACCTTCAGTTCGAGCGTAATTACGCCTCGGCGCGGGCCTACGCCGGCACCAAGCTGGCCTGCCTGATGTTCGCGCTGGAACTGCAGCGCCGCGCAGAGGCTGCTGGCAGCAAACTTATCAGCGTGGGCGCGCATCCCGGCGTGGCCGCCACGCCCATCGCCACGGGCTGGAAGCAGGAAAATCGGCGCAAGCTGCGCGACCGCTTTGAACTGATTGCCTACAACGTATTTATTGGCCTGTTTGGCCAGACCGCGGAGGAGGGTGCACAGCCGCTGGTGTACGCAGCAACCGGGCAAGATGTTGTCGGTGGCGGCTACTACGGTCCCACGGGATTCAAACAGATGAGCGGCAAACCAGGTCGGGTGCAGCCGGCTGCGCGGGCGCTGGATGCAGCGGCTGCGGCACGGCTCTGGGAGGAGTCACAGCGTATTACGGGCGTGGGCTATGGCCTACTGGCATCCCCATCTTAGCCGGATAAAGCTCGCCGCGCTTTGAGCTGGAAATTACAAAAAAGGCCTGGCTGGAGCCTGGTTTCAGCAGGGCAAAAAACAGAATATTGAACAGCAAATTCAAACAGGAGATGGATTAAATGGCGCAGTATCAAGAAGGATTGCTGTTGATCGACGGCGAGCTGAAACGTGCCCATAGTGGGAAGACCTATCCGGTGATCAGCCCCTGGACTGAGCAGTCGATCGGTGTGGCTGCCGATGCGAGCCTGGAAGATCTGGTGGATGCAATCGCCGCCGCGCGCAGGGCATTTGACGAGACTGACTGGTCTGTGAATGTCGATATGAGGAAGAAAGTGTTAGTGCGTTACGCGCAGCTATTGAAGGAAAATCGTGACCGGTTTGCAGCTGTGGCACGCGATGAGGTCGGTGCTGCCGGAGCGACCATCCTGGGTCCCCAGTGCGATGGACCGCTCAGCGGGCTGGACGCAACCCTCGATATTCTCGATAACTACCAGTGGGAGCGGGACCTGGGCATAGCGGAGATGTATGGCGTGAAGAGCCGCCGTATCGTGCGCCACGAAGCTGTTGGGGTAGTGGCGGCTATTACACCCTGGAACGTACCATTGCAGATCAACCTGGCGAAGGTTTTTCCTGCGCTCGCCGCCGGTTGTACCGTTATTCTCAAGCCCGCTCCCGAGACTCCGCTTAGTGCGGCATTGCTGGGCGAACTCGCAGTGAAGGCAGGCATACCGGCCGGTGTCTTCAACGTGCTCACTGGGGCGGATGCTGCGCTGCTGGGCGAGGGACTGGTGACGGACCCGGGTGTCGACCTGATTTCCTTCACCGGGTCTACTGCCGTGGGCAAGCGCATCATGGCGCAGGGTGCGGCCACCATGAAGCGCGTCTTTCTTGAGCTGGGGGGAAAGTCGGCTTCGATTTTCCTCGATGACGCCGACCTGGAGAACCAGATCGGTGGTGCCGTGATGGCGCTGTACAACGCGGGACAGGGCTGCGCCTGCCTGACCCGGTTGCTGGTGCCGCGGGCCAAACATGACCTGGCTGTCGGAATTCTGAAATCGGCGTTCGAGAATTTACCGTATGGCGATCCGGAGGCACCCTTTGAGTTGATGGGGCCGCTGATTTCCGAGCGCCAGCGCCAGCGTGTCCTGGACTACATCGAAGTTGGTAAGGCCGAGGGCGCGCAACTGGTGTGTGGGGGCGGTGTTCCGGAGGGCCTGCCAACGGGCTACTTCGTGCAACCGACCCTGTTCGCCAATGTCGACAACAGCATGCGCATTGCCCGTGAAGAAATATTTGGCCCTGTGCTGGTGGTGATCCCGCACGACGGCGATGACGATGCCGTGCGGATCGCCAATGACTCGGACTACGGGCTATCCGGGGCCGTGACCTCAGCTTCGCTGGAACGCGCGTTGAGTGTGGCTAACAGAGTCCGGACAGGAACACTGTCGGTCAATGGCGGCAACTGGTTCGCCGCCGATGTGCCGTTCGGTGGCTATAAACAGAGCGGAATCGGGCGCGAAATGGGCGTCGAGGGTTTCGAGGAGTACCTCGAAGTGAAGGCCCTTGGTCTCCCTGCGTAGTTATGTAGATCGAACTGTGCTGCAGGCAAGTAAACAATATCGTAGAGGATATAAAGAATGAGCGCTAAAGAGCTGTATTACGATCAGTATAGTTACGAAATTGATGACAACCCTTACCAGATCTGGAAACGTCTGCGGGATGAGGCGCCTGTGTGGTACAACGAGAAGTATAAATACTGGGTATTGAGCCGTTACGATGATGTATTGAAGGCCTCGATGGATTGGAAAAATTTCAGTTCGGCCTGGGGGACTGTCCTTGAAAACATGCCAGAAAATCCTGGCGAAACCACCCTGATGATCAACAACGACCCCCCCTATCATGATCAATTGCGCCGGGTGGTGGCGCCGCGGTTCTTTCCCGCCGGTGTCGCCAAACTTGAGACCGAGATTCGGAACATCGTAAACAGCTATCTTGAACCGCTCCAGGACAGGGACGCGTTCGACTTTGTCCAGGATTTCGGTCGCTGGATTCCCATGGACGTCATCAGTTCGCTGATGGGAATACCCGAAGAGGATCGTCGCAATATCAACCAATGGGCCGACGATATGCTGCACCGGGAAGACGGCGAAGAGTCCAGCGGTGAGCGTGCCATGGCGGCGGTTGGCGCGATTCACCAGTATCTGCACGGCGTTTTGGCGGACCGCAAGGCCAACCCCCGCGATGATTTTCTCACTGAGTTGGCGCTGGCGGAAATTCAACTGGAGGACGGCTCGAAGCGCCCCTTCAGTGAGCGGGAGAGTTTTGAATTCATGCTGTTGATTGCAGCGGCGGGAAACGAGACGGTAGCGCGCTTACTCGGCAATACCGGTGTGTTGCTGGCGCGCCATCCGGAACAGCGGCAGAAACTTCGGGACCATCCCGAACTCATACCCCAGGCTATTGATGAGCTATTGCGCTATGAGCCACCATCTCCCGTTCAGTTCCGCCGCCTGCTCAACGACGTGGAGTATCACGGCGTGACTATGAAAGCAGGGGACAATGTGGCCCTGCTGACCGCTGCGGCTACCCGCGACGACCGTCACTGGGACGATCCGGAAACGTTCAATATCGAACGGCCTGCAAAGCGACACCTGACCTTTGGTTACGGCGTTCACACCTGCCTCGGCGCATCCCTTGCCCGTCTCGAGTCGCGTATCGCTATTGAGGAAGTGCTTAAACGGATTGGGGACTGGACTGTCGATGAGAGCAAATTGGTACGAACCCGAACCAGCACCGTACGCGGGTATTCGCAGGTGCCGGTACGAGTAAACCGGCTCGGATAAATTGATTAATTTATATACGTGAACCGCCAGAAGGCAGAGGTAGACACATGAAAATGGAAGATCTGATAATCATCAGCGTAGACGATCACGTGAGCGAGCCACGTGATATGTTCGACAAACATCTGCCGGCAGAGTTGAAGTCCAAGGCGCCGCAGCTGAAAAATATCGAAGGCAAGGACTTTTGGGTATACGGCGACATTATCCTCCCCAATGTCGGTTTGAATGCGGTAGTAGGTCGCCCGAAGGAAGAGTACGGGATGGAGCCGCAGAGCTACGCGGATATTCGCCCTGCAAACTACGATATCCATGCGCGCATCGATGATATGAATGTCAACGGGATATTGAGCAGTTTGTGCTTTCCTACACTGTGCACGATGGATGGGAGCATCTTCAGCTACGCGCCCGATCGCACCATCAACCTGCGCATGATACAGGCTTACAACGATTGGCAGATCGATGAGTGGGCCGGCGCATACCCGGGGCGGATCATCCCCCTGGCTGTCATCCCGCTGTGGGACGCCAATCTGGCAGCGCAGGAGGTCGAACGGGTTTCCAGCAAAGGCTGTCACGCCATCACTTTCCCGGATAACCCGGCCAGGAAAGGCTTTGCCTCGGTTCACGATGAATTCTGGGAGCCCTTGTGGAAAGCCTGCAACGACAACAAGGTCGTTATCAATTGCCACATTGGCACCGGCTCTGAGCCGCCCCATCCCTCGGACAAATCCCCCATGAACGCCTGGATTACGGCAATGCCGATTTCCGTGGCCAATGCCGCTGCGGACTGGCTGCACCTGCAGTCCCTGTCACGTTACCCGGACCTGAAAGTGGCCCTGTCCGAGGGCAGTATCGGCTGGATTCCCTACCTGCTGGAACGGGCCGAATTTACCAATGCCCAGCATATCTGGACGAATGTTGACTGGCACGGCAAAACGCCCACCCAGGTGTTCCGGGAGCATTTTCTGTGCTGTTTCATCGAAGACAAGTTCGGCCTTAAAAATTATAAGGATGTGGGCGAGGACATTATCCTGTACGAGTGCGATTACCCGCATTCCGACTGCCTGTGGCCGGAGGCACCCGAACGGCTGTGGGACTCGGTCAAGGACCTCCCCGAGCCGGTCATCAACAAGGTGACCCACGAGAATGTCATGCGCGAGTACAGTTTCGATCCCATCGCCAGGCTGGGCAGGGAAAACTGCACCGTGGGTGCCCTGCGCGCCAAAGCAACCCACGTAGATACCAGCGTCAAATCCACGCCGGGCCTGAAACCGAGCGAGGGCAATAAGGTAGTAACCTCTGGTGACATTATGAAAATGATGGCTTCCATGATGCCGCAGAAATAGTATGCGCTAAGCATTGCAGCGTCCCCGAAGAGGGGGATGTTTGCGCGATCCCGGGCCCGAGAGGAGAGATAAAAATGAACAGGACCGATGAGGTTCCGCACCTGCTGGTGGAAGAAGACGATGGCATCCTGATCGCGACGCTGAACCGCCCCGCCAAGCTCAACACCTTGTCCAGGCAGTTGCTCGAGTTGTTCGAACAGGCCCTGCATCACTTTCGTGACACCCCTGCGCTCAAGGTCATGCTGATCCGGGCCACTGGCCGCTATTTCTGCGCCGGTGCGGACTTGCACGGTGGCGGCGATGCAGCTTTCCCGATCACCGGCTCGGCGATCCGCGAGATGCACCGACTCGGGCTGAACGGCATGCACCGTATCTACGACGAGATGGAGCACATAGAAAAGCCGATTGTTGTAGCCCACCAGGCGATGTGCGTGGGTGGTGGCCTGGAACTTTCGCTGTCCTGTGATTTTCGCCTGGCGGCCAGCAGCGCCGGGTATGCGTTTCCGGAGGGAAAATTCGGTGTGCTGCCCGCGTCCAATGGCGTCAGCCGGTTGGCGCGCATCGTCGGAACGCACTGGAGCCGTTACCTGATCATGGCGAATCTCCCAGTCAGTGCCGAGCGGGCGCTTACGATGGGCCTGGTGCACGAGGTGTTTCCTGACAAGACGTTCGAGCAGGATGTCATGGGATTCTGCCGTCACCTGGCCAGGCAGAATGCGGAGCAGATGGGTACGGCCAAGATCGCCATTGAACTTGCGCATGACGTGGGGCTGGCTCAGGCGCGGCAGGTGGAGCGCATGGCAAACAGTACCCTTATGCTGCACCCGGACTATGTCAAGGGTCTGGAGCAGTACGTGAAGTCCATAGGCCGTAAAAAAGACTGACGATGGACGACCATCAAAGCGAGTGCACAATGCATGAGAACACGGCGCCCTGCGACAAATTGCACCAATTGCTGGAAGTGCAGGCGGCGCGTCAACCCGATGGGGTGGCCCTGTGGTGGAATGGCGCGGCCATCACCTACGCCTCACTGTACAAACGGGTACTGGCACTGGCAGCCCGCCTGGCCAGCGAGGGCGCTATCGGGGACCGGGTAGCGGTACTGGCTTGGAATTGCCCCGAATTTATAGAACTTATCTACGCCGTACCCGCCGCTGGAAGGATCCTGGTACCACTTAATGCCAGGCTTGCGCCGGCGGAGCTGAACTACCAGCTGCAATCTGCCGGGGTGACGACCCTGTTCGGCGACCCCCAGTTACTGGCACCCCTGTTGCGTGAGCAGGGGGTTGCCCCGGGCACTGCGGTGATCGATCTGGAAGCTGACAATGGAAAATGGCTTGAATCCGGGGCGGTAGCCCAGCTGCCAGAGTGTGATACGAAGGATGCGGTGTGGATACTATATACCTCCGGCTCCACGGGCCGGCCCAAGGGTGCGGTGTTGACCCACCACTCATTTATCGCGGGACTGCGCTCTGCCGCGCTGGCGCGGCCCGTGCTGCCGACCGATAAATACCTGTACCCTTTCCCGTTGTTCCATGTCGCCGCGCACAATGTTCTGTTGCAACACCAGTACGGGGCTGCAGTTGTATTGACCAGGAGTTTTGACCCGGCTGCCACCCTGGCCGCCTGCCGGGAGTTGCAGGTGACGACCATGTCAATGGCACCGACCATGATTGCCATGTTGCTGGATCATCCGGATTTCAGTCCCGATGATTTGCGCTCGGTGCGCACCATCGGATACGGCGCGTCCGCCATGCCACAAACCCTGCTCAGGCGGCTTCTCGCTCAGACCGGTGTCGGCCTGTGCCAGAGCTATGGCATGACCGAGTTATCTGGGAGTGCCTCGTTTCTCACGGTGGAGGACCACCAGCTGGCGGCGGAAACCCGGCCGGAATTACTGCAGTCGGTGGGCAAACCCCTGTCCACGGTTGAGATCAGGATAGCGGGAAAGGATGGTCGGGCCTGCGCCACCGGCGAAAGCGGCGAAATCCTGGTCAAGGCCGAACAGTGCATGCGCGAGTACTGGAACCAGCCCGAAGCCACCGCCGCGGCCATTGTCGACGGCTGGCTGCACACAGGTGACATCGGCCGGTTTGACGCCGAGGGCTATCTCTACATTGTCGATCGGCAGAAGGACATCATTATCAGCGGTGGGGAAAACGTGGCCTCCAGGGAAGTTGAAGAGGTGATACGTCGCCACCCGGCCGTGAAAGATTGCGCCGTCATCGGTGTGCCGGATCCCAAGTGGGGTGAGTTGGTTTGTGGCGTGGTGCAACTCGCTGGCGAAGCGAGTGACCGGGAACTTACCGATCACTGCCGGCAACTGCTGGCGGCTTACAAGACGCCAAAGCGCTGGATACGTGTGGACGCCCTGCCGATCAATGCCGCGGGCAAAATCGATAAGCCGGCATTGCGAGCGACCCATGCGACGGCGGACTAACCGCGCGATATCCTCGATTGTTAACAATGTCGAACGTGCGATCAATGAGTACGGGCGGTATCTCGCTGGCAACAAGCAGTATTTCACGCTCCCCGGGCTTCGGCATGCGCTCGAAGCGTTGGGAAAGCTGCGGTGGTGGTCTGAATGAATCCGCCGGCAGATGCCGCCGCGTCATTCCCTGGTAGGTGGCGCGTTCGCTGGCATCATGAGCTTTGTGCGCAATCTCGCGTTGGAAACGTTCCGGGACGGTGTACGTGTGCACTGTATCTCCCCCACCTTTGTCGAGAACACACCCGTTTTCGATTCCTATGTGGCGAACGGCGGTCGGGCGGATTCGGCGCGCAAGCGCGCGGGGCTCGGCCTGCCAGGCCCGACGGACATCGCCCCCATAGTACTTTTCCTGTGCGGCCCCGGTGCCACCAAAATCACCGGCCAGGTCATCAGTATCAATGGTGGCCTGGCCGCCTGATCCATCGGGCAGGCCTGTGCCGATACGTATTGCAATAGCATCGTGTCATTATGTATCATTCCAGGCTCAGCTGATCCGTGCAAAGAACCGGGCTTCATGGCGTTCTTTGTGAATTAAGCGGTTAGACCGGTGGCGATCACCGACTGTTTGGGATTCACTCACACACGGAGCATTGTATGACGACACCTGTGACCGTTGCCGGCGAACGCCCGCAGCTCAACGAGCTGGGATTCTATGCGCTGGCGGGCGCGCCCAAGTCCCCTGCCGAGTTGTTTGATGAGATTCCGGCGGGCGAGGCGCTGGGGCTCGGCAGCACCTTTCTCTCCGAGCGGTTCAATATCAAGGAAGCGGCAACCCTGTCGGGAGCGGTTGCCGCAGTGTCACAGAACCTGGGTATCGCGACGGCGGCGACCAATCACAATACACGGCATCCGGTTGTCACCGCGGCGTACGCCACGACCATGCATCGCCTCACCGGCGGAAGGTTCACACTCGGGCTTGGCCGGGGAGTCGAGAAGTTGTTTGACGCCTTCGGAATCCCCCGCGTCAAGACTGCGCAGATCGAAGACTTCGTTGGCATCGCCCGCCGGCTCTTCAAAGGTGAAGTGGTGGTAGGGCACGACGGCCCCGCAGGCAAGTTCCCCGTGCTCTTCCTCGACACCACCTTCGATGAGGATATCCCTATCGGATTCGTGGCCTTCGGTCCAAATTCGTTGCGTCTGGCAGGGCGGGTGATGGACATGGTTGTGCTGCACACCTTCTTCTCCGATGAGACCGTAAAACGCAGCGTCGCCACGGTCCGGCAGGCTGCCGAGGAGGCGGGCCGCGACCCGGCATCGGTGCGCATCTGGTCCTGCTACGCCACAGTGCACGATGACCTGCCTCCGGAATTGCGCTTGAAGAAGACCGTGGGTCGGCTCGCTTCCTATCTCCAGGGCTACGGCGACCTGCTGGTAAAGACCAATGACTGGGATCCGGCTGTGCTCGAACGGTTCCGCGCCGCGCCGGTGGTGAAGTCCTTCCGCGGTGCAATCGACGACAAGGCCGATACCTCCATCCTGGAGCAAATCGCGGAGCTGCTGCCCGACGAGTGGCTCGAGGCGGCCGCGACCGGATCACCCGGGCGGTGCGCGGAGCGGGTGCTGCGCCAGTTCGATCTGGGTGTCGATGGTGTGATCATGCACGGTGCCACACCGAACGAACTCGCCCCCGTGGTCGATGCCTACCGTACCATCCGCCCGGCTGGTCGCTTCGACGCCCTCGACCCGAACCCTGGCCGGACATGAACCCGGTCGCCGACAGCGCCGGGGAACTGACGCCCGCGTGGCTCACCCATGCACTGCGCGCGGGCGGGCACGACCTGGTAGTCAGCTCGGTGACGGCCAAACGGATTGGCACAGGGCAGATGGGCACCGCCTACCGCCTGCAGCTGGGCTACGAGGGCGACCCGGGCCCTTCGACGCTGGTTGCCAAGCTCGCTGCGCTCGATCCCGTATTACGGTCGCGCGTGTCTATGGGCTATGCTGCCGAAGTGGGGTTCTACTCGAAACTGGCGTCGACGCTCAGGGTGCGCACGCCGTATTGCTGGTATGGAGCGATTTCCGCAGACAACGCATCCTTCACATTGTTGCTGGACGACGCCGCGCCCGCCATACCGGGTGTCCAGGCAGAGGGTTGCAGCGTCGAACGCGCCCGGTCTTCGGTGATGAACCTCGTGGGCCTGCACGCCCCGAGATGGAACGACCCGCAATTGCGTGAGCTCGACTTCCTGATGCAGCCCAGTGAGGCGATGGCGACGGGGATGGGTAAGGCTCTCGCGCACTCTACGAAGGCTTTCGTGGAGCGCTACGCGCAGGTGTTGGGCGTCGATGACGTGGCCACGCTGCAGCATGCAGCGGAGGTGGCCAGGGCGTGGCTATTGGCTCGACCCGAGCCGTTTACGGTCATTCACGGCGACTATCGCCTGGACAATCTCATGTTCCTGCCATCCGGCGACGAGGTCCTCGCTCTCGACTGGCAGGGCGCGGCGGTGGGGCCGCCTTTGCGTGATGTCGCATTTTTTCTCGGTACCGGTGTCGAGCCAGACGTCCGCCGATCGATCGAGGAGAAGCTTCTCGCGGAATATCATACTGGCCTGCTCGCCAACGGGGTCAGCGACTATGATGCACAGCAGTGCTGGATGGACTATCGCCTGGCGCTCCTGCAGGGCTACGCGGTGACCGTGAATGGCTGCATTTACGCCGCCGGAGAACGCAGCGAGCAATCCGATGCCATGTTCCTGGCGATGGCGCGCCGCAGCTGCGCGGCGATTCGGGACCACCGTACACTCGAGCTGCTCTGAAATCAGGCAATTCAACCGTGCCGCACATCAGTTCAGCCACAATTTGCAATCCGCAGCGCGAAACCACGGCAATACCAGACTAAGCTTCCGCGGTAGAGCCCTTGAGGTTCGCCGGGCCAGCTGGCGGTGTAAAGGCATTGCTGCGCCTGATATCGTCTGTGCTAATGGGCGGTACAATACATATCAGTGCGGCTGTCGTAATGACGATCGGCACTACAGCAAGCAGGTAATTGTCATCGGTTCCGGTGATATCAAATATCGCACCCGCCAAGAGCGGACCAAGGCTTGCGAAGATAGTAAACCCGGTCTGGAAAAGTGCGTAAACCGACCCAAAGAGCCGTCTGTCGAATTTGCGCGAGGTGAGATATGTCACCACATCGGTCTCTGCTCCGGCGGCCAGCCCGATCAAGGCGGCAGCAGCCTGTTTTTGACCATATGGCCCAGCTGGTAAAGCAGGCTCTCCAGGCTGTCGCGGCAAGCACCAAATCCGGCCTGGCGGAGCTTGATCGTACTGAGCAGCACCGGCACCGATTTGCCGGCGATGCGCGCGCCCAGGAGCAGGTCAGTGTAATGATGCGACTCACCGAGCAACTTCGCGAGAGTGCCTATGCGAAGCCCGTGTCGCTTTGCAAGGCGCGTCCAGGCCGCCTGGACCTCGACCTCGGCAAAAAAGGCGGCGAGGTTTGCGGGCGGTTGACCCGCGGTCGAAAGCCCCAACTGATCAGCGATATGTGACCACGCGTGAGCCGGTACCAGGACATCGCCGTTGGTGATGTTGAATACCTGGTTTGCCGCCGCTGGCGAGGTCGCTGCCCATTCCAGGGCCTCGGCCAGCAGTCCGGTGTCGACCATCTCCCATATCGCCGCAGGCTCACCCGGGAAGGCGAACGGCCTGTCCAGCTCGCGGCAAAGCGCCGCGTAAGCGCCGATCGCTGCGACGGGGTTCATGGCCGCCCCCGGTGCCGCGCCCAGCAACACCTGGGGGCGGAAGAGGGTGTATCCAAACCCGGCCTGTGCAGCCAGCTCGCGGGTGCGGTCCTCCTGCAGCCAGTAGAAATTGGGATGGTCATCGCGCGGGCGATCCTCCCGGCACGGTATCTCGACCGCGTGGTGGTGCGCACCATAGGCCTTTGAGCCCTGGAGCAAACTCACGTGCCGCAGTGCGCCGCTGCGCGCCAACGGATCGAGAATATTCGAAAACATCGCCCCATTGGCCTCGATCAATGCCTGGTTGTACCAGCCGCTCACGAGTCCGGGACTTTCTGTCACGGCGGCGTAAACCAGGTGGCTTATGGGTGGCAAACTCCCGACTGCCCTCCGACAGGCATTTGCATCATTGAGGTCCACACTAATATGGGAAAATTCGCAGGTATCGGAAATGATGGGCCGCCGCCGCGACAGCGCGGTGACGCGCCAATCCTTGAGCCGGGAAAAATGCTCGACCGCACCGGCGCCTATCACGCCGCTGGCACCCGCTATCAGAATGTGGCCGGGGTGTGCCATTCCTGCTTCCTGATATTGTTAAGGAAATCCACGGGCGATGATTCGCTGCAGGGTCGAGAGGGCGCGCATGAGTCCCGCTTCGCAGCCTTCGGCGGCCAATCTGGGACCAATGATTTCGAGGTCAAATGGGCCGCGAAAACCTGTCGCCAGAATCAGGCCTATCAAGTGATCGAGCGGAATTGCGCCATCCCCGGGGACCGCGCGGCAAGGCAGCGCGCGGTCACCTGGAGCGTAGTCACTGACCTGCACGAATGAGCAGATCGGCCCGGCGGCCGCGATGGCCGCTTCGATGTCCGCATCCACCCAGCAGGCGAAGAGATCGATGCCAACACCAATGTTCGCCGCGCGAGCCAGTGAGACTGTGTCACTGAGTCGGTGTGCGATTGACACGTCGGCGTAGAGGTGCGAGGTTGGTTCAATGCCCAGGGCAACCCTCGCACTGCGCGCGTAATCGGCGCATGGGGCTATCTCCAGGGCAAAACGCCGCGATGCTTCAAGCCAGGACATTTCACCGCGCGAGCCACTTGTCATGCATACGGCCCGGGCGCCAATCGTATGCGCCATGTCGATGGTCGCCATAAGCCTGTCGCGCTGCTTTTTAGCTTCAATTGACGTAAGGAAACCGAATGCCCGGTGCGTCAGCACCGCGACCGACAGACCGGTATCCCGAAACAGGCGCGCAGCCTGGGCCGCACCGATCGACTCGACCTGTTCCAGTCCGGGGCTGATGGCACCCGCCCCGATCCTGGCGATGCAGGCTGCCTGCGCAGCCAGGGTTGCCGGCTCCAGGCACAATGTATTAATCGATATATCGGGGCTCAGAAAAGGCTCCACCGGTGCCACACACCGTTTAATTTATCTGTCCTGGACTGAGGTCACAGTGCAGTCGCGCAGGTTTCAGAGTGTATCCGAAACCCAAGGGATTTTGTGAATAGTTTGCCCTCTGGAGTACAGTTCGCAGAACTGAGAATGCACAGTATTTGGCGCACTCAATGGCATTGGGGCCGCAGGGGCATGCCCGATAATATTATTCCGTCCCACCCGACACTGTTACGAAGGGAATCTATCCCATCTGCCAGTTTCGTGGTGGCTGTACCGGGCAAATCGCAGTACCCTAGCAACTATGAAAGCCGCCGGCCAATTCGTGGGAACGCCAGTTCGCGACCCATATCGCCAGGTTATACAAACCAAACAATCGAAGGGGTGAAATAAGCAATGAATGAAACGTTTGACTTTGTCGTCGTCGGTAGCGGCGGCGGCTCCATGTGTGCGGCCCTGGTCATGCGCGATGCCGGCAAGAGCGTACTCATCCTGGAAAAAGCCGACCTGGTTGGCGGTACCACCGCTATCGCCGGTGGCGTTATGTGGATTCCCAATAATCGCTTCATGAAAAGCGAAGGGGTTCCGGACAGCCGCGAGGACGCCATCGCCTACCTCGATGCGGTGGTCGGTGATAACCCTGATATGCCCGGCGCGACCCGGGAGCGTCGCATCGCCTTTGTCGATGAAGCACCCAGGATGATCGACTTCCTCGTCGATCACGGAATCAAACTGCGACGCATTCCGTCCTGGCCGGACTATTACAAGGCACCGGGAGAATCAGTACCCGGCCGCACGGTAGTGTCGGAGTTGTTCAATCTCAAGCAGCTCGGCGAATGGAAATCGAAACTGCGCCCCGGCTTTCTGCAATTGCCGGCCAATCTCGACGAGGCCATGCAGCTGGGGCTGATGAAGCGCTCTACAGCGGCCAAAAAAATACTCGCGAGAATCATTGGCAGGGTCATACTCGACCTGGTTACCGGCAAGAAGCGAACGACCGCTGGCCAGGCTCTGCAGGGGCAGATGCTGCTCGCCGCCGTCACGGCCGGGGCGGAGATTCGCACCGGTTCAGGCGTCAAACAACTCGTGGTTGAAGAGGGACGCGTTACCGGTGTGGTGGTAGAGAAAAACGGGGCCGAATGGCGCATCGGTGCTCGCCAGGGTGTGCTCATCAACGCCGGTGGCTTTGCGCGCAACCAGGAGATGCTGGATCAGTATATTCCCGGCACTTCCACCGAGTGGTCGGCCGTTATTGGCGAAGATACTGGCGACATGATCCAGGAGGGGCAGCGCATTGGTGCCGCCCTTGCGCAGATGGAGGAGCGGATAGGCACTGCGGTAGCACTACCGCCCGGGGCTAAGGCCGCCGCCCTCGCTGATACTGCCAAACCGCACAGCATTGTGGTCGACCAGACCGGGGTTCGCTACACCAACGAGTCCGGTTCTACTGTGGAGTTCTGTCGCAACCAGCGCGCGCGAAACAAGCAGGCACCGGCCATGCCAAGCTGGTTTGTGTTCGACAGCCAGTACATGCGTGACTACATGCTGGCCGGTACCATGCCTGGAATGAAAAAGCCCAAAGCCTGGAATGAGGAGAATTTTCTGCGCCAGGGCAATACGATCGAAGAGCTGGCAACAGCCTGCAGTATTGACGCTTCCGCTTTGCGGACCACCGTTGATCGGTTCAATGGATTCGTTCGCACAGGACGCGACGAGGACTTTCATCGCGGTGAGCATGTTTACGAACAATGGATGGGTGATTCGCTGAAAGAGCAGGAAAAATCGCTGGGCGCCATCGAGACCGGCCCGTTCTTCGCGGTGCCCCTGTATCCGGGTGACGTCAGCACTTTCGGCGGCCTGGTCACCGATGTTCATGCCCGCGTACTGCGTGCTGATGGCTCGGTAATTGATGGGCTTTATGCTACCGGCACCTCCACAGCATCAGTGATGGGAGGTGTGGAGCCCGGGGCCGGCGGCAGTATCGGTCCTTCGTTCACCTGGGGCTACGTGGCCGCGAATCACGCCGTATCCACGGCGTAAATCGGGATCACTCGAAGCGTTGTCTAGCCAATCAGGATCGACTGCTCACTGCTTTCAAGCCCGGGGCTGCTAACGCGCACGGTGGCTGCCCCTGTCTATTCCCCGCGCAGAGGTCGCCGCGATCATAAATCATAATTGTTGCCTGCGCCCCTCGGTCGAGGCCCGATCGATCATTTGAAGCAATTGCGTCAGGCGCACGGCGAGTTCAAAATCCGGCACTGTTCGGGTTCCGGAACGTATATCGTCGCCAAGGCGTGTATAACTCTCGGCCAGGTTCAATGGCGCCCCGCGCAGATCGGGTGCTACCGGCTCCGGCTGCGGTTCGCTCGGGAAACTGGATTCCAGTTTCAGGAAACCTGCCTGGAATCCGCCGGCACCGCCGCCCGAGATTTTCAGCCAACCTGTCTCGCCGATGAGTTCCAGGGAGAATGGCCGCTGCGACGAGCCGCCAAGTACTTCCAGCGTCGACACGCAGCCGCTCTCATGGCGACCGAGCACCAGCATGTGGTCGGCGCAGGTGCGCTTAATAAGTTCATCCGTGCCTGAGATGCGGACCTGCGATTGAAGTATGGTATTGCGGGCGTCCACTTCAGTGTAGGCGCCAGCAAGGGCCTGCATTGCTGCCAGGGTATGACCACCGGCGATCGTCTCCAGTGTCGCGCCATTGCGTTTGTCCTGCAGGTAGGCGTAGAAGGGTGGGGCTTCCGCACCCCAACCCGCAGTCGGGGAATAGACCCGCATTACTCGCAGGGGACCCATGGCGCCGTCGGCAACCAGCTTCGCGGCGTGCCGGATAGCCGGCGAGGACAGGGCCTGCAAGCCGATCATGACATGGCTGTCGGGGCCGACGGCACGGGCCATCTCCCGGGCCTCCGCCAGATCACAGCCCAGCGGCCATTCACAGTAGACGTGCTTGCCCGCCGCCAGCGCCGCGAGGACGATCGCGCGATGTTCCGGCACCTTCACGGTCACAGATACAATGTCGATGTCGGGATCGCGCACCAGTGCAAGGGAATCGCCGAAGGCGCGTTTTGCGCCAAAGCCAGCTCGCGCTTCCTCTGCCACCTCCTGTGTCCGGGCCGACACGGCCTCGAGCACGAAACCCTGCTGCAGAGAAGCAAGAGCGGGCACATGGGCATCATGGGCCCAACCCCGCTGCGGATTGCCGCCCACGATGCCGACGCGCAGAACATTTTTCATCCGGGCGCCTCAGAGTCCGATGTCGAGGATCGGCTTTTCGAAACCGCTGTTCACAACCTGCGATGCCCTGGCGAGCTTGCCCGGGTCGACCCCGGCTAAATAGCCATCGATTAGCCGTTGATAATTGCTGATCATGCCCTCCACCTTATGCGACAGGCGCATGTTTTCGAATCCGCCCGCATGCAGACCGCGCTGCTGCAGCGGCAGATTGCTGTAGTCCTGCTGCGGAATCGGCGGAAATTCCTTGCTGTCATAGGGCAGGTGAGTCGGCTTTTTTACTCGCTCACGCTTTTCATCGTCGGGCAGGAAGGCCAGCGACCAGATCTCAAACAGGCAGGTTTCCGGCGTCAGCGGCCGAATGCGGTAGGAGGACATTGCGCTGAAAAAAGGCAGCAGGAAAAAGTGCGGAAACATGAATTCCACTGCATTGAAGTCGCCCCTGGCTGCAAGCTGATTGAGATCGGGTGTCGGCAAGCCGCGAGCGCGGCCCTGGTCGGTGATCTCCTGGTTCAGGCGCCCGTAAAACGCCATCGCCGCGCCGGGGACATCCTCCGGTAATTCCATGTCGCGCAGGCTCCTGGCGATTTCAACTTCGCTGGCGTGGACCATTCCGGCCATGCCCTCGCTCAGTCGCTCCATGAAAAGGATTGTGGCATCAACCAATGCTGCCGGTGAAGATGGCGGGGATGGCGCCGGCAATTCAGCGTCCTGCCCGTACATATTCAATTCCGGAGACATATTGATATTCAATTGCGGGTGCGTCTTCATCGTATGGTAGCCTTCCTGGAAGGCTTCCATGGCGAGCTTCCAGTTGGTGGGCAGCACCGTCGAGCACCACCATTCCATTTTGAGGTTTTCGACGTTGCGCGCATCCAGGCGCTCGGCGACGGGCCCCAGGCACTCCAGCAGCGGCGGGGCATTGTCGTCGAAGTTGATGAAGGCGCAGCCGCCCCAGAGCTCCACCCGGCAAGGCGCGAGATTCAGTTCCGCCTGCGCCACTATCGCTTCGCTGAACACCTGTTTGCCGAACACGAACGTACACTCGCCGTCCATATTGAAGCGCCAGCCGTGGAACGGACACACGAACCCCCTTTTTTTGCAATTCCCGGGGCCGCTCGCCAGCTCAACACCGCGATGCCGGCAGGCGTTGTGAAAGGCCTTCACGCCCGATTGTGTGCGAATCACGATCACGGATTTGTCGAGAATCCGGTACTCCACGTAGTCCCCGATTTCGGGAATTTCTTCCAGGCGACAGGCCATCTGCCAGACGTGCGGCCAGAGCCGTTCCTGCTCCAGTTTGAAGAACTCCTCATCGTAGTAGCGTTTCGAGGGTATGAGCTCCGGGTTTGTAATGCGAAAGGGAACGTCGTTCATTTTCCTTTCTGTATTGTCAGCCATGAAAATCTCCTGTGTTTCGACGACCGGGTGTACGTCGGATTGGCGTCCTTACTGGTATGCTGCCACACGGCAGGCCGGGCTGCGCATGGACTCCCGTCGGGTGCGAGCTTTGCCCTTCGAGAACCCAAAGACGGGCGGGCTGTCAGACCGTGACTGGCGTTGTAGCACAATATCAGAGGTAATGCTATGCTTGCTGTGCATTGTATAATGGAGTGGTCCTGTGAGTAGTAAATACGAGAGGCCCACTGATCCCACGTGTGCCGAGACACTGCCGCAACTGATCAGGGCCGCAGCCGCCACCTATGGCGAGGAAGTGGCGATCACCCTCAACCGGGGGGAAGGGGCCCGGGAGTCGATCAGTTTCGCCGAACTGGACCGTCGTTCCAGCGAGCTTGCCCGGGGCCTGATCGCACGGGGTGCCGGCAAGGGCGCCCGGGTCGGCTTCATCTATGGCAATGGGCCTTCCTTCGCACTGACATTTGCCGCCATTGCCAGAACGGGGGCGATCGCCGTTCCCATCAGCACCTTCATTAAATCCAATGAGTTGGTGCGGGTGCTGCGGCAGTCCGATGTCACCGGCCTGATTATGCAGCGAAACCTGCTGGGCAATGACTATGTGGCAAGACTCTGCGAAGCCCTGCCGGAACTAGCCGCGGCCGGGGGGGCCGAGCTGCGCCTTTCGCAGGCGCCCTACCTGCGCTGGGTGGTTTCAAGCGGAGAGGCTCTGCCGCCTGCGATCCACCCCATGGACTGGTTAATTTCGGCTGCCGCCAGTGTGAGTGAGGCGCTCTTGCGTGAGGTGGAGTCAGAAACGCACCCGACTGACCAGCTGATGGAAATCTACACATCGGGTTCCATGGCTGCCCCCAAAGGTGTCAAGCACAACCACGGGCCGACTTTGTTCCGCACCCATTACGTCCGTTCGATGACCCCGGTCGAGCGTGGCATGGAGGCTCCCGCTACTTTGCCTATGTTCTGGGTCGGCGGTTTGATGATGTCGCTTTTGGTTAACTGGGAGACAGGTGCACCGACGATATGCACGGAGGGTACGTCGACCAATAGTCGCGCCGCCATGGGTGTTGTGCTGGCCAAGGAGGACCAGCCCCAGTTTCCACCGGGCTATCCGCTGTGGGCGCTGGGTATGACCGAAACCCTGGGACCGTACTCCTACGGGGACGAGTTCCGCGCGCCGGGATACCCGCTGTGCGCACCACTGGACCATATCGCCGACGGCTATGAAGTGCGCCTGGTCGACGAGGAGGGGAACCCGGTTCCCGAGGGTACACCCGGGGAGATACAGGTGCGCGGTTATCCCCTGACCCCCGGGTTGCACAAGGTGGAGCGCAGCGTGTATTTCGAGCCCGACGGGTTTTACCACACGGGCGATATGGGGGTGATTGAAGGCAAGCGTATTCACTTCGTCGGCCGCAACGGCGATATCATCAAGACTGCCAGCACCAACGTGTCACCCGCGGAGGTAGAGGAGGAGATGCAACAGCTGGACGGGGTGCATTCCGCCTACGTGGTCGGGATACCGGACAGTGAGCGGGGGCAACTCGTCGTGGCAGCGGTGGTCCCGCGGGACGGTGTGGAGCTCGATTTTGACGACATGCAGCGACAACTTCGCCAGCGGCTTTCCAGTTACAAGGTGCCCAGGGAATATGTCGCCATCAGCCGTGACGAGGTGCCGATGTTGCCCAGCAACAAGGTCGCCCGGCGCCAGATCGAGACCCTGATGATCCAGCGCCTGGGTCGCGGCGCCTGAGCCGGGGTCAGTCCCGGCGCTCTTTTGGCCGCTGCAGGCGAAATGCCGGCCGCCGCCAGTAATGTAATAAGCCAGAGTCATCTATATTGACACGCGCGCAAAACTGATTTAATGTCACTTTTCGCCCGTTAGATCCCCGCGAGGCCGGCGTGTCTTTCCAATACGCGTTTGGCTCATGTTAATCATTGAGCAGCTTATTGTTGAGCGTGAGACACTGGTCACTGGCCTAACGTCTCGCGGTTCCTCCTGGTATATGGCTATCCTGGTTTGAGTTATATTCACGTCGATGTTGAAACATTCGGTGGCCCTGAAAATCTTCGGGTCATAGAAGAGCTACAATTGCCGGAACCCGCCCCCGGGCAGGTCAGGGTAAAGGTTCTGACCGCCGGCACGGGCTTTACGGATACCATTATCCGCAAGGGCCAGTACATCGATGTAAAGGAAAAGCCGCCGTTCACCCTCGGCTATGACTGGTTCGGTGTGGTCGACAAACTCGGGGAGGGCGTCGACACACTGGAACCAGGCCAGGCCGTGGCGGATATGCCCGTTATCGGCGGCTATACCCAGTATCTCTGTGTTGCGGCTGATCGCGTGATTCCCGCTCCTCCCAACCTCGATCCCGCCGCCGCGGTGGCGATGATCCTGTCGTACACAACGGCCTACCAGATGCTGACCCGGTTGCGGGACATTCCAGCGGGTTCCACTTGCCTGGTGCACGCGGCCGGTGGCGCGGTGGGGACTGCCTTGCTGGAACTGGGGCGGTTGATGGGGCTGACCATGTACGGCACGGCCTCTGCCGCCAAGCACGATATCGTGCGGCGCTACGGCGGCATCCCCATCGATTATCGCAATAAAGACTTCGTAACCGAGATTCGCGAGGCGACCAACGGCCAGGGCGTTGACGTGGTCTTTGATACGATAGGCGGTAAACACTGGTCCCGTTCCTACAGCTGTGTAAAGAAGGGCGGGCTTCTGGTTTGCTTCGGTGTGCTTGAGTACACCAACGGCAAGGCATCCACCGCGTCCGTGCTGCTGGCCATGTTCAAGTTGCACTACCTCTGGAAACTTATTCCGGACGGTAAATCGGCGATTTTCTACAATATCAGCCATCGCCGGGACAGCCTTCCCGACGAGTTCAGGGCGGATGTCCAGGCGCTTTTTGACCTGTTATCACAGGGAAAATTATGCCCGGCAGTAGCCGAGGTTGTCCCGCTGCGCCAGGCGGCCGATGTTCACCGGCGTATCGATGCCGCGGAGAT
>Ga0316188_10000052_pt1 | contig 33398 bp, 29 predicted proteins | sample Phiworburrow1_MG_FD_204933 | JGI IMG/M metagenome (GOLD analysis project Ga0316188, IMG submission 204933) | Coastal sediment microbial communities from Maine, United States - Phippsburg worm burrow 1 | ecosystem: Environmental > Aquatic > Marine > Coastal > Sediment | place: USA: Maine... | reverse complement strand
TATTTCTAATGAGGACCATATCAAAATAATTCTAGATCCCTTTATGGACGGCCAGTCGGGTTATATTTTGGCGGTTAATGCCAATGCAGCACGCTATGATGCTTTGGTTTCCAATAGGGGGGAATCTGAAAACAAAGACTGGGACACCATTTGGGAAGCCCGGGTGACAATCAATGAAAATGGATGGATTGCAGAGATACGATTGCCCATTCAAAGCATCTATTTTAAAAAAAAATTAACCGAATGGGGATTTAATGTGGAACGGCGCATACAAAGGAATCAGGAAACAATCCGTTGGGCAAATGTACAACGCGATCAGTTTTTCGGCCAGACCAGTAGGGCCGGTTTGTTGACAAATTTACCCTCCTTCAATTATGGATGGGGTTTAAGTGTGAGGCCATCTTTGGTAAATTCATTGAACAAGGTAGGTGCAGATGGGGCCGCAATCTATAACCTGGAACCCAGTCTGGATGCCAGTCAGCGGCTGGGTCCAAACGTATTGGCAACCGTCACTGTGAATACCGATTTTGCCGAAACAGAGGTGGATACCCGGCAAACAAACCTGACGCGTTTCCCATTGTTTTTTCCTGAAAAAAGGGCGTTTTTTCTGGAGGGGTCCGATATATTTGAATTTGGTTTTGGAACGGGAAGCAATACGGTCCTGCCATTTTTCAGCAGGAGAATAGGGCTAGTCGGGAATGAACAGGTGCCTATAATTGCCGGAGCCAAAATTAATGGCAGGATTGGGGGTACTGCGTTTGGTGGGTTGGGTGTGCGGACCGATTCCTTTGATGCAGAAGGCACATCGTATGATGCCACAACTATGGGCGTGATGCGCATACGTCAGAATGTTTTCAAAGAAAGTTCAGTTGGATTTATTGCATCCGTTGGAGATCCTTTAGGACGTGATGGAAGCTTTATGTCCGGGCTGGATTTTACCTATCAGACCACACGATTTAACGGAAATAAAAATTTTATTGCCGGAGCATGGGCTCTTTACACAGACCGGGAGGACTTAATGGATGATAAATCTGCCTTTGGTATTAATCTGGATTACCCCAATGACAAATGGAACCTGTCATTAAACTATTCCCGTATTGGGAAAGAGTTTGATCCCTCCCTGGGATTTGTACCCCGACTGGGAGTTCATTATTCAAGATTAGGTGCTGTGTATGCCCCAAGGCCCGATTGGCCTTTTGTGAGGCAAATGTTTAATGAGCTTTTCGCTACCTATATAAAGAGTATTGACGCGGAATGGCAATCCTATAGCGTATTTATGGCCCCCGTTAACTGGAGATTGGAAAGCGGTGACCGAATAGAAATGAATGTCAGACCAGTAGGTGAAAATATCACAGAACCTTTTGAAATAGCTGAGAATGTTACGATCCCGGTAGGGAAATACCACTTTATGCGATACCGGATGGAGGCTGAATTTGCTGCCAAAAGACGATTAAATGGTCAGGCAAGTTGGTGGTTTGGTTCATTTTATGAAGGGACGTTAAATGAACTGGAATTGGAACTGAACTGGAATCCCATTCCTTTAATAGGATTTGAATTAAATGGACTTCGGAATATTGGCCGATTGCCCTACGGAGATTTTGATCAGACTCTGGTAGGTATGCGCGTTAGGTTCAATGTCACCTCCGATCTGCAACTAAACAGTTATGTGCAATACGATACAGATAGCAGGGTTTTGGGTGTAAATGCTCGAATTCATTGGATATTTTCGCCTTTTGGAGATGTTTTCCTGGTATTTAATCATAATACATTCAATGATATCACAGACCGATGGTCCCTCCAAAATGAACAGATCATATTAAAAGTACGGTATACTTTCAGATTGTAATCTCCGCCGAAAACAACTTAAATTTAAGTTGAGTTATTGGACTCTGTTTTTTTAATCAAAATATAGTTACAACTACAAATCAAACAAACCGGGAAGCCACAGGCTTAATTGAGGGATATAGGTAATCAGGAACAGGGCAATAATCATAACCACAAACAAGGGCAGGAGCGGTTTAATTACTTTTTCAATGGTAGTATTGGCAATTCCCACGCCCACAAATAATACAGATCCAACAGGAGGGGTACACAAACCAATACAAAGGTTTAGAATCATAATAATGCCAAAATGCACCGGATCCAAACCGAGCTTCATCACTACCGGCAAAAATATGGGGGTAAAAATAAGCACGGCCGGGGTCATGTCCATAAATATTCCAACAAACAACAATATAAGATTTATGATCAGCAATATCATGATCTTATTATCGCTAATGCTCAGTAAACCTGTACTTATATCCTGAGGGATATTTTCAAAAGACAGCGCCCATGACATGCTCATGGATGCACCTATCAATAACATTACAATTGCTGTTGTAGAAGATGAATCCAATAAAATCCGGGGAAGTTTCTCAAAGGTAATTTCTTTATATATAAAGCCAAGGATGAGGCTATAGAGCACTGCAATGGCCGATGCTTCCGTGGCTGTAAATATCCCTGCTACAATTCCACCTATAACCACCACCAACATAAATAAACTTGGTACTGCCTCAATAAATGTTTTGATGATATTCCTGAATGTACTTCTCTTTCCAACCTTATATCCTTTTTTTCTGGCCCAAAAGGAAGCTACCAACATTAATAACAAACCGGTAAGTATTCCTGGGATATAACCGGCCAGAAATAAAGCAGCTATGGATGCACCACCACTCGCCAGTGAATATACTATGAGTACATTACTGGGAGGAATGAGCAAACCGGTTGTCGCAGAAGTAATGTTTACTGCAGCACCAAATTCTTTGGAGTAGCCCTCCTTTTCCATTTCAGGCCCTAAAATACTGCCCATAGCCGATGCTGATGCCATGGCAGAACCTGCAATAGCACCCATTAACATGGCTGAAATGATATTAATAAGGGCCAGGCCACCCGGTAAGGCCCCAACCAATGTTTTTGCAAAAGCAATTAACCTGTGCGCAATCCCTCCCTTGTTCATTAACTCACCGGAGAGAATAAAAAATGGTATAGCCAGAAGAGCAAAACTATCCAGGCCTGTGCCAATTCGCTGCGCCACAGTGGTAAATGCGGGTAAAGCAGGAATGCTAACCAGAATGGTCAGCAATGCAGAAATGGTTATACTCCATGCAACAGGGGTGCCTATAGCCAGGAGGCATATAAAGCTGATCACTAAAACAAGTATGGGGATATACTCCATGGGCCTTATAGTTTTAATATATCTGAAATCTTGTAATAGATAACAAGGAGGCCACTGACAGGTATGATCATATAAACCACGGATAATGGGAGCTGCAGGGCGGGAGAATTTTGATCGAGTACATGGGTAATATAAACCAATCGGGAACCTCCTATAACCAAGGCAAAAAAGCAAAATAAAATTATCAGTACCCGGACAACCAGGCTCAATTTCTTCTGAGTTGTAGCATTTAAGCGGGAGGGGAGTACGTCTATGGCAACATGCTTATTTTGTCCGGAAACATAGGCCGCCCCTAGTATGCCTATCCATATCATAAGGTACCTGGCCAGTTCATCGGTAAAGGAACTGGGAGCCCCCAGAAAGTATCTGCTGAATACCTGCCATAATACGTTAATAACCATAATACTCATTATGATTACTAATAGGGTGGCAAGAATGCTATCGATCTTTTTCCTCAATTCCATTTCATTGGGTGTTTTGAATTTCCTGTATTAAATTGTACAGTTCTTTATCCTCTCTGTATTGCTCATAATTGCTTTTGACTTTTTCGGAAAACAAAGTTTTATCTGGCCTGATGATTGTAACACCAGCTTGCTGCACTGCAAGTAAAGCTTCTTCTTCTGACTCCATCCATAATTTTCGCTGATAGCTGATAGAATTTTCTACAGCCTGCGTTAACCACCCCTTTTCTTCGGGTGAAAGCCTGTTCCATAAATGGGTGCCCGCCAGAAGTACATCCGGTAGAACAGTATGTTCATCCAGGGAATAGTATTTACATACTTCATAATGACGGGAGAGGTAAAAACTTGGCGGATTGTTTTCTGCACCATCTACGACTCCTTGTTGCAAAGCGGTGTATAATTCACCCCAGGATATTGGCGTAGGGGAACCACCTAAACTGGTTACCATATCCATTGAGGTAACACTTTCCATTACCCTTATTTTTAAGCCGACAAGATCTTCCGGCGAATTTATAGGCTTGTCTTTGGTGTAAAAGCTCCTGCTGCCCGCGTCGTAATAACCCAGGCCTTTAAGCCAGTATTTTTCACCATCTTTAAGAAGCATTTTACCAATTGGCCCGTCTAAAACATCAAATGAATGTTGTCTGTTCCTGAAAAGAAAGGGAAGTCCCAATACCTTCATTTTTGGAGCAAAATTTTCCAAAACACCTACAGAAACTTTAGTCATATCCAGACTGCCTATTTGTAAAAGTTCCAGACATTGACGTTCTGTTCCTAACTGCTGACTCGGGTAAATCTCGAGCCTGAGTTTGCCTCCTGAAAGCCCTTGAAGGTCCACTCCCATTTTCACCATAGCCAAATGAACAGAATGGTTGACATCAAGGCCATGTGCCAATTTAATAGTTCTGGTTTTCTCTAATTGACCACAACCCAACAGCCATGAAAAAGTCAAAAGAAAATATGCCAGAGTCCGGAAGCGCATTAAATCCTGTTTTTAATTTCTATATGCAATATACATAAGTAGATTGTTATTGACGGGAATATTTATTGGAGGAAATGATTATGAATTGGATTTGTTCTAATTTGAAACCATGATCGGTAATCGCCCATCATGAGACCAGGAACTTTTTGGTGAAGTTCAGAAACCACCTATTGGTCAAATAATAAAAAGGCCGTTAAATTCTTAACAGGCCTTTCCTTTACAACATCTTGTTTCAACCCAAAACAAAACATGGACCAATGTGTCAGATTTGATATAAATTTAGCTAAGAAGGAAAATAAATTACAAGAAAAATATAAAAGTGCAAGATTTGGGAAATCTCGATTTTGTCCTTTCTAAAAGAAGCCCAGACCTGCCAAAATAAGGCAAATCACAACTGCCGCCAGAATTAAGACCAAAACCACTACCATTATGCTTAGGAACCCATTAAGGATCTTTGTGCCAAATGTTAATTGATCTTCCATAATTCATATAATTTCCTACAATGTACATATTTATGACAATAAATTTCATTTGGAATGCCTTATTTCGACTAAAAGTCAGTCAGAATGGGACTTTTTGTGATGTATAACCTAAATTTTCGGTAAAAGGTAATTTAGTTTTTTCACGAATTTTTATCCGGACTCAACTTTTTTCCAATGTCTTCAAGAGAAATTCCTTTGGTTTCAGGCATCATAAACAATACAAATAACAGTTGAAGCACCATCATAAACGCAAAAAATATGAATATAGGCCATGGATTGTCCTTGAATATACCATCATTGGCATCAAGGAATACAGGAGTAATCAGGGTTATTAAAGCGGCAAACACCCAATGTGTCCCGGTTCCCCAGGACTGCCCAAAAGCCCTTACTTTATTTGGAAATACCTCGGATATAAAAACCCATATGACGGCACCTTGTCCAATGGCATGGGATGCGATAAAAATGAGAATAAAAACAAGAAGAAGGTTAGAGCTGGCTCCGCTATAAAAACACCAACCCACCATGGCAAGACTTATAATATAGCCCACAGAACCGATTTTCATCAATTCCCGCCTTCCCATTTTATCAATTAATCGAATTCCTACCAGGGTAAAGATTAAATTGACAATACCAATAGAAATAGAACTGAATAGGGATTCTCTTGCAGCCAAACCAGCCCTTTCCAAAATTTCAGGTGCGTAATAAAGAACAAAATTAATGCCGGACATCTGATTAAAGAAGGCGATTAAGAAAGCGAGAATAAGGGGCTTCTTATATTTGCTGGTAAATAACCGTTCTTTTTTATCATCAGAATTAAAGGAATTCTTTATTTCCCGGAGTTTTAACTGTGCGTGTTCTTTGTTTGAAAGATATTCCAATGTACTTAGGGCTCTGGCATCGTCTTGTTTTTTTATAACCAGCCAGCGAGGGCTATTTGGTATTTTCAGGACCATTAAACTGTATATTAAAGCAGGAAGAGCCTCTACGCCAAGCATCCATCGCCAGTCATTACCGCCGTCAAAACCTTTGAGGAAATAATTGGAAATAAAAGCGATAAAAATCCCAAAAACAATATTAAACTGGTATAGTGCTACCAACTGCCCTCTATTTTTGGATGATGAAATCTCCGAAATATAAATTGGAGCCGCTACAGAGGAAGCTCCTACGCCAAGGCCTCCAACAAACCTGAAGAAGGAAAACATATATGGGTCTACCGCCAACGCAGATCCCATGGCAGATACAAAATACAATACACCAATCCAGAATAAGGTTTTTTTCCTTCCAAAAAGATCACAGGGGATGCCTCCAAAAAGGGAACCTATTACCGTACCCCACAGGGCCATTGACATAATGAAAGTGCCATGGAACCATGGTGAAGTGTCCCACAATTCTTTAATTGGCAAATTTGCACCACTTATAACTACGGTGTCAAAACCAAATAAGAAACCTGCCAGTGCGGCGGTTAGTGAAATTTTAAAAATTCTTTTGTCCATGGTTTGCTGGTTTTGGTAAATCTAGCAAAAAAATGGAAGAGAAAATATAACAGGATTGGAAGTCAGGCAGTCTTAGGTTTCAAAGAGTCTAAGATACTTGTTTTTTTCTTTTTTTTAAACGAGCGGTCCAGCTGTTCTTGTTTTGGGTTTAAAGTACCTGGTTTCGGTTGTAAGCCATCATCTTTATTAAGATCCTTGTAAGGAAGAGAATCTGTTGTAATGTTGTGCTTTGCATCTGAGTCATGCACTTCTTTTGCAATCTCTTTGCAGGAATTTGAGCATAACAAAAGCCATAACAGCAGGATATGAAAAGGGGCAAATTTCATCTTTCTTGTTTTGAAGTTAATTACAAAAAACATACCAGTTTTTTGACCTGGCTATCTTTCGAACAACTGTGCTATTAACAGTATGATACTATGATAATATTTTATCCGAAATTCAATGAATAACTATATTAATGTACGGATATGATTCATTATTTGGATGCTTGCTCCTTTGTTTTTCGAAATATATGAAGCATTTATATTTCCTGTTGATCTTCTGAAATCAATATCCAGAAATAGTTTATCGGCGAATTTTGTAAAATCTACTTTATCACCTATAGAAAAAATTCCTTTCAACTTAACTAAGTCTTCAGCTTCTTTAAACCCGGCAAAATTAGGGCCAATTATTACGGGAACACCAAATACTGCAGGTTCCAGGGTGTTGTGTAGCCCTTTAGAAAATGCCCCGCCAACATAGGCCATATCGGCATAACTGTAGATTTTGGTCAAAAGCCCTATGGTATCTATGATCAGAATTTCTGCATTTCCAATATCATTTTCTGAAGATGCTGATAACAAAAGGGTTTTCTTATGAATGCTTTCTCGAAGACGCTCTATCTCTTTTGTCTTTATTTCATGTGGTGCAATAACATATTTCATTTCATGGGAAGAAGTATTAATATAATCTATCAATATTTCTTCATCCGTAGGCCAGGTACTGCCCATTACAAAACAGGGGGAGTTTTTCTTGAACCTATCCATAAATTTCAGAGAATTATCCTGTTGCCGTAACTCAGAAACCCGGTCAAATCTTGTATCGCCATTTATTGTAGTATTTTCCAGACCAATAGAACTCAGTAATTTTTTAGATTCACCGTCCTGAATAAAAATATGTGAAAACTTTTGCAAGGCATTTCTCATAAGCCCCCCATACCATTTGAAATAGATCTGATTACTTTTGAAAATAGCGGAAATAAGCAATATAGGAATACTGTTATTACTAAGTTCATTAAGCATATTAGGCCATATTTCATACTTTACAAAAATGGCGATCTTTGGTCGCAATGCTTTAATAAATCTTCTGGCATTTCGGGGTGTATCCAGCGGGAGATAAGTTACAATATCAGCCTTACTCGTATTCTTTATCACTTCAAAGCCCGAGGGAGAAAAAAAAGAAACTACAATTTTGTAAGAAGGATATTCCGATTTTAATTTTTCTATTATTGGCAGACCTTGTTCAAATTCACCGAGTGAAGCGGAATGTATCCAGATTGTAGCATCGTGTTCTGTAATATTTTTTTCCAAATCTGAAAAGACGTTTTTTCTACCATTGATGAAAAGACCAATTTTAGAATTGAAAAAAGCAATTATCTGGAGAATGAAGGAGGCAATATAAATTGCCATATTGTATAAGATATACACGTACCAAGAATTTGTCGCTAAAATACGCTTCTTTGCTAAATTTCATTGGTAACAGTTCCTTATTTTTGTATTATTGCTCACTTAATAAAGACTGATGAAAAAGCTACAAATGGTGGACCTGGTAGGCCAGTACCAGGGGATTAAAAAGCAAGTTGACGACTCTATAGCCCAGATTCTAAATTCTGCAGCGTTTATTAATGGACCCCAGGTCCATATTTTTCAAAAGGAACTCGAGGATTATTTGCAGGTTAAGCATGTCATTCCCTGTGCCAATGGTACGGATGCACTGCAGATTGCAATGATGGGTCTTGGACTTCAACCAGGGGATGAAGTAATTACTGCCGACTTTACCTTTGCAGCTACTGTTGAGGTAATTGCATTATTAAGGCTAACACCTGTACTGGTGGATGTTGAACCGCATACATTTAATATTGACCCGGTGGCTATTGAAAAGGCTATAACCTCAAAAACCAGGGCTATAGTGCCTGTTCATCTTTTTGGGCAATGCGCAAATATGGATGCCATAATGGAAATAGCGGAAAAGCACGGGCTTTTTGTTATTGAGGATAATGCTCAGGCAATAGGGGCCAATTACACTTTTAAAAATGGAAAAAAGAAAAAAGCCGGCTCTATTGGGCATGTCGCTTCTACTTCGTTTTTCCCATCTAAAAACCTAGGTTGCTATGGAGATGGTGGGGCAATATTTACCAATGACGACGACCTGGCACATACTATAAGAGGAATTGTAAATCACGGAATGTATACCCGATACCATCATGATGTTATTGGGGTGAATTCCAGACTGGATACCCTTCAGGCGGCTGTTTTGAGTGCGAAGTTACCCCATCTTGATGCCTATTGCAATCGGAGAAGAGAGGCCGCACGGAAATATATGAAGGCTTTCCGGGGTAATGAATTTATTAGCTTGCCTAAAGTTGGGATCAATTGTTCAGGAATTTGCGAAAACTGTGATTGCCATGTGTTTCATCAATTTACCATACGAATAATGAATGGTAAAAGGGATGATTTGGCAAACCATTTGGCAGAGAAGAATATCCCTTTTGGAATTTATTACCCCATTCCATTGCACAGACAAAAAGCGTATGTGGATAAAAGATATAAAGAATCAGATTTTCCAGTGACCAATGAACTCATTAAAGAAGTTATATCACTGCCTATGCATACGGAATTGGAAGATGACCAAATCTCTTTTATCTCTGATACTATAATTCGATTTTTACAAAATTAAGTGATCACCTTAAACAGTATAATTCCTTAATCGCCTTTATAAATTAATGATAGTTATATGAAAATACTGGTAACAGGCGGACTGGGATTTATTGGGTCGCATACTGTAGTGGAGCTGCAAAATTCTGGTTATGAAGTTGTAATTATTGACGATTGCTCCAATTCGTCTGAAAAGGTTTTAGGCGGAATTTTTGCTATAACGGCAAAAAAACCCGTTTTTGAGAGAATAAATCTTCGCGAGAAAGAAAAGGTGCGGGATTTTTTCAGGAGGCATGTCGATATCAAAGGAACAATTCATTTTGCGGCTTCTAAAGCAGTTGGAGAAAGTGTAGAAAATCCTTTATTATATTATGAGAACAATTTAAATACGCTGATATACCTGCTTCAGGAAATAACTGCAATAAGCCGGCAGAGTTTTATTTTTAGTTCCTCCTGCACTGTTTACGGGCAGGCGGACCAAATGCCTATCACAGAGGATGCTCCGGTGAAAAAAGCTGAATCGCCTTACGGAAACACTAAACAGATAGGGGAGGAAATAATTAGTGATACTTGTAAAGTAAATCCCGAACTACAGGCAATAGCCCTTAGGTATTTTAATCCCATGGGTGCACATCCGAGTGCGGAGATAGGAGAATTACCCATTGGTATTCCGCAGAATCTGGTTCCTTTTATTACGCAAACAGGTGCCGGTTTAAGAGAACAACTCTCAGTTTTTGGCGATGATTATCCGACACCAGATGGTACCTGTATAAGGGATTATATTCATGTGGTTGATTTGGCAAAGGCCCATGTAGTCGCTTTAGAACGCCTTCTGGAGGGAAAGAATTCACAGAATTATGAAGTGTTCAATGTGGGTACCGGTGCAGGTAGTTCAGTTCTTGAAGTTATCAGGAGTTTTGAAAGGGTTTCAGGAAATAAATTGAACTATACAATTGTAGATAGGAGGGCTGGTGATATAATCTCCGCATTTGCGGATACCAGGAAAGCCAATGAAATTTTAGGATGGAAGGCAGAATCTACTTTGGATCAGGCCATGAAATCTGCCTGGGAATGGGAACAAAAAATAAGAAATTAAATATTTAAAATTCACGTAATAAAAAAACCCTGGAGAAATTGGCTTTTGTTATGATGGATGGAGTAGTCTAGTCCAAAAATTAGATTAAATATGAAGTATTCAGTTTTTTTATGATACCTGAGTTTAAAAAAAGTGAAGAATTAATAGGGTATGCCAATTCGCACCAACTCTATAAAGAACTTGTACTCCAATTAAAAAAGGATTTTAGTCTGGCAAATTTGTCATTTGATTTGCCTACTGACAGTAATCCAAATGAACTCAAATATTTACTGCAAAAAAACATTCATTTCCTCATTGAGGAAAAGTTTTCAGATTTTTTGAATCTTCTCTATATAGTGGATGTTGCTGAAAAAAAGGCAAGGGTTATTATAGATACCGACAAGCAAAATATCAGTGAACACTATACCTTCCTGATTTTGAAAAGGATATGGCAAAAAGTATGGTACAGACAAAAATATAAGTAGTATTAACAAGGAATATTCAGTTAAAAATAGACCCTTATAAAAGGTGCCCAGGGATCAGCGTATATACTTCTGTCATTATGTAACACATCATATTGGATGCCAAAAGTAACATTCCTGGTACTATATCCAACTCCCAGGAAAAGGGCTGTGCTCCAGTAGTTTTCATCCAAGAACGGGGAAGCCGAACTATAATTGGTGCTTACTCTTAATTGTTGAAGCACCGCAGATAATTGAATGGCACTGATAGGATTATAAAAGTTTAAAATACTTCCTCCGTATGCGGTGAATTCAGAATCCCCGAATTTTGAATATTCAAAGTTCAGGCCTAAACCGGTTGCAAAGTTCTCACTTACCTGATAGATGGCACTGGGAGAAACAGCAATATTAAAGCTATTATTCCCGAAACCCAGGCCTAATGCCCCTCCATATCTTACATTTCTCCAAAAATCACTCTGAGGCTTTGGCCCTTGAGCAAAACAGGCCAAACTAATGGAGAAGAAAACCACTATTAAAATAAAATATTTATATCGGGATGTAATATTCAAAGACATAGACTATGATTTTTAATTAATATACCCCTATATAATATCGAAAACTATTAATTATTGTATTTTTGACCTTATTTTTTATAACATACTGATTCGCGTTCATGGATAAATATTCCTTTTTAAATACGGCGCATACTTCTTTTTTCGCAGAGTTATATGACAGGTATCTTACAAATCCTGATAGTGTAGAACCAAGCTGGCGTGCTTTTTTCCAGGGATTTGATTTCGGAATGGAAAGTGCCCTTGATGAAGTTGGAGTTGACGGGCATAATGGGTTATCCGTGCTTGTTGAAGGTCAGCCCATGCCAATACCTGAGGTGCTATATAAAGAATTTCAGGTGGTGAAATTAATTGATGCCTATCGTAGTAGGGGGCATTTGTTTACCAAAACAAACCCTGTCAGAGAAAGACGAAAATATACGCCTACACTTGATATTGAAAATTTTGGCCTGTCGCAAAGCGACCTGGATACCATATTTAATGCCGGGGAGGTGATTGGATTGGGTCCTATAGAATTACGTGATATCATTCGGCATTTGCAAAGTATTTATTGCGATGCTATTGGTGTTGAATACATGTATATAAGAAGCCCTGAACGGGTTCAATGGATACAGGACAGGCTAAACGTGAATGACAATCACCCAAATTTTGATAGTGACCGAAAGAAACATATACTGAGAAAACTTAATCAGGCAGTATCTTTTGAAGGATTCCTGCATACAAAATATGTGGGTCAAAAAAGGTTTTCACTTGAAGGAAATGAATCACTTATCCCGGCAATAGACGCAGTTGTCGAAAGAGCGGCTGAAATGGGTGTAAGGCAATTTGTAATGGGCATGGCCCATAGGGGAAGGCTAAATGTATTGACCAATATTTTTGGAAAATCTGCAAAAGATATTTTTAGTGAGTTTGATGGAAAGGACTATGAGGAGGAAATCTTTGATGGGGATGTAAAATATCATTTGGGATGGACCTCAGAGCGTCTGGCCGTTAATGGCAACAAGATTAATATGAATATTGCTCCTAACCCCTCCCATTTGGAAACCGTAGGTGCTGTGGTGGAAGGTATAACCCGGGCAAAACAAGACAGACATTATCCTGAAGATTTCTCTAAGGTACTGCCTATTGTAGTTCATGGAGATGCTGCCATTGCAGGCCAGGGAATAGTCTATGAAGTAGTGCAGATGGCAGAATTGGATGGTTATAAAACCAATGGCACCATTCATATTGTGGTAAACAACCAAATTGGTTTTACTACTAATTACCTCGACGGGAGATCTTCCACTTATTGTACCGATGTAGGCAAAGTTACCTTAAGCCCTGTTTTACATGTGAACGCAGATGATGTAGAAGCAGTGGTTCACGCCTCCCTTTTTGCCCTGGAATATAGAATGCGCTTTCAAAGGGATGTTTTTATTGACTTATTGGGGTATAGAAAGTATGGACATAACGAAGGGGACGAACCACGTTTTACACAACCTAAATTGTATAAAGCCATAGCCAAACATAAAAACCCGAGGGATATCTATGCTGAAGAATTAATCTCCCAGGGAATTATTGAAGCGGATTTTGTAGATAAATTGGAACTGGAATACAAAGCCAGTTTAGAAGAAGAATTGGAAGATTCAAGAAAAGAAGATAAAACCATTATTACCCCTTTTATGGCGGATGAGTGGAGTGGCTTTCAAAATGTACGTGAATGGGAAATGTTGGATGCCATAGACACTTCATATGACAAGAAAAAACTAACAGCAATTGCCAAAGTGATTACTCAGCTTCCGAAGGATAAGAAATTTCTGCGCAAAGTTGAAAAACTTGTAGGGGATCGCGAAAAAATGTTCTTCGAAACAGATAAACTTGATTGGGCCATGGGCGAATTACTGGCTTATGGAACTCTTTTAGAAGAGGGTTTTGATGTTAGGATGTCCGGACAGGATGTAGAAAGAGGAACTTTTTCACATCGCCATGCGGTGATGAAAGTAGAAGAAAGTGAAGAAGAGATAATGTTATTAAATAACCTTGGCGATAATCAGGGAAGATTTCAGATATACAATTCTCTATTATCAGAATATGGGGTGGTAGGGTTTGATTATGGATATGCGATGGCGAGTCCAAATACCTTAACTATATGGGAAGCACAATTTGGCGACTTTAGTAACGGGGCTCAGATCATGATCGATCAATATATATCTGCGGCAGAGGATAAATGGAAATTACAGAACGGATTGGTATTGCTCTTGCCGCACGGATACGAAGGTCAGGGTGCGGAACACTCATCGGCGAGAATGGAAAGGTATCTCCAATTATGCGCAAGAGACAATATGTATGTTGCGGATTGCACAACCCCGGCAAACATATTCCATTTGCTCAGGAGACAAATGAAAGCCAATTTCAGAAAACCTTTAATTGTATTCACGCCTAAAAGTTTGTTGCGTCACCCAAAAGCGGTTTCTGCTGTAGAAGAATTTTCCAGCGGCGGTTTTCAGGAAGTTATTGATGATACAAGCGCTGAAATTAATAAGGTTAAGAGCCTGGTCTTTTGTACCGGAAAATTCTATTATGACCTGCTGGCATTTAAAGAAGAGAATAAACGGGATGATGTTGCTTTGGTAAGGGTAGAGCAATTATTTCCGGTGCCTGAGCAAAAAATGACTGCCATAATTAATAAGTATAAAAATGCTGATGACTGGGTTTGGGCACAGGAAGAACCCAGAAATATGGGAGCCTGGAGTCATATGTTTACACATTATAGCAAGGCTCAGAAATTTCGCGTAGCTTCAAGACGCTTTTATGCTTCACCTGCAGCGGGTAGCGCTGTCCGATCGAGATTACGACAACAACAGGTTATAGATTACGTCTTTGATAAGGAGAAAGACAATATGACCAAACAGGTATCTAAAAGCCAATACAAGAAATAATGAGATCATTATTCCTTTTATTGTTTTTAATTTCGATGGAAACCTTTCCGCAGGAGGAACAGCCCAATTATGCCAGGCTGGTCTCTGTATTCACGGAATTATTCAACAATGGTGATTATGATGGGATTTATGAATTGTATGATGACGGAATGAAAAAAACTTTCACCCGGATGGAAACTAGAAATTTCTTCAAGGAAAATGTAAACCGATTAACAGGGGATATAAAATCTATGGAGTTTTATACCTTCAGAGAAGGGGCCCATATCTATAGGGTGGTTTTTGACAAATCGGTTGCAGATATCATGCTATCCTTAAATTCCCAAAATAAAATTAATGGATTATTTATCTCCCCCCCTAAACCTTTGGGGGCACCTATTTTAAAAAGAAATTCTACACCTATGATCTTGCCGGTCATAGGAGAATGGTTTGTATATTGGGGAGGTCTGAATGAAACACAAAACTACCATGTAAAAGAAGTGAGCCAACAGTATGCCTACGACTTGCTAAAGGTGAGGGAAGGAGCTTCCCATGAGGGGGACCCGTTGCTAAAAGAGAACTATTATGCCTTTGGAGAAGAAATTATAGCTCCCTGTAATGGTCGTGTAGTAAAAATTATTGATGGGGTACCAGACAATATTCCAGGACAAACCAATCCAGAGCAACTCACAGGAAATACCATAGTTTTGCAAACAGACCAGGACGAATTTATTTTAATGGCCCATTTAATGGAAAACTCTATTGAAGTAGAAGAAGGGCAGGATGTAGGTCAGGGCGATTTGTTGGCAAAATGTGGAAATTCCGGGAATTCTACGGAACCACACTTGCATTTAAGCCTTCAGAATACCCTGGAAATGGAGGAAGCTATTGGTGCCCAGTTGTATTTTGACCGTATTGAGGTCAATGGAGAAATTCGTGTGGATTATCTCCCTGTTAAAGAAGATTTTGTTCGTAATGATTAGACAATACTTAATAAATGAATAAGGCATGATTTTAGAAATGAAAGTTCCCTCACCGGGAGAATCCATAACCGAAGTGGAAATAGCAGCATGGTTAGTAAGCGATGGAGATTATGTGGAAAAGGACCAGGCAATTGCCGAGGTAGATTCAGATAAAGCAACTCTTGAGCTGCCGGCTGAAGAAAGTGGAATAATTACTTTGAAAGCTTCAGAAGGTGATGCTGTAGCGGTAGGAGAAGTTGTGTGTCTGATAGACACCAGTGCGGAAAAACCAAAAGATAGCGCGGCAAAAACTGAGATAAAAACAGAAGATAAAACCAATGCAGCTATTGTGAAGGAAGAACCTTCCAGGAAAGAAGTTGCAAAAGAAACTTACGCCAAAGGAGTGCCTTCACCTGCTGCAAGAAAAATACTTGACGAGAAAGGAATAGATCCAACCGGGTTAATCGGGACCGGAAAGGATGGCAGAATTACCAAGGAAGATGCAGTGAAATCAGTACCTTCCATGGGGAGCCCTACCGGCGGGAGTCGTGGAGAACATCGGACTAAACTTTCAATGCTGAGGCGTAAAGTGGCAGAACGCCTCGTTGCTGCCAAAAACGAAACCGCAATGCTTACTACTTTTAATGAAGTAGACATGTCTGCAGTTTTTGCTTTGAGAAAACAATATAAAGATCTATTTAAAGATAAGCATGACGTCAGTCTTGGGTTCATGTCATTTTTCACCAAAGCGGTAATACGTGCACTTGAAATGTTCCCTTCTGTTAATTCGATGATTGACGGTAAGGAGATGCTCTCTTTTGATTTTTGTGATATAAGCATCGCCGTTTCGGGTCCAAAGGGTCTTATGGTGCCTGTTATCAGAAATGCTGAAAATCTTACCTTCAGGGGTGTTGAGGCAGAAGTGAAGCGCCTTGCGCTAAGAGCCCGTGATGGCCAGATTACTGTAGACGAAATGACCGGAGGCACTTTTACCATTTCAAATGGTGGGGTTTTTGGATCAATGTTATCAACACCAATAATAAACCCACCACAAAGCGGAATCCTCGGGATGCACAATATTGTGGAAAGACCCATTGTAAAGGAAGGGGCTATAGTTATAGCGCCCATAATGTATGTCGCCCTTTCATATGATCATAGAATTATTGATGGAAGAGAATCTGTAGGATTTCTGGTTGCCGTAAAAGAGGCTTTGGAAAACCCAGTGGAATTATTGATGGATGGTTCCCCGGAAAAAGCGCTTGAGTTGTAGTTAAATTGGAGGAAGCAAAAAAGGAAGATTATTTTTTATTTTTCATAAATAAATTTCCGGATTTATAATCTATCACGGCCTTTGATTTAATTAGAATATCTGCGCCTATTATGCCGTCAACAGGCAGAGATTCATGGGCTTTGAGTGCTTCATTTACATGTACCAGATCGAAAACCACTATCTTTTGTTTTTCTTTTTTCCAACTGCCAATTTCAATTACGTTTTTAGCTGAAACCAGTGTTTCCATATCTGTAGCGCCAGCGCCTGCGGCTTTTATTTTTGAATCCTTGGAAATTAATTTAAAATAGCTCGCTTTGTCAACACCTACGCAGGTGTTGGATGCACCTGTGTCCAGAATAAATCGCCCCCTAATCCCGTTAATGCTGGCTGTGATCTCCAAATGATTTGTTCCACTCAGAATCAGGGGGATTTTAATATATCCTTTATTTTTTAAAACTTTTTTCAGATTGCACATCCAGGATTTTTTTTGACAAAGATAATTCTATTTTTGCTCTATGGTTATAACAGATACGCATACACATTTATACAGCGAAGCTTTTGATCAGGATAGAGATGTGGTCATCCAAAGAGCTATTGAACATGGGATTAAACGTTTTTTTATCCCGTCTATTGATTCCACCTATACACAATCCATGCTGGATCTTGAAAAGCGATACCCTAAAAACATGTTTTTGATGATGGGCTTACACCCTACCCATGTTAAGGAGAATTATAAAGAAGAACTTATTCACGTTGATCGAATGTTGTCCAACAGGAGCTTCTATGCTGTTGGTGAGATAGGTATAGACCTTTATTGGGATAAAACTTTTTTGACAGAACAACAGGAAGCCTTTAAGTTCCAGATACATTTGGCAAAAAAGTATGGTTTGCCCATAGTAATTCATTGCAGAGATTCTTTTGATGAGATTTTTGAAGTCCTCGAAGAGGAAAAGGGGAAGGAGCTTTATGGTATATTTCATTGTTTTACAGGTACTGAAGAACAGGCTAAAAAGGCCATAAAATATAATATGAAACTGGGAATAGGTGGTGTCGTTACTTTTAAAAATGGAAAAATCGATAGATTTTTAAATAAGATTGACTTAAGCCATATAGTTCTGGAAACGGATTCGCCATATCTATCTCCTGTACCTTACAGGGGAAAACGTAATGAAAGTGTATATTTACTGGAGGTATTAAAAAAGCTATCCCAGCTATATGGACTGGATGAAAAAGAGATTGCCGAAATTACGACACAGAATTCCAAAGATGTATTTGGAGTTTAGTGCTTTTTGCAGTTGTTTAAAGACATTAATTATAAAATCGTATCCAAGAAAACACCACTCTTTTAAATGAGTAAAAAACCTACCATATTACTAATCTATACCGGAGGGACCATAGGAATGATCAAAGACTATCCTTCCGGAACCTTAAGGGCTTTTGATTTTAATAAGTTAGTCAGTAATATTCCCGAATTAAGTCAGTTGGAATGCGATATTGAAAGCGTTTCATTTAAAACGCCAATAGATTCTTCCAATATGAACCCATCACATTGGGTTTTAATAGCTACTATAATTGAGAAACATTACGCAAAGTATGATGGCTTTGTGGTGCTTCAGGGAAGTGATACCATGAGTTATTCGTCATCGGCCTTGAGTTATATGCTGGAGAACCTTTCGAAACCTGTAATTTTTACCGGTTCGCAGTTACCTATTGGAGATCTTCGCACAGATGCTAAAGAAAACCTAATCACGTCCATTCAAATTGCCGCCTTGCAGGAAAATAACCAGGCTGTTGTACAGGAGGTCTGCCTGTATTTTGAATACAAATTATACCGTGCTAACAGAACTACAAAAATTAATGCGGAGCACTTTCAGGCCTTCACTTCATTAAACTTCCCGGCCCTGGCAGAATCTGGTGTTCATTTAAAGATTAACCATAATTATCTTTTAAAAAATAAAAAGGGTAAGAACTTAAAAGTCCATAAGGTTATGGACACCAATGTGGCAATCTTTAAGCTGTTTCCGGGTTTTAACCGTACATTGCTGCAGGGCATATTGAACATCCCTGACTTAAAGGCGTTGGTTTTTGAAACATATGGTGCAGGTAATGCACCTACTGATGATTGGTTACTGTCAGATCTCAGGGAAGCTATTAAGAGAGGATTACATATTGTCAATGTAACTCAATGCTCAGGAGGTTCAGTAATTATGGGTAGATATAGTACGAGCGAACAGCTAAAAAAATTGCAACTAATAAATGGTGGAGATATTACTTCTGAGGCGGCAATTACCAAACTCATGTACTTATTGGGTAGTGGCGTCTCACATAAATCGTTCAGAACAATTTTTGAAACTTCATTAAGAGGAGAATTGACATAAAATTAAACTGGTAAAGTTTTTTAAACTAATTTTTTTTTTGTTTATTGCTCGCCCTGTAAATTACAGTATAGAGAGGTGGCCGAGTGGTCGAAGGCGCACGCCTGGAAAGTGTGTATACATCACAAGTGTATCGAGGGTTCGAATCCCTTCCTCTCTGCAACAGATGTTAAATTTGTTATCCGACTTCAGACTTGTGCTGAAGTCAAATTCAGCATTTTTGTTATAATTAAGAAGCAATTGGCATATTCATTAGTGTCGTGCTTCTAATAGTAAAAAGTTTTAATTTTTTAATTGTATTTTTTTTTTATCTTTAACCCTATTAACTAACTAAATTTAAGTTTGAAAGAAATGAAAAGATTATTCTCGATCCTGGCTATGGCCGGGCTATTTGTTCTAAGCACAAATACGGTAAGCGCAAAAGCGAACGCAATAGTTTCCAATTTATCTTCAACTGTGGCTACTGCTACAATTATGCTTCAGGATGAAGTTACAGCGGAATCAAATAAGGGTTTTACCCAGGTTTTAAAAGAACAGTTTATTCAAGGTGGAGCTGGTTTTATGGGTATTGTTCTATTGTGTTTGATTTTAGGATTGGCTGTCGCCATTGAAAGAATCATTTATTTGAATATGGCTAGCACTAATACCTCAAAATTGAAACAACAAGTTGAAGATGCTCTTGCAACTGGAGGAATTGAAGCTGCTAAAGAAGTATGTAGAAATACTAAAGGGCCGGTGGCTTCTATTTATTATCAAGGATTGGATAGAGCAGGAGAGAGCATTGAATCAGCTGAAAAGGCAGTTATTGCATATGGTGGAGTTCAAATGGGACAATTAGAGAAAAATGTATCCTGGTTGTCTTTATTTATTGCTATTGCACCTATGCTAGGATTCATGGGAACGGTAATTGGTATGATCCAGGCCTTCCAAAAGATTAGCGCTGTTGGTAACCTTAGTGCGTCGTTAATTGCAGGTGATATTCAGGTTGCATTATTAACAACAGTTTTTGGTCTGATTACGGCTATTATTCTTCAAATTTTCTACAATTATATTATTGCTAAAATTGATAGTATTGTTAACGACATGGAAGATTCTTCGATCACTTTGATCGATATGCTGGTAGACCACAAAAAATAAATCGCACACTAAATCATAAATATTATGAATAAAATTGTTAAAATAGTATTGGTTGTTTTAGGAGCGTTATCTGCGATATTATGGTATCAACTGCCAGGAAGGGATGTTCCCGCTACAGAGGCAGTAGAAAGTGGGGCTATGAACTTCATGTTTATCATTACCTACCTTCTATTGGCTATTGCAGTAGCCGTAAGTCTTTTATTTACACTCAAAAATTTATTTGCCAACCCAACGAGTCTTAAAAAAACACTTATGGTTTTAGGCGGGTTTATAGTGGTTGTAATTATCTCTTATGTTCTTGCAAGTGGTACCGATGTTAGTATAGAAGAAATGGCCGGCAGGGGTATCAGTACCTCAGAAACAACGATAAGGAGAATTGGGACTGGTCTCAATATGTTTTTTCTCCTGGTTCTTATAGCCGTAGGAGCTATGCTCCTTGGAGGAATTAAAAAAATGACAAACAAATAAAAACGTTAAAGCTATGCCTAGAAGAGGAGGACCACCAGAAGTTAATGCAGGATCTATGGCAGATATTGCCTTCTTACTGCTTATCTTTTTCTTAGTAACTACGACTATTGAAACAGATGCAGGATTGGACAGGATGCTTCCGCCAATGGAGCCGCCAGATACGGATGTTGTTATTAAACAAAAAAATATTTTTACAGTTAATATCAATAAAAACGGTCAACTGCTAGTTGAAGAAGAATTGTTGGATCTTAAACAACTAAGGGAAAGAGCGATTGCCTTTCTGGACAATGGGGGTGATGGTAGTTGCAACTATTGTAAAGGTAAAAAAGATGCGAGTTCTTCGGATAATCCTACGAAAGCAATTATTTCTCTAAAGAATGATCGTGAAACACGTTATGGCACCTATATAACCGTTCAAAATGAATTGGTAGGAGCTTATAATGATCTTCGAAATCGAGAGGCACAACGTTTGTTTGGCAGAAATTTTACTGATATGGAAGGGGAATTTTTGAATCCAGAAACACCTTCGGGCATTAGAGAAGATTTAAAAGATAAGGTTCAGAAAATACAAGAGCTTTTTCCTCAAAAATTATCTGAGGCAGAAACATCAACCAGCAATTAACGAGAAGTTAAGTTTTAATTATGGCAAAGTTTAATAAGAAAAAAGATGGGGATCTTCCCGCAGTATCTACGGCTTCATTGCCGGATATTGTTTTTATGCTGTTGTTCTTTTTTATGACGGTTACAGTTATGAAGGATAGCTCATTAATGGTCGATAATGTTTTACCAAATGCCAGTGAGGTTAAAAAGCTGGAAAAAAAGGATAGGGTATTGTACATCTATGTGGGCAAACCAACTCGGGAATATCAAAAGGTATTTGGTACTGAACCAAAAATACAACTCAATGATAAGTTTGCAAATGTCTCGGAAGTTGGGGATTTCATTTTACAGGAAAGAGCTAAAAAGCCTCAGGAACTGCAGAATGTTCTTACTACTGCACTTAAGGTGGATAAAGAGGCAAACATGGGACTTATAGCTGATATAAAACTGGAGTTACGAAAGGTAAACGCTCTGAAGGTTAATTATACCACCTATGAGGGTGATGCTTTTAGAAATTTGCAATAGAGAATTAACTTTCATCTTTAAATTAATTATAAAAAGCGCTTCAAATATATTTTGAAGCGCTTTTTTTTACACATGGCTTCGTATAATATTTACCTTTAAAGACTTATGAAATATTTTTGTCTGGTTTTGATGTTGGGTTTCGCGATTAATCTTTGTGCGCAACAGAATTCGGAGGTCGAAGATCTTAAGTATCTCGAGGATCAATTTTATCTTGGGATAACTTATAATTTAATACTCAATAAACCGGAGGGAGTTAAGCAAAGTAATTTTTCCTATGGTTTACAAGGGGGGATAATAAAAGATATCCCTTTGAATAGTAGAAGGAATGTCGGAATCGGTATTGGTCTCGGGTATGCATATAATTCGTATTATACCAATTTGTTCGTTAATGAAACAGATACGGGTTTTGAATATACCATTCTAGATTCTGATGTATCTTATAAGAGGAATAAACTGGACACTCATGTAATAGAATTACCCATAGAATTTAGATGGAGAACATCCACACCAAGTGATTATAAATTTTGGAGGGTATATGCGGGTATGAAATTGGGCTATATTGTAGGAAGCAGATCAAAATTTGTGTCCAATACAGAAAAGATTTCTTTTTACAATACCGATACCCGTAATTTTAGATATGGCGTTATGCTCAATTTTGGCTATAGCACTTTTAATGTGCATGTCTACTACGCTTTAAGTAATTTGTTTAATGACAATGTGACTACCGTTGAGGGAACACCAATTGAATTCCGACCTTTACGAATTGGCATTATTTTTTATATTTTATAAATTACTAAAGCCAGAATTTAATGGTCAATAATTGAGACCCAAAACCTATTAGGAAACCTATAAGTACTTCGGCCCTGGTATGTACATTCAGATAGAGTCTTGCTGTGGCCACTATTCCGGTTAAAAGTGTAAAAAGGCTTATGGCAATAATTATATTAACTTCAAAATGAATGCTCAGCGCAATTAAAAACATAAGATAACTTCCCATGCCCAACATATGTAAACTGGTTTTAAATTTAAAAAAAATCAATACCAGGCAGGCTATTGTTGCGGTAAGCAATCCGGCAAAGAAAAAATATACTTCCAGAATATAATTATTGGGGATGACTTTTAACAATATCATCAGGAGTAAGGAAATTTGGATAATCAACGGATATTTACGCTCATTTGTGCTAGGTAAAAATATGGAGTGAACAACTCCAAGGTTTCTCAAAATAAAAAAACTAATGATGGGTATGATTATGGTAAGGATGAAAATGGGTAAAACATTACCACTCTGTAGTTCTAAAGGACTGTATTTCGGAGTTATGACAAAATACGTAATTGTACCCGCTATGGCCGTAAAAATAGGATGAAATAAATAAGAAATTATCTTAAAAAACAACCTCATTAGATCTGTTTTCTAAGACGGGCGACAGGGATACCCAATTGTTCTCTGTACTTGGCGACTGTTCTCCGGGCAATTGGATATCCTTTCGCTTTAAGCAGCGCAGCCAATTTATCATCTGTTAGCGGTTTTTTCTTTTCTTCGTCACTTATTACAGTTTCCAATATGTTTTTAATTTCCTTAGTAGAGACATCCTCGCCCTCTTCGTTCTTCATTGATTCGGAGAAATATTCTTTAATTAATTTGGTGCCATATGGGGTGTCTACGTATTTGCTATTGGCCACTCTTGATACGGTGCTCACGTCCATATGTATGGCATCTGCAATGTCTTTTAAAATCATTGGCCGTAATTTGCGTTCATCACCACTCAGAAAGTATTCTTTTTGATATTGCATTATGGCATTCATGGTGATATAGAGTGTTTGCTGTCTCTGTTTTATGGCGTCAATAAACCACTTTGCAGAATCTAACTTCTGTTTAATGAACATGACTGCATCCTTTTGGGATTTTGACTTGTCCTTTGAACTTTTATACCCGGCTAACATATTACTATACTCATTGGAAATATGAAGTTCAGGGGCATTTCTTCCATTTAAGGTCAATTCCAGTTCCCCTTCAACGATCTTAATGGAAAAATCCGGAACAATATGCTCAATAACCTTATTGCTGCCGGCATAGGACCCGCCTGGTTTGGGATTCAGTTTTTCAATTTCCGATATGGCATCTTTAAGTTCATCTTCGGTTATATCGTATTTCTGAAGCAATTTGTTGTAATGCTTTTTGGTGAACTGTTCAAAAGATTTATCCAGTATGTTGATTGCCAAATTAATATTTGGTGTTCGCTCTTTGCGTTTAAGCTGAAGTATGAGGCATTCATCCAATGTTCTGGCCCCAACGCCGGGAGGATCCAATTCCTGGACCACTTTTAAAACCCTTTCAATATCCTCCTCTTCGCAATGGATGTTTTGTGTAAATGCCAAATCGTCTGCTATATCAGATACAGGCCTCCGTATATAGCCACTCTCATCAACACTGCCAACCAGAAATTCAGCAATGGCCCACTCCAGATCGTTTAGGGTGACCGTATTTAATTGATTAATCAAGAATTGGTTAAACGAAATCCCGGCGGCATAAGGAACGCTCTTTTCATCATCATCCGCACTGTAATTATTCGCCCTGGTACGATAATCGGGAACTTCATCGTCACTTAAATAATCATCAATATTAATATCCTCTGCAGCAATGGTTTCACTGTCTGTTTCCCCTTCATAGTCGTCGCTAAAATCATCTTCTAATGTACTTTTTTCATCTTTGCCACTTTCTAATGCAGGATTCTCTTCGAGCTCCTGATTTATGCGTTGCTCAAATGCCTGTGTGGGAAGCTGAATAAGCTTCATCAATTGAATTTGCTGTGGAGATAGCTTCTGCGATAATTTAAACTGTAAGTGTTGTTTGAGCATAAGCTTATATTCTTTTCCTGACTATAAAGTTAAAGAATTAATATGATGTAAGGATTCAGGTCTTAAAACTCTGCATTTTGAGGTGTTCTAGGAAAAGGTATTACATCTCGTATATTGCCCATTCCGGTGGCAAATTGCACCATCCGCTCAAAGCCTAGTCCAAATCCACTGTGAATCGCAGTGCCAAATTTCCTGAGATCAAGGTACCACCAAAGTTCTTTTTCATCAATCCCCAGGGCGGTGATTTTTTCTTTTAAGACGTCCAGCCTTTCTTCGCGCTGTGAGCCTCCGACAATTTCACCAATTCCCGGGAATAGAATATCCATTGCTCTTACAGTTTTCCCATCTTCGTTCAAGCGCATATAAAAGGCCTTAATTTTAGCGGGATAATCAAATAATATAACCGGGCATTTAAAGTGTTTTTCTACCAGATATCGTTCATGTTCACTTTGTAAATCTGCTCCCCATTCCTCAATCGGGAACTGGAATTTTTTCTTTTTATTGGGCTTGCTATTTTTTAAAATTTCAATTGCTTCGGTATAAGTGATTCTTACAAACTTATTGTCCACTATAAATTTCAGCCTGTCTATAAGCGCCATTTCACTTCTTTCCGTCAATGGTTTGGATTTGTCTTCATCAAGCAGTCTTTTTTCAAGGAATACCAAATCCTCTTCGCAATTTTCCAACAGATAAGAAATAATATTTTTAATAAAATCTTCCGCCAGATTCATATTGTCCTTTAGATCATAAAAGGCCATTTCAGGTTCAATCATCCAGAACTCTGCAAGGTGTCTTGAAGTATTAGAATTCTCAGCTCTAAAAGTAGGCCCAAAAGTGTATACTTTACCCAATCCCATTGCATATGCTTCTGCTTCCAGCTGGCCCGATACCGTTAGATTTGTTTCCTTGCCAAAAAAATCTTCTTTATAATTAACCTCACCCTTATCCGTCAACGGTGGTTTTTTAGGGTCTAGCGTACTTACTCTGAACATTTCACCTGCGCCTTCGGCATCTGAACCGGTAATTATAGGGGCATGAAAATAGTAAAATCCATTTTTTTGAAAATACGCGTGAATTGCAAATGCCAGGGCAGATCTTACACGCATAACAGCTGCAAAAGTATTTGTGCGTATTCTTAAATGCGCCTGTTCCCTCAAAAATTCCATGGAATGTTTTTTGGGCTGAATAGGATAGCTATCGGGATCAGCATCACCATGAACAAAAATTTCATTGGCCTGTATCTCCACGTTCTGGCCTTTGCCCAGGCTTTCTACCAGGATTCCTTTTATTTTCAAGGCAGCACCAGTTGTAATTTTCTTTAGTACGTCTTCATTGAATTGTTCAAAATCAACCACACATTGAATATTATTAATGGTTGAGCCATCATTTAGAGCAATAAATCGATTACTTCTAAATGTTCTGACCCATCCATTTACCTCTATCTCCTGTTTTGAGGGTAGAGTCTGAAGCAGCTCCTTAATACTGTACGATTTCATATGAGACCAATTCTAAATTTGAATGGCAAAGATAACTTTTTGGTAAAAATATATGCCTCTAAACTTTTTATAATATACCTGTAAAGAAGCTTTAACTCAATCTTCATTTCTTCGCCTATGTAACTCCTCCTTTGGAAGAATATCAATTTGAGGTTTTTTGAGGACTTGTTTATTGGCGATACTTCGCTCTAATGATAGAAGAAGTGAAGGAAGCAAAATTAAATTTGCCAACATAGCAAAGAGTAAGGTTGCAGAAACTAAAGCGCCCAAAGCAACGGTGCCTCCAAAACTGGAAATTGTAAATACAGAAAAGCCAAAGAAAAGGACAATAGAGGTATAAAACATGCTTACCCCTGTCTCGCGTAAAGCGGCATAGACAGATTTTTGAATTCTCCAATGGTTAGCGGACAGTTCCTGCCTGTATTTTGCAAGAAAATGAATCGTATCATCTACTGAAATCCCAAAAGCGATGCTGAACACCAATATTGTTGAAGGCTTTATGGGGACACCAACAAAACCCATAATGCCTGCGGTAATAGCCAATGGCAAAAGATTTGGTATTAAAGAAATAACTATCATTCTGAATGAACGGAATAAATACGCCATAAATAAGGCGATTAAGCCAATAGCAAGGGATAATGAAAGCACCAGGTTCTTTACCAAATATTTGGTCCCTTCCAAAAAAAGTAATGCCTTTCCCGTTATATATACATTAAAGCGATCGGCAGGAAAAATCTTTTCGATTTCATCAAGCATGGATTTTTTGATTTCTTCCATTCGTTCGGTCGGAACATCTTTTATGAAAGTGGTAATTCTGGCTACCTGCCCTGTGCTATCCACAAAATTCTCAATTAAGCCTTCATTTCCCTCTGATTTTCTGGCAACGTCCATGATGAAGTTATATTCCTGAGATGTTGGTAATTGATAATATTTGGGAATACCATTATAAAAAGCCTGTTTGGAATATTTGACCAAATTCACCACTGAAATGGGTTTTGATAATTCAGGTGTTTCATCAATGACATCCCCCAATTCATTCATTTTTTTAAGCGTAACTGGTTTTAGCACCCCTTTTTTCCTTTCGGTATCTATAACAATTTCAATAGGCATTATACCGTTAAACTCTTCATCAAAAAAGCGAATATCCTTATAAAAACCGGTGTTTTTAGGCATGTCTTCAATGACACTCCCGGAAATTTTAATTTGATAAATCCCAATTATACTAATGATTAATGCTATCAAAGAAATCACATAAACAGATATCCGTTTTTCTCTTACAATGTGTTCCATCCAGTTTACAAAAGCATCTATCCACTTTTTGTTAAGGTGTTTCAGATGTTTGGTTTTAGGGGGGTACATAAAACTGTATACGATTGGAATTATAAGTATGGAAAGTATAAAGATGCCTAAGATATTTATGGAAGCGACGATCCCAAACTCTGTTAATAGTTTACTGTCTGTTATAATAAAAGTTGCAAAACCACACGCGGTGGTAACATTAGTCATTAGAGTGGCATTACCAATTTTGGATATTACCCTTTTTAAGGATAATGCCTGATTTCCGTGCTTTTTAACTTCCTGCTGATATTTATTGATAAGGAAAATACAATTAGGAATTCCAATGACAATTATTAAAGGGGGTATCAATGCTGTGAGAACTGTAATTTCATATCTCAAAAGCCCAAGGATGCCGAAAGCCCACATAACCCCAATAAGCACAACACACATGGAGATTAACGTGGCGCGAATACTGCGGAAAAAGAAAAAGAATATTAGGGAGGTAACAATAAGAGCCCCTGCAATAAATATTCCTATTTCATCAATAATATTTTGAGTGTTCATGGTCCGTATATAGGGCATTCCGGATACCCGAACATCCATATTGGTTTCCTCTTCAAAATTGGAAATCAGAGTATGAAGGTCTTTTAAAATAAAATCTTTTCGAACAGAAGTGTTAACAATATCCTTGTCAAGATAGACAAGCGTTCTTATCGTTCCTGTTTCTTTGTTGTATAACAGGTTATCATAAAAAGGTAAATTATGGAACATATATTCAACAAGACTGTCAACCTCCATGTTATTGACCGGAGCTTTTTGAATAAGCGGGCGCAACACAAATTCTTGTTTATCCTTATCCCGGATAAGTTCCTTCAGGTTGTCGGTAGAGACCACATAATCTACCTCGGGAAAGGCAGCCAGCTGCTTACTTAGTCTATTCCAATGGTTGAAATTTTCAACTTCAAAAAGTAAGCTGTCTTTTATAGCAAAAGCAATCGTATTTCCTTCTTCACCAAATTGTTTAAGAAAGGCATCATATTCAATATTCAGGGGGTGGTCATCCGGAAGCAGATTCGCCTCGGAAGTTGAGAATTGCATATTTTTCCATTGGAACCCCAGGAAAACAGTAATGGCAGCTATAATTAAAAGGATAAGAATTCTGTTCCTAAGAATAATTCTCGCAGTCTTTGCCCAAAAACCTCTCGTTATCTTTGCAACCATATTGTATTTATGAATCCTGATTTTTAAACACTGCCAGAAGCAATATCAAATTCAATGTTATTTATAAATATTTAAGTCTGATGACCAGTTTAATTAAGACATTCTACACTGACCGTTGTAATTTTTATCGCGGCAAAGGTAGAAAACAACGGGGACTGTACCTAGAATCCCCGGATAAAATAGAGAATTCTGTCAATTGTATTACGATTAGATGTTTTCGTAGGAATTTGTGTAAATTGAGGTGGGCCACAAATCACCAAAGGGTAATCTCCATTATACCCGAAAGTTTTAAAGAAATGATAGTATGGCTGATGAGAAAGACTATAGTAGAATTGCCATTATATTATACCGGACACTAATAATAATTTGTGCCGTCATTGTTATTGTAGCCATTATTTCAATTTATTTTTGGGGATAGCTATAATTGCGTTAAATTATCTATGGCAATAGATTCAAAGAAATTTGTTTTTCCAAGGGGACTTAAAAAACCAAATGGAACTGGTCACCTGGTGGATTGGAAATAACAGGGGATTAGATTTTCATGATCTCTGCCTCCTTGACTTGAAGTATACTGTCTATTTTTTCAGTATAAATGTTGGTCATTTCCTGAATATCGATTTCTGCGTTTTTTTCAAGATCTTCGGAGATCCCCAGGCTTTTGATTTCTTTGTTGCCTTCTTGCCTTGCGCTGCGAACGCTTATTTTGGCATCTTCCGCTTCGGATTTTGCCTGCTTTACCAATTGTTTTCTTCTTTCTTCCGTTAGAGGAGGAACATTTATAATTACTACCTCACCATTGTTCATAGGATTAAAGCCAAGGTTGGCATTCATAATGGCGGTTTCTATTTCGGACAACATATTTTTTTCCCAAGGTTGAACTGATAGTGTTCGGGCATCCGGGGTATTTATATTAGACATTTGTGATAAGGGAGTCTGTGAGCCGTAGTATTCCACCATTACCGAAGACAACATGGCTGGGCTTGCTTTTCCTGCTCTTATTTTCACTAATGCTTTTTCCAAATGTAGGATGGCCCCATCCATACTTTCCCTGGTGGCCTCTAAAATAAATTTAACATCTTCGTCCATAATCAATTTTATACTTATTTACACAAATTATACCAAACTAAAGATCTACTACCGTTCCAATATTTTCCCCGGATACTATTTTAAGGAGATTACCTGTTTTATTCATATCAAAGACTACAATTGGAAGATTGTTTTCCTGACTAAGCGTAAAAGCTGTAGTATCCATTACCTTTAAACCTTTGGTAAGTACATCATTGAAGCTAATAGTATCAAATTTAGTGGCGGTTTTATCTTTTTCAGGATCACTGGTATAAATGCCATCAACCCTGGTCCCTTTTAAAATAACGTCGGCTTCAATTTCAATTGCCCTTAAAACTGCGGCTGAATCTGTAGTGAAATATGGATTTCCCGTACCACCACCAAAAATAACTACCCTTCCTTTTTCTAAATGGCGCATTGCCCTCCTTCTAATAAAAGGTTCCGCGACCTCATTAATCTTTATTGCAGATTGTAATCTTGTTTGTACACCTTTGTCTTCCAAAGCACTTTGCAATGCCAGACCGTTGATCACCGTTGCCAGCATCCCCATATGATCTGCCTGAACCCTGTCCATGCCATTACTTGCCCCTGCAAGTCCCCTAAAGATATTTCCACCTCCAATGACAATTGCTAATTCAACACCTAAGTCTACTACTTCTTTTATTTCTTCCGCATAAACTGCCAGTCGCGTAGCATCTATCCCGTATTGTTTATTGCCCATTAGTGCTTCACCACTGAGTTTCAGAAGTACTCTTTTGTATAACATATTGTCTTTCCCTGATTTGCAAACAAAAATAATCAAAAATATTTACGGGAACTCTTCGTTATTAGGTTTAAATTCATCCTAATTATTTCCTAATAACTAAGATGATCTTGATTAATTTTAATAATCTTGTTTTAAAATAATACTATCTCAGGCACAAAATGAAAAAATTAATAATCCTTTATATTTCCCTTGCTCTTTTATATGGTTGTGGTGCTTCAAAATCTGTTCAATCAGCAGATAAAACAGTTATAGAAACAAACATTGATTTGGTGAATGTTACAAATGACAGAGTACGTGTAACCGTAAATCCGGGGTCATTTAGTGAACAAAATGTTTCTTTTTTTATACCAAAGACGGTTCCCGGGACTTATAGTTTGGATGATTATGGAAAATATATTCAGGAGCTCAAAGCCTATGATTACGAAGGCAAGGAACTTTTGGTTACTTCAGTAGGAACCAATGAATGGAACATCTCCGATGCCACAAAATTAGATAAGATCGCTTATTATGTAACGGACACCTATGATACGGAAAGTGAATTGGATGATCCGGTATTTTCTCCTGCAGGGACAAATATTTTAAAAGATCAAAATTTTGTATTGAATCTTCACGGCTTTGTTGGCTATTTTGAGGGATTAAAAGAAGTACCTTATGAGTTAATTGTTTCTGCTCCTTCAGATTTGGCGCCTACAACATCATTGAAAAAAAAACAGGATGATACCAATAGTACTGCAGATACATTTTTAGCGTCAAGATATTTTGAAGTGGTAGATAGCCCTATACTTTATGCAAAATCAAATACCGCTTCTTTTGTCATTAATGATATCGCTGTTAATCTGAGCGTTTATTCTCCAAATGATGTTTATTCCGCAGCAGATTTACGAGAAAGCATGGAACGTATGATGAGGGCTCAAAAGGCTTTTCTTGGTGATATTGATGGCACAAAGGAATATAATATTTTGTTGTACTTATCTACACTGGATGAAAGGGATGCCTCCGGATTCGGAGCCTTGGAACATCATACTTCTACCTTAGTCGTGCTGCCTGAACAAATGCCATTACAAGATCTGGAAAAAGCAATGGTTGATGTTGTCTCACATGAATTTTTTCATATTGTTACCCCCCTGAATGTGCATTCAAAAGAAATACAATACTTTGATTTTAACAACCCTAAAATGTCTGAGCACCTATGGATGTATGAAGGGACAACGGAATATTTCGCAAACCTTTTTCAGATTCAGCAGGGTCTGATAGATGAAGCTGAATTTTATAAGCGCATTGCAGATAAAATATATAACTCCGGGGCATATGATGATGAAATGTCATTTACAACAATGAGTAAAAACATCTTTGAAAACCCTTATAAAGGGAATTATGCCAATGTTTATGAAAAAGGAACCTTAATAAATATGAGCCTGGATATTAAACTTAGGGAATTGAGTAACGGTGAAAAGGGGGTATTATGGTTAATGAAAGAGCTTTCAAAAAAATATGATAATGATACTCCATTTGAAGACAAGGATCTTATTGATGAGATTGTAGCAATGACTTATCCTGAAATTAAGCCATTTTTTGACACATATGTTATAGGCACAACCCCTTTGGATTATGAAGAGATTCTGGCCTCAGTGGGATTAGGAATGGTAGATGTACAAGAGCAAAGCGGTTATTTTTTAAACGGAGAAATACCCTTCATAGATATTGATCAAAATAACAATGATGCGATATTTATAAGAAACGGCATTGAATTAAATACCTTCTTTACAGATCTTGGGGCACAGGGAGGTGATACCATAAAGAGTATTGATGGCATGCCCATTTCATTGGAATCAATAAGGCCAATTATTGGACAAAGTTTTGGATGGACTGCCAACAGAGAGATTAATATGGTCGTTCAACGTGGTGAAGAAGAATTAATTCTTCAGGGTAAAGTAGGGGATCCAACCGTTAAGGTAACGATCATTGCACCATTAGATAATTTGGAAAATACTCCGCAATCCATACTTAGGAAAGCCTGGTTAAAAGGCTAATTGTTAGAGCAATTCTACATATGAGTTTTACCTGTGCCAATGCTTAGGAAAACAATCAGTGCTTTGGAACTTTGGAAATATGCACCACCCACTTTACTGTATTATGGCCTCTCCGGAATATTTAAAATCTCTGTAAATGAATTTTTTGAACTGGAAGAACGGGATTGGGTAAAGCAGATCAAACAAAAAACCACTTTTCTTTTTGAAAAGTGGTTTGTACCTAGTCTTTAACAGGTGTTTTATCCTAAAGCTACCCGCTCAAAACCTGTGATTTCCAACTTCGGATCCACAGATTTGATGTACTGAGAAACACTTTGTTTATTGTCCTTAATAAAATCCTGGTTTACCAGCGTATTGTCTTTAAAGAAACGTTTTAATTTTCCTTTTGCGATGTTATCCAACATGGCCTCGGGCTTACCTTCCTGGCGTAACTGCTCTTTGGCAATTTCTATCTCTTTGTCAATAACTGATTGATCTACAGCGGATTCGTCCAATGCAACAGGATTCATTGCAGCGGCCTGCATAGCCACGTCTTTGGCGGCTACAGCAGCACCCTCTACGGCACTTGAAAGTCCAACTAAAGTTGCAATCTTGTTGCCGGCATGAATATATGATCCTACAAATGGGGCATTCAGTTTTTTAAAGCCGCCAATTTCAATTTTTTCGCCAATTACCCCAGTTTGTTCGGTCAGTTTTTCCTGTACCGATATGCCATTGTAACTTGCATTTAGAAATTCATCCTTGTTGTCAAAATTAAGTGCAAGTTCAGCCAACTCATTGGCAAGGGTAACAAAACTATCATT
>Ga0316188_10000051_pt1 | contig 33514 bp, 30 predicted proteins | sample Phiworburrow1_MG_FD_204933 | JGI IMG/M metagenome (GOLD analysis project Ga0316188, IMG submission 204933) | Coastal sediment microbial communities from Maine, United States - Phippsburg worm burrow 1 | ecosystem: Environmental > Aquatic > Marine > Coastal > Sediment | place: USA: Maine... | reverse complement strand
CGTCGTCCAGTTGGGCCAGCACGGCATCGGCCAGCGCCGTGGGCTGGCAGGCCTGCTGCAGATACTCGGGGACGAGGAATTCGCGGCAAAGGATGTTCGGCAGCCCCACATACGGCAGGTAGCTCAGCTGCCTGAACAGCACCGCGTTCAGCCAGTGCGCGCGGTAACCGATGACCATCGGCCGCTTGAAAAGTGCGGCTTCCAGCGTCGCGGTACCGCTGGCGATGAGCGTGACGTCGCAGGCCGCCAGCGCCTCGTGCGAGCGCCCGTCGAGCAATTGCACCGGCAAGCCCGGTGCATGCGCCTGCAGCAGGGCCTGCAACGCCGCCTTGCGTCCGCTGGCCGCCGGCAGCACGAAGTGAAGATCGCTGCGGCGCTGCTGCAACTGCACGGCCGCCTGAAGGAAGATCGGCGCCAGGTCACGCAGTTCGCCTCCGCGGCTGCCCGGCAACAAGGCCACCACCGGGTCGCTGTCGTTCAAACCCAGTGCAGCGCGCGCGGCGCGTCGCGGCGGGTCCAGCGGAATCAGATCGGCCAGCGGGTGGCCGACATAGGTGGCATCGATACCCTGCGCCTGAAGCAAGGCCGGTTCGAAGGGGAACAGGCACAGCATGTGGTCGATGCAGCGTGCGATGCGCTTGATACGCCCACCACGCCAGGCCCAGATCGACGGGCAGACGAAGTGGATCGTGCGGATGCCCGCCTGCTTCAGGCGCTGCTCGAGCCCGAGGTTGAAATCCGGCGCATCGATGCCGATGAAGGCCGCGGGCCGCTCGCGCAGCAGCCGCGCACCCAGTTCCCGACGCAGCAGCCATAGCGAGCGCAGGTGAGCCAGCGCATCGACGAACCCGTTGACGGCCAGCCGCTCGCTCGGCCACCAGGCGTCGAAACCCAGCGACTGCATGCGCGGCCCGCCGATGCCCGCGGCATGCGCTGCCGGCCAGCGCGTCGTCAGCGCCGGCAACAGCAGCGACGCGAGCAGATCGCCCGAGGCTTCGCCGGCCACCATGCCGAAGCGCGGGGCGTCATCGACGGCCGCGAGCATCGCTGTTCAGCGCGCGACGCCCCGGCTTGACCCGGCCAGGAAGTCGGTCATCAGCGCGACGTCGGCGGCCGCGGCCGGCACTTCCAGCGCCAGCTGGGCGATCGCCTCGCGCGCCTGATCGAGCGTCAGCTGCCTGCGGTACAGCAGCCGGTGCATCTGCTTGACCGCTGCAATTCGCTCGGCGTCGAATCCCCGCCGGCGCAGGCCTTCGATGTTGAAGCCGCGCACCGCCAGCGGGTTGCCATCGACCATCATGAAGGGCGGCACATCCTGCGACACGGCGCTGGAAAAGCCGATCATCGCGTGCGCGCCGACCTTGCAGAACTGGTGCACCCCGGAATAGCCGCCGACGACGACCCAGTCACCCAGGTGCACATGGCCGGCCAGCGCGGCATAGTTGGCCATGATCGCGTGGTCGCCGACCTGGCAATCGTGGGCCAGGTGCACGTTGGCCATGATCCAGTTGTCGTTGCCCAGCCGCGTGACACCGCGGTCCTGCACAGTGCCGCGGTTGAAGTTGCAGTACTCGCGGATGTTGTTGCGATCGCCGATGTGCAGTTCGGTCGGTTCGCCGGCGTACTTCATGTCTTGAGGCGCACCGCCAAGCGCGCAGTACGCGGCGATGCGGTTGTCGCGTCCGATGACCGTCGGCCCTTCGATGACGCAATGCGAGCCGATATGCGTGCCTTCATCGATGCGCACCTGTGCGGCGACGATCGTGAATGGGCCGATCTGCACCGTGGCGGCCAGTTCGGCCGACGCATCGACGATTGCGGTGGGGTGGATGCGGGCCACGCGGCACCCTCAGGGCGCGCGCCGGATCGCGCACATCATCTCGGCCTCCGCGGCGAGTTCGCTGCCGACCATCGCCCGGCCGGCAAAGCGCTGCACGCCCTGCCGCAGGCGCAGCAACGTGATCTCGAGCCGCAACTGGTCTCCCGGCTCGACCGGCCGCTTGAAGCGCGCGTGGTCGATCGCAGCGAAGTACACGAGCGTCTTCTCGTCGATCTCGACCCCGGCGCTTTCCAGCGACAGCAGCGCCGCCGCCTGCGCCAGCGCCTCGAGGATCAGTACGCCGGGCATGACCGGTCGCGCCGGGAAGTGCCCGACGAAGAAGGGCTCGTTGATGGTCACGTTCTTCAGCGCCACCAGGCTCTTGCCGACCTCGATTTCGAGCACGCGATCGACCAGCAGCAACGGATACCGGTGCGGCAGACGCTTGAGGATCTGGTGAATGTCGATCGTCATGAGTGCTTGTTCTCCAGCGCGCGCAGTCGCGCGCGCAATGCATGAAGCTGCCGCAAGGTGGCCGCGTTCTTTTCCCAGATACGATTGTCGTCGAAGGGGAAGACGCCGCCATAGCGCCCCGGCTCGAGGATCGAGCGCGTGATCACCGCGGCCGCGCCGACGTGCACATGGTCGACGATCCGCAGGTGGCCGGCAATGCCGACCTGCCCGGCGAAGGTGCAGTGCGCGCCGATCTGCGTGCTGCCCGCGATGCCGACACAGGCGGCCATCGCGGTGTGGCGACCGACATGCACGTTGTGGGCGATCTGGATCAGATTGTCGAGTTTGACACCGTCTTCGATGACCGTGTCGCGCAGCGCGCCGCGGTCGATACAGGTATTGGCGCCGATCTCCACGTCGTCACCGATCTGCACCGCGCCGAGCTGCTCGATCTTCTCCCAGCGCCCTTCGACCGGCGCAAAGCCGAAGCCATCGGCACCGATCACCACACCACCGTGCACGATGCCGCGCGCGCCGATGCGACAGCCCGGGCCCAGCACCACATGTGCCGCAAGCCGGGTGTGCTCGCCCACCACCGCGTCGGCGCCGACATGGCACTGCGCACCTATGACCACACCGGCATCGATGACGGCTGCGCGCCCGATGAAGGCCAGTGGCCCGACCGCGGCCTGCGCATGTACGCGGGCGCCCGGCTCGACCACGGCGCTGGGGTGCACACCCGGCGGCGGCACGGGACGCGTCTGCCGCGCCCACCACTGGCTGAGCCGCGCGTAGTACAGATAGGGGTCCGGGCTGAGAATTGCCGCCGGCCGCTGCATGGCGTGCTCGCGCAGCTGCGGAGCAAGCACCACGCAGCCGGCTGCCGAGCCGGCCAGCTGGCCCGCATGCCGAGCACTTGACAGGAAACTGATGTCGTCGCTCGCGGCGCTGTCCAGCGGCGCGATGCCGCGCAACACGAGGCCGCCGTCGCCGACCAGTTCACCGCCGAGTTGGGCGGCCAGTTCGGCGGTGCGAACCTCGAACATGCACGCCGCAGCCGCGTGCGCAATCAGCGCGGTGCCGCAGCGGCGTTGAGCGCCTTGATCACCTTGTCGGTGATGTCCACGCGCGGGCCGGCAAACACGGCCTCCTGCAGGATCACGTCGTACTTCTCCTGCTCGAAGATCTGCTTGATGACCCGGTTGGCACGTTCGACCACGGCTTGCAGTTCCTCGTTCTTGCGCTGCGTCAGGTCTTCCTGGAACTCACGGCGCCTGCGCTGGATCTCGCGGTCCTGCTCGACCAGTTCGCGCTGACGGCGGGCGCGTTCGCTCTCGCTGAGCGTCGGCGCTTCCTTCTCGAGCTTCTCGGCCGCGGCCTTCAGACGCGACCCCTGTTCGGACAGGTCGCGCTCGCGCTTTCCGAACTCGCCTTCCAGCCGGGCCTGCGCGGCCTTGGCCGGGGCCGCCTCGCGCAGCACGCGCTCGCTGTTGACGTAGCCGATCTTCAGCTCCTGCGCCAGCACCGCCGGCGGCAACATGCACGCCAGCGCCAGTGCCCCAACGGCAAGCACCCGGGTGGACAGCGAGGATGAATTCATCAGAACCTGGTCCCGATCTGGAATTGGAAAGGCTGGATTCTATCGGTTGGCTCGTACAACACGGGCGTGCCGTAGCTGAGCTTGAGCGGGCCCATCGGCGAGATCCAGCTGATGCCCAGCCCGGTGGACGCGCGCAGGCTGTTCCAGTTGACCGGCTGGTCCGCCCCCCAGGCATTGCCGATGTCGAAGAACACGAAGAAGCGCAGGCTCTTGTCGTTGCCCATCCCCGGCACCGGTATGTAGAGCTCGGCATTGGCGTTGGCCTTGCGCGTGCCGCCAACGAACGAACCGGTCGGGTCGATCACCCCCAGCGAGCCTTGCTGGAACACGCGCACCGAACCCAAGCCGCCGCTGTAGAAGTTCTTGAATACCGGGTATGGCCGCGAGCCCAGGCCGAAGCCCCACCCGATCTCGCCATTCAGGCCGATCGAGAAGTCATAGGGCAAGGCCACGAACTGCTGCACCTGGCCGTTCAGGCGCAAGAACTGCACGTCGCCGAGCAGGCTGATGTCGGCGTTGACCCGGTAGAAGCGGCCCGAGGTCGGGATGACGGTGCTGTTGCGATCGTCGCGCGACCAGCCCACCGTGAACGGGAACGAATAGCTGGTCGGACCGAACTCCTCGCGATAGAGGAAGTAGCTGTTGGGCAGGAACGAGTCGTTGCCGATCTGGGTGGATTCGAAGCCCAGCCCGAAAAAAACCGTGTCGACGTTGGTGAAGGGCACGCCGATGCGAGTCGACGCCCCCCAGGTAGCGAGCTGGTAGGAGTCCCCGAAGCTGTTGAGGGGGCTGCTCGCGCGGTAGTAGACGTCGAAGGCCCGAGACACGCCGTCCACCGTCCAGTAAGGGTCGATGGTGTTGACCGACAGCGTGCGGTTGTACTTGCCGGTGTTGATGTCCAAGCCCAGGTAGTGCCCCGAGCCGAAGACGTTCTCCTGGCGGATCGACGCGCTCAGCGTCAGCGACTCCGCACTGGAATACCCTGCCCCGATCGACAGGTTGCCGGTGGGCTTCTCGACCACGGTGATGACCAGGTCGACCTGGTCCGGCGCGCCAGCCACCTCCTGCGTGTCGATCGTCACTTCCTTGAAGAAGTTCAGGCGGTCGAGCCGGTCCTTCGACAGCCGGATCTTCGACCCGTCGTACCAGGCCGCCTCGAACTGGCGGAACTCGCGCCGAATGACCTCGTCGCGCGTGCGCGTGTTGCCGGCCACCTCGATGCGGCGCACGTAGACGCGGCGCGAAGGATCCGCAGAGAACACAATCGTCACCCGGGCCGTGGCCCGGTCGATCTCGGGCCGCGGCTCGACGCGGGCGAAGGCAAAGCCGAAGGTGGCGAAGAGCTCGCTGAAGCGGCGCACCGAGGCGATCACCTCGTCGCCGCGGTAGGGTTGCCCGGGCACCACGCTGACCAGCGAGCGGAACTCATCGTCGCGCCCCAGGAAGTCGCCTTCCAGCCGCACCGCGGTGACGGTGAAGACCTGCCCTTCGCGGATGGTGACGGTGATCGTGATGTCCTGCCTGTCGGGCGAGATCGCCACCTGGCTGGACTCGATTTCGAAGTCCAGGTAACCGCGGTTCAGGTACCAGGCGCGCAGCTTCTCGAGGTCCGCGTTCAGCTTGGCACGCGAGTAGCGGTCGCCCTTGGTGTACCAGCTGAGCCAGCCGCTCGGGCTGGCCTCGAACTCACCCAGCAGCCGGGACTCGGAGAAGGCCTTCGCGCCGACGATGCGGATCTCGCGAATACGCGCGACCTCCCCTTCGGTCATCGTGAAGGTGACGTTGACGCGGTTGCGCTCGATCGGCGTCACGGTGGTGACAACCTCGGCGCCGTACAGGCTGCGCGAAAGGTACTGGCGCTTGATCTCCTGCTCCGCGCGGTCGATCAACGCCTTGTCGAAGGGCAGGCCCTCGCCGATGCCGGCGTCGCGCAGCGATTTCAGCAGCACGTCTTTCTCGAATTCCTTCATCCCGACGAAGGACACCGTCGCGATGATCGGCCGTTCGTCGATGGCCACCACCACGATGTCACCCTCGATCTCGATGCGAACATCGGCAAACAGCCCGGTGGCGAAGAGCGCGCGCAGCGCGGTTGCCCCTTTCTCGTCGGTATAGGTGTCGCCGATGCGAAAGGGCAGTGCACCGAACACGGTGCCAGGGTCTCCGCGTTGCAGGCCCTCGATGCGGATGTCCTTGATCGCAAAAGGCTGGACCGCATGTGCCGCGCCGGCATGCAGCAGTCCCGCCACCAGCACACAGGCAGCCATCAGGCGCAGCACGAGCGCGACAAGTCGCGGCGGAATCACAGACAACATGGGAACAGGGTTCAGTGCAGGCCCAACAGCCGGGCCACGTCGTTGAAGAGGGCCACCGACATCAGGGCCAGCAAGACGGCGATGCCGCCGCGCTGCAAGCGCCCCATCCAGAGTTCGGAAACCGGACGCCCGGTGAGGCCTTCAAAAAGATAATACATCAGGTGTCCCCCGTCGAGCATCGGCAGCGGGAGCAGGTTCAGCACGCCCAGGCTGACGCTGACCAGCGCCAGGAAACCGATGTAGTAGGCCAGGCCCTGCTGCGCCGACTGCCCCGCGTAGTCGGCGATCGTCAACGGCCCGCTCAGGTTGCGCAGCGAGGCCTCGCCGATGATCATTCGCCCGAGCATCTTCAGCGTCAGCACGCTCAGCTCCCAGGTGCGCTCGACGCCGGCCTGCAGGCCTTCGAGCAGGCCGCGCTGCACCGTCACCATCTCGACCGGGCGACCGACGAAGGCGTCGATGCGGCCGATGGCCTTGTCGCCTTCGTTCAGCACGCGAGGATTCACCTGCAGTTCCATCGAACGCCCGTCGCGGTCGATGCGCCAGCGCATCGGCACGGCCGCGCCGTCGCGCACCGACAACCGGATGCGCTCGCGCAGGCCGTGCGCGTCGAGCACCGGCTGGCCGTCGACCTCGAGCACGCGGTCGCCCTCCAGCAGGCCGGCCTGCGCGGCCGGGCCTGCGGGCCGGACCCCGCCGATCACCGGTTCGCTGAACGGCGCGCCGAGACCGATCTTGCGCATCAGTTCGGCATCGACATCGCGCGTGCCCAGGCGCGGCAGGTCCAGCGTCAGGCTGCGCGACGAATGCGCGCGCGCGTCCGACACCGACAACTGCAGCGGCTGGCCATCCAGCACGGCCTGGGTGACCTGCCAACGCAGGTCGTTCATCGAACGCAGTTCGGACCACTCCACGCCGTCACGCGAGGCCGCCCGCACCCAGTCTCCCGAGCGCAGGCCGGCGCGCTCGGCCAGGCTGGCGGGCAGCGGCGCGCTGAGCACCGCCTTCGGTTCCTCGGTGCCGATCCACTGCGCCGCGGCAAACAGCAGCACAGCCAGCAACAGATTCGCTGCGGGGCCGGCAACGACGATCGCGGCGCGGCGCGACAGCGGCTGGCGGTTGAAGGCGCGGTGCTGCTCTTTCGGATCGACCGCGCCTTCGCTTTCGTCGAGCATGCGCACATAACCGCCCAGCGGCAGTGCCGACAACACGAACTCGGTGGCGTCGGGCCCGCGCTGTCGGCGCCACAGCACGCGGCCGAAGCCGACGGAAAAGCGCAGCACCTTGACTCCGCAGGCCACAGCGACTCGGTAGTGGCCGTACTCGTGGATCACGACCAGGATGCCCAGCGTCACCAGGAAGGCGAGCACGGTGACGATCATCGCGATCGCTCCTGCACCCAGCTGTTCGCGCAGGAGCGCGCCCGCTCGTCCAGCGCGAGCAGGTCGTCGAGCGTGGCGGCATCGCCGGCTCCGGGCACCAGCGCCGCGACGACGTCGGCGTTGAGCGCATGGATGGCATCGAAGCCGATGCGCCGATCGAGGAATGCCGCCACCGCCACCTCGTTGGCGGCATTCAGCACCGCGCTGCTGCCCTCGGGCCCGCGCAGTGCGTCCCAGGCCAGGAACAGCCCCGGGAAACGGCGGGCATCGGCGGGTTCGAAGCTTAGCGCCGCCAGACTGGCGAAGTCCAGCCGCGCGGCGCCCGACTCGATGCGCTGCGGGTACGACAGGCCAAAGCTGATCGGCCCGCGCATGTCCGGCGTTCCCAGTTGGGCCAGCACGCAGCCGTCGCGACACACGACCATCGAGTGGATGATGCTCTGCGGATGAATGACCACGCGGATCTGTTCGGGAGCCAGATCGAAGAGCCAATGCGCCTCGATCACCTCGAGCGCCTTGTTCATCATCGTCGCGGAATCGACCGAGATCTTGCGGCCCATCACCCAGTTCGGGTGCGCGACCGCCTGCTCCGGCGTGACGCTGCCGAAGGTGGCCGGGTCGCGCTGGCGGAAGGGCCCGCCCGAGGCGGTCAGCACGATGTGGTCGATGCTGTCGGCCCAGTGCTCGCGCTGTGCCGGCAGGCACTGGAAGATAGCCGAGTGCTCACTGTCGATCGGCAACAGCGTCGCGCCGCCTTCGTGCACCGCGCGCATGAACACGCTGCCACCGACCACCAGCGCCTCCTTGTTGGCCAGCAGCAAGCGCTTGCCGGCGTGTGCCGCCGCCATGCATGGGCGCAGCCCGGCGGCGCCGACGATGGCCGCCATCACGCTGTCCACAGCCGGGTCGGCAGCCATGTCGCAAAGCGCCTGCGCGCCGCTTCGCACTTCGGTGCCCACGCCCTGGGCGACCAGGGCCTCGCGCACGACGCGCGCGCGCTCCTCGTCGGGCACCACCGCCCACCGAGGTTGCCAGCGCAGGCACTGCGCGATCAACGCGTCGACGCGCTGCATCGCGCTCAGGCCGGCGACGACGAAACGGTCCGGGTGGCGTGCCACCACGTCGAGCGTGCTGGTGCCGATCGAACCGGTCGAACCGAGAATCACCAGACGCTGGGGCTGCACCGTGCGATTGTCCCTCACAGCAGCAGCAGCGCCATGGCCACCGGGAACACCGGCAGCAGCGCGTCGACGCGGTCGAGCACGCCGCCATGGCCGGGCAGCAGCCGGCTCGAGTCCTTGGCGCCGGCGGCGCGCTTGACGACCGATTCGAAGAGGTCGCCGACCACGCTCATGCCGGCCAGTACGGCCAAGGCCAGCAAGGCGCCCAGCAGGCCCAGGCGCTCGATCAACTGGCCATAAAGGCTGAGGCTGTCGGTGGCCACGCGCGCTTCCATCGCTCGCCAGGCCAGCGCCAGAAGGAACACACCGAACATCCCGCTGTACACACCTTCCCAGCTCTTGCCCGGGCTGATGCTCGGCGCCAGCTTGCGCCGGCCGAAGCGCCGGCCGCCGAAATATGCGGCGATGTCGGCCACCCACACCAGGCAGAACACCGACAGGATGAAATTGATGCCGATGCCGCGCGCATGGCTGATCGCCAGCCAGGCCGCCCACAGCGCGAGCAGCCCCAGCAGCCAGCGTGCCGAAGGCGGCAGCCGCGGCCACCCCGTCGGGCCGCCGCGCAGTACCCATGCGCCGCCGGCCAGCCACAGCAGGGCCGCCATCGGCCAGACTGCGACGGGCGGCCGGGCCGACCAGCCCGCCGCATAGGCTGCCGCGCAGGCCAGCGCAAGGCCTGCGCCCATGGCCGTCGCGGCGGCGGCGCCGGCCTGGTTCAGGCGCGCCCACTCCCAGCCCGCTGCAGCGATCAGCAGCAGCGTCAGCAGGTTGAAGGGCCAGGCCCTGTCGGTCAGCAGCGCCGGCACGAGCAGCGCCAGCAGGACGAGCGCGGTGACGATCCGCTGCGTGAGCATGACGCTCAAAGACCCTGCGGCGCCAGTTCTTCCACCGCTATGCCACCGTAGCGCCTGTCGCGCTGCCGGTAGGCCTGGATTGCCGCATCGATGTCGGCTTCGTTGAAATCAGGCCACAGGCGTTCTGTGAACACGAACTCGGAGTAGGCCGACTGCCAAAGCAGGAAGTTGCTGATGCGCATCTCGCCGCCGGTTCGGATGAACAGGTCCGGGTCGGGCGCAAAGCTCAGCGCCATGTAACGCGACAACGTGGCCTCGTCCAGCGCCTCGGGCCGAACGCCGTCGAGCATGGCGCGGCGGCAGGCCTGTACCACGTCCCAGCGGCCACCGTAGTTGAAGGCGACCGAAAGGTTGATGCGGGTGTTCTGGGCGGTGCTGCGTTCGGCATGTTCCCAGGCATCACGCAGTTTGTTCGACACCTTGGAGCGGTCACCGACGATGCGCACGCGCACGCCGTCTCCGGCGAGCTTGGCCAGGTACTTGGAGACCGCGACCAGCACCAGGCCCATCAGGCCGGAGACTTCTTCGGACGGACGCTTCCAGTTCTCCGACGAGAACGCGAACACCGTCAGGTAGTCGACACCCCGGTCGGCAAAGGCGTTGACCGCGCGCACCAGCGCGTCGACGCCCTGCTTGTGGCCGTAGACACGCGGCATGAAGCGCTTGCGCGCCCAGCGCCCGTTGCCGTCCATGACCACAGCCACATGGCGCGGCACGCTGGGGTCGTGCGGCAGGTCGGAGAAATTCACGGCAGCGGTGTGGACCAGTTCGAAAGCCTCAGACCGCGAGGATCTCGGCTTCCTTCGCGTGCACCAACCGATCGACCTCGGCCACGGTGCGGTCGGTGAGCTTTTGCACGTCGTCCTGCGCGCGGCGCTCCTCGTCCTCGTTAGTGAGCTTGTCCTTCAGCAGCTTCTTCAGGTGTTCGTTGGCGTCGCGGCGCAGGTTGCGCACCGCCACCTTGGCTTCCTCGCCGGCGTGGCGCACCACCTTCGTCAGTTCCTTGCGGCGCTCCTCGGTCAGCGGCGGCATCGGCACACGCACCAAGTCGCCCTGGCTGGCGGGGTTCAGCCCCAGGCCGCTTTCGCGGATCGCCTTCTCGATCTTCGCGCCCATGCCTTTTTCCCAGGGCTGCACACCGATCGTGCGCGCGTCGATCAGCGTGACGTTGGCCACCTGGCTGATCGGCACGTCCGAGCCGTAGTACTCGACATGCACCTGATCCAGCAGGCCCGGGTGGGCGCGGCCGGTACGGATCTTCTGCAATTCGACCTTGAAGGCCTCGATCGATCGAGCCATCTTGTGCTCGGCGTTTTGCTTGATGTCTGCGATGCTCATGTTGCGCGTGCTCTCGTCAAACGTGCACCAAGGTGCCCTCGTCCTCGCCCATCACCACACGGCGCATCGCGCCGGGCTTGTTGATGCTGAACACCCGGATGGGCAGTTTCTGGTCGCGACACAGCGCAAAGGCCGTCGCGTCCATCACCTGCAGGTTGCTGGCGATCACCTGGTCGAAGCTGATCGTCGCATAGCGCGTGGCCGACGGATCCTTGTTCGGATCGGCGCTGTACACGCCGTCGACCTTGGTGGCCTTCAGCACCACCTGCGCGCCGATCTCGGCGCCGCGCAGCGCGGCCGCCGTATCGGTCGTGAAAAAGGGGTTGCCGGTGCCGGCTGCGAAGACGACGATCTTGCCTTCTTCCAGGTACTGCAACGCCTTCGGGCGCACGTAGGGCTCGACCACCTGCTCGATGCCGATGGCCGACATCACGCGCGCCGTCATGCCTTCCTGGCGCATCGTGTCGGCCAGGGCCAGCGCGTTCATCACCGTGGCCAGCATGCCCATGTAGTCGGCGGTGGCGCGGTCCATGCCGACCGAGCCGCCGGCCACGCCACGGAAGATGTTGCCCCCCCCAATGACCACCGCCACCTCGACCCCGAGCTGGGTGATGTCCTGCACCTCCTTGACCATGCGCACGATCGTCGCGCGGTTGATGCCGTACGCATCGTCTCCCATCAGGGCTTCGCCTGACAGTTTCAGAAGAATGCGCTTGTACGCCGGCATGCAGGGGGTCCGTTCAGCGGGAATGGCGAAGTGTAAGGCGCGCCAGGACGGGCCCGGCGCGACAACGGACTCACTGCGCCTTGGCCGCCGCCACCTGCGCCGCCACCTCGGCGGCGAAGTCGTCGCTGCGCTTTTCGATGCCCTCGCCCACCACGTACAACGTGAAGCCGTTGATCGTGGTGCTGGCGGCATCGAGCATCTGCTTGACGGTCTGCTTGTCGTTCTTGACGAAGGCCTGGTTGAACAGCGACACCTCCTTCAGGAACTTCTGCACCGCGCCATCGACGCGCTTGGCAACGATCTCGCTCGACTGCACCGGCTTGCCTTCGGCCTTGGCCTTTTCGGCGTCCTCGGCCGCCTTCAGCGCGGCCACCGAGCGCTCCTTCTCGACCAGGGTGGCCGGGACGTCGGCCGACGACAGGGCCACCGGCTTCATCGCCGCGACGTGCATGGCCACGTCCTTGGCCGCCACCTCGTTGCCGCTGTAATCGACCAGCACGCCGATGCGCGTGCCGTGCAGGTAGCGCGCCAGCTTGGTGCCACCGGCGTAGCGCTTGAAGCGGCGCACCGACAGGTTCTCGCCGATCTTGCCGACCAGGCCCTTGCGCACGTCTTCCACGGTCGGGCCGAAGCCGGCCAGCGTCAGCGGCAGTGCGGCCAGTGCCTCCACGTCGGTGGGGTTCTTGGACGCGATCAGCTCGGCAACCGCGTTGGCAAAGGCCAGGAAGTCGTCGTTCTTCGACACGAAGTCGGTCTCGCAGTTGACCTCGACGAGCGCTGCCGCGTCCGCGGCCGAACCGACCGCAACCACGCCCTCGGCGGTGATGCGCGACGAGGCCTTGCCGGCCTTGCTGCCGAGCTTGACGCGCAGGATCTCCTCGGCGCGCTCCATGTCGCCGTCGGCCTCGGTGAGGGCCTTCTTGCATTCCATCATCGGGGCATCGGTCTTGGCGCGCAGCGCGCCGACCATGCTGGCAGTGATTGCGGGCATCTTCATCTCCATGACAAGGCCAGCCGGGGCTTCGCGCCGCGACATGGCCGGTGTGCGTAAAACGGTCGGTGCAGGCGGGCGCGCCGGAGGCGGCCCGCCTCGGCGGCAGCCTCAGGCTTCTTCGCGGACTTCGACGAACTCGTCGCCTTCGGTACCGGCAGCCTGCACCATCTCGCTGGTGGAATTGGCCTTGCCTTCGAGCACCGCATCGGCGACCGCGCGTGCATACAGCGCGACGGCCTTGGCCGAGTCGTCGTTGCCTGGAATGACGTAATCGATGCCGATCGGCGAGTGGTTGGTGTCGACCACGCCGATCAGCGGAATGCCCAGCTTCTTGGCCTCGGCCACTGCGATCTTGTGGTACCCGACGTCGATGACGAACATGGCGTCCGGCAGCGCAGTCATGTCCTGGATCCCGCCGATGTCCTTCTCGAGCTTGGCCAGCTCACGCTCGAACATCAGGCCTTCCTTCTTGATCATCTGGTCGATGCCGGCTTCCTTCTGTGCCTGCATCTCCTTGAGCTTCTTCAGCGAGGCCTTGACGGTCTTGAAGTTGGTCAGCATGCCGCCAAGCCAGCGCTGGTCGACGTAGGGCATGCCGCAGCGCTGCGCCTCCAGCGCCACCACCTCGCGCGCCTGGCGCTTGGTGCCGATCATCAGGATCGTGCCGCGGCGGGCCGCCAGCTGGCGCACGAACTTCATCGCGTCGAGGAAGAGCGGCTGCGTCTTCTCGAGATTGATGATGTGGATCTTGTTGCGATGGCCATAGATGTACGGGGCCATCTTGGGGTTCCAGAAGCGCGTCTGGTGTCCGAAATGGACACCGGCTTCCAGCATGTCACGCATGGATACTGTCATGGTTGCTCCGAAGGTTGGGTCTTGAACCTCGGCCTGAAACCGCCGCCTTCGTCTTCCTTGTCGGGAGCACTGTGGGCTGCGGCACCGTTCGGTGGCCGGATTCGCGCATCGTCTGCCGGGTGCTGCGACAATCGCCGCGATGCAACGCCAAGCAAACCCGCGAATTCTAGCACGCGACCTGCCCGCCGACCTGTGCGGCGCCGCAGCCGAAGTGGCAGACGGCAGGCTTCGCGCCGGCGAAGCGATCGAGGCCTCGATCACCGCCGCCGATGCCCCGGCTAGCGCCCACGCATTCGTGCGCCGCTTCGATGCCATGGCACGGGCCGCCGCGCGCGGCGTCGACGCCGCGCGCGATGCCGGCGCGCCGGTACCAACGCTGGCGGGGCTGGCGATATCGGTCAAGGACCTGTTCGATGTCGCCGGCTGGCCCAGCACCGCCGGATCGAAATCGATGGCCGACGCGTTGCCGGCCGTGGCGGACTGCCCGGCGGTGGCGCGGCTGCGCGCCGCGGGCGCGGCGCTGATCGGCCATACCAATCTGACGGAGTTCGCGTTTTCGGGCGTCGGCATCAATCCGCACCACGGCACGCCCGCCAATGCGGCGACGGCACGGCTGGATGCGACGCCACGCATCCCCGGCGGCTCGACCAGCGGCGGCGCGGTGTCGGTGGCCAGCGGCGCGGCTTGGGCCGCGCTGGGGTCGGACACGCGCGGATCGATCCGCGTGCCGGCAGCGCTGCACGGGCTGGTCGGTTTCAAGAACACGCAGGCGTTGACGCCGAACCAGGGCTGTGTGCCGCTGTCCTTTACGCTCGACACCACCTGCGCGATCACGCGCAGCGTGCGCGACGCGCTGCGCCTGCACGAGGTGCTCGCCGCCCGCCGCGTGCCCTTGCAGGGCCGGCCGCTTCGCGCGCGCCGCCTGGCGCTGCCGGTCGGCACCATGCTCGATGGCCTGGACACCACCGTCGCCAGCGCCTTCGAGCGCGCGCTGCATCGGCTTCGGGTGGCCGGCGCCGACATCGTCGAGCTGGAGATCGCGCGCGACGAAGCCCCGGCGCTGGCCAGCGGCCAGATCAGCGCTGCCGAAGCCTGGACATGGCACCGCGCACGACTGCAGGCGCGCCACGCCGACTACGATCCGCGCGTGCTACAGCGCATCCGCAGCGGCGAGGGCATCGCTGCCGCCGACTACATCGATCGGCTGCAGGCCCGGCACCGCTGGATCGTGCAGATGCACACGTTGATGCAGGGCATCGATGCCTTCATTTGCCCGACCGTGCCGGTCGTCGCGCCCCCGTTGCAGCCGCTGCTGCGTGACGACGACGCATTCTTCGCCACCAACGCGCTCTTGCTGCGCAACCCGTCGGTGGTCAACCATCTGGATGGCTGCGCGCTGTCGCTGCCCTGCCAGGAGCCGGGCGAGCTGCCGGTGGGCCTGATGGTGTGGGCCGGCGCGATGCGCGACGACACCGTGCTCGATCTGTCGCTGGCGATCGAGGCCGTGCTCGCCGAGCCGTCGCGCTGAAGCCATGCGCGTCGCGGTCATCGGTGCCGGCATCGTCGGCGTGACGAGTGCGTTCGAACTGGCCGGCGACGGGCACGAGGTCACCGTGTTCGAGCGCCACGCGGCGGTGGCCAGTGGCACCAGCTTTGCCAACGCCGGCGTGCTCGCACCCGGCTATGTCACACCCTGGGCAGCGCCGGGCATGCCGTTGAAGGTGCTGCGCCACCTGTGGGGCCGGCATGCGCCCGTGCGCTTCGGAGGGCTGAACGCGTTGCGCCAGCTGCCGTGGATGTTGCAGTGGTGGCGCGCGTGTCGGCCCAAGGTGTACCAGTCCAACCGCGCCCAGATGTTCCAACTGGCGCGCTACAGCAGCCAGCGACTGGCGGAGTTGACGGCGTCGCTGCAACTGGAGTTCGAGCAAGCCCGCGGCCTGACGGTGCTGCTGCGCGGCGCACGCGAGGTGGCGATGGCGCACGGCTCGATGCAGATGCTGCGCGAGCTCGGTGTGCCCTTCGATCTGCTCGACGCCGCGCAGTGCCGGCTGATCGAGCCAGGGCTGAACGCCGACACGGAACTGCAGGCCGGCATCTCGCTGCCGCAGGACGGGGTCGGAAACTGCCGGCAGTTCGCGCACCAGCTGAAGGCCCAGGCCCAGCAGCGCGGCGCGGTGTTCCGTTTCCAGCATCAGGTGCTGGACCTGAGGCCCGATCAGCGGCCGCGCCTGCGCGTGCGCGATCTCGGCGCTTCGGGCACGCCGGAGGACGTCGAATTCGACGCGGTGCTGCTGTGCGCCGGGCACGAGGCGCCTGCCCTGTTGAAGCCAATGGGCCTGGCATTGCCGATCGTCCCGGTGTACGGCTACTCGATCACCGCGCCGCTGCGCGAGGGTGACGGGCCGTTCGCCAACGGGCCGCGCGGCGCCGTGATGGACGAGAAGTACAAGGTCGCGATCTCGCGCCTCGGGCAGCGGGTGCGTGTGGCCGGCAGCGCCGAGATCGGCGGGCGTGCCGAACACATGAACGGCGCGGCGCTGGCCACGCTCTACAAGGTGCTGGACGACTGGTATCCCGGCGCGGCACGCCTCGCACAGGCCGTGCGCTGGAAAGGTGCGCGTCCGATGCTGCCCGACGGCCCGCCGGTGCTGGGTGCCAGCGGCGCGCCCGGTGTCTGGCTGAACCTAGGCCACGGCTCCAGCGGCTGGGCACTGTCCTGCGGCTCGGCGCGCGCCGTCGCCGACCTGATCGCAGGGCGCGAGCCGGGCCTCGACCTGTCAGGCCTGACGCCTGCACGACTGCGGCGATAGCACAATGGCGGCAAAGCCATCGTTAGCCGCCATGCCCAAGTCCAGCCACAGCGAACCCCAACGCGTCCTGCCCGGGCTGGCACGCTGGGCGGTGTTCGATGTGGCCGCCTCGCGCACCATCGAATCACAGGCGCTGGCGGCTCACCCGCCGCACGCGCTGATGCACGCCGCCGGCACGGCCGTCGCACGCTTGGCGCTGGCCGTGGCACCACACGCGCGGCAGGTGTGGGTGGCCTGCGGGCCGGGCAACAACGGCGGCGACGGCCTCGTCGCGGCCACTGCGCTGCATCGCGCCGGCATGTCGGTCATGGCCACGCTGGTGGGCGATGCGGCACGGCTGCCCGCAGATGCGCGCCAGGCGCTGGCCGATGCCCAGCAGGCCGGCCTGCCGATGTCGCCACGGCCGCCCGAAGACGCGCCGGACCTGGCCATCGACGCACTGCTGGGGCTGGGTACCACGCGCGCTCCGGCGGGCGCGCTGGCTGAGGCGATCGTGCGGCTCAATCAATTCCGCGGGCCGACCCTGGCGGTGGACCTGCCCACCGGGCTGCACTCGGACACCGGCCGCCGGCTGGGCGAAAGCTGCGTGCGCGCGACGCATACGCTGGCGCTACTGACGCTCAAGCCGGGACTGTTCACCGCCGACGGCCGCGACCAGGCCGGGCAGATCTGGATCGACGACCTCGGCGTCGCGGACCCGGCGCTGCCGCCCACTGCCTGGCTGGCGTGCCGCGACGATCTGCGGCACGCACTGCCGCTGCGCGCCCACGCCGGGCACAAGGGACGCTACGGAGACGTCGTGGTGGTCGGCGGCGCGAAGGGCATGACCGGCGCAGCGATGCTGGCCGCCCGCGCCGCGCTCGGCGCCGGTGCCGGGCGCGTGTTGATCAACCTTCTCGATGCAACCGGACCAGGGGTCGACGTGTTGTTTCCCGAAGCGATGTTCCGCACGGCGGCCTGGCGTGCCGACGCAGCCCAGGTGGCCGCCAGCACGGTCGTGTGCGGCTGTGGCGGCGGCCAGGCCGTGCGCGAGGCGCTGCCGGCGCTGCTGGCCCGCTGCCCGCGGCTGGTGCTCGACGCCGATGCGTTGAATGCATTGGCCGCTGAAGCGGCGTTGTCCCGTCAGCTCGACGCGCGCGCCGGGCGCGGGCTGCAAACCGTGCTGACGCCGCACCCGCTGGAAGCCGCGCGGCTGCTCGACACCGATGCCGCAGCGGTGCAGTCCGACCGTTTCGCGGCGGCACACACGCTGGCGCAGCGTCACGGCTGCGTGGTTCTGCTCAAGGGCTCTGGCAGCCTGATCGCTGCGCCGGGACGGGTGACGGTCCTCAACCCGACCGGCAACGCCGCGCTGGCCAGCGGCGGCACAGGCGATGTGCTGGCAGGTTGGCTCGGCGGTGTCTGGGCGCAAATGCCCGCTGATGCCGACGGCCTGGCCGCGGCGCAGCAGGCCGCAGCGGCCACCACCTGGCTCCATGGGCGCGCGGCCGACTTGGCGGTGCAATGTGCGCCAGGACAGCGCTCGCTGGGCGCCAGCGCGCTGATCGCTGCGATGCGCGATGCCGCCGGCTCGCTCGGCGCAGGCTGACGCGCCTCAGCGGCGCGTGCGCGTCGGTGTCTTGCGCTCGCGCGTGGCGCCCGCCGCCTTCTTCGCCGCCGTGGGCGGCTGCTTGCCCGTCTTGCGGCGCGCCGCCGCCTTGCCGGCACGGTCGGCCTGCTTGACCGCCAGCAGTTCATCGGCAGCGCTAGCCTGCCGTGCGCCGCGCCCGCGCGGGGCAGGCGCTTCGAGTTCGCCGTCACGCACCAGCCGGAAGTCGATGCGCCGGCCGTCCAGGTCGACTCGACTGACCTGCACGCGCACGCGAGTGCCCACCACGTAGCGCGCGCCGCTGCGCTCGCCGCGCAACTCCTGGTGTACCTCGTCGAAGCGGTAGTACTCGCCGCCGAGTTCGGTGATGTGCACCAGACCTTCGACGTACAGGGCGTCGAGCGTGACGAACAGGCCGAAGCTGGTGACCGCGCTGACGGTGCCGGCGTATTCCTCGCCGAGGTGCTCGCGCATGAAGCGGCATTTCAGCCAGGCCTCGACGTCGCGCGAGGCCTCGTCGGCACGGCGCTCGTTGGCACTGCAGTGCGCGCCGGCCAGCTCCCAGGTCTGCAGTTCCGTGCTCATCGCCTTGGCGGGCTTGGACGGTGACTTGCCCGCACGGCGCGGCGGTGCCGGCGGCATGCTCGCCACCAGGCCGGCATCGAGCTGGTAGCGCTTGTCGCCGAGGATGGCCTTGATGACACGGTGGACCAGCAGGTCCGGATAGCGCCGGATCGGGCTGGTGAAGTGAGCATAGGCGCCGTAGGCCAGACCGAAGTGGCCGGCATTGGCGCTGGTGTACACCGCCTGCTGCATCGAGCGCAGCAGCATCGTGTGTATCTGCGTCACGTCCGGCCGGTCCTTCGTGGCCTGCGCGATGTTCTGGATCTCGCCCGGTGTCGGGTCGTCGCTAAGGTGCAGCCCGATGCCCAGCGCGCGCAGGTAGTTCTGCAGCGTGACACGCCGCTCAGGCGTCGGACCTTCGTGCACGCGGAACAGCGCCGGGTGCTCGGCCGATTCGATGAAGCCTGCCGCGCATTCGTTGGCGGCGAGCATCGCTTCCTCGATCAGCCGGTGCGCGTCGTTGCGCGTGCGCGGCACGATCTTCTCGATGCGGCCGTTCTCGTCGCAGACGATCTGTGTCTCGACGGTCTCGAAGTCCACCGCACCGCGCTTCGCGCGCTGCTTCAGCAGCGCGCGATAGACCTCGTGCAGGTGCAGCAGGTGCGGCACCAGTTCGGCGCGGCGGCTCGCCTCGGGCCCGCGCGTGTTGGCCAGGATCGCCGCCACCTCGGTGTAGGTCAGCCGCGCCTGCGAGCAGATCACTGCTGGATAGAACTGATAGGCGTCGATCGCGCCATCACTGCCGACGACCATGTCGCACACCATCGCCAGCCGATCCACGTCCGGGTTCAGCGAGCAAAGCCCGTTGGACAGCTTTTCCGGCAACATCGGGATGACGCGGCGCGGGAAGTACACCGAGGTGGCTCGCTCGTAGGCATCGGCGTCGATCGGCTCGCCCGGCTTGACGTAGTGGCTGACGTCGGCGATGGCGACGAGCAGCCGCCACCCCTCGAAGGCGCTCTTGCCGCGACCGCGGGTGAAGGGCTCGCAATACACGGCATCGTCGAAGTCGCGCGCGTCCTCGCCGTCGATCGTGACCAGAGGCACGTCGCTCAGGTCGATGCGGTGCCGCCGGTCGGCGGCGCGCAGCTTTTCGGGCAGCGCTGCGGCCTGCGCCAGCGTCGCCGGCGAGAAGCGGTGCGGCACCTCGTACTTGCGCACCGCGATTTCGATCTCCATGCCGGGATCGTCGATCTCGCCCAGCACCTCGATCACCCGGCCCATCGGCTGCGAGTACATCGACGGCGGCTCGGTCAGTTCGATCGACACCACCTGCCCCACCGCTGCATCGGCGATGGCGTTCTTCGGCACCATGATGTCCTGCCCGTAGCGGCGGTCTTCCGGCGCCACCAGCCAGATGCCGGCCTCGTGCAGCAGGCGGCCGATGATCGGCGCCTTGCGCCGCTCGACGATGTCGAGCACGCGCCCTTCGGGCCGACCCTTGCGGTCATGGCGCACGATGCGCACGCGCACGCGATCGCGGTGCAGCACGGCGCGCATTTCCTGCGGCGAAAGATAGATCGACGGCTGGCCGTCGTCCCGACGCACGAAACCGTGGCCGTCCTGATGGCCTTCGACCTGGCCCTCGACTTCGCTCGAAAGGGACGAGAGGTTCAGGCCCGGGTCGTTTTGGGGTGTCTCTTTGATGATAAAATTTTCCGTTGAAGTGCCCAGGTGGCGGAATTGGTAGACGCACTAGTTTCAGGTACTAGCGGGTAACTCCGTGGGGGTTCGAGTCCCTTCCTGGGCACCAGATGTTTGATGTGAAGAACGGGGTCGGCAATGCCGGCCCCTTTTCTTTTTCCTGTCTTCAAATGGCGAACTTCAGCGCCAGTTTGTCCGGCCGCATCGAGTCGTATTCCTCGAAAGGCTGGTGGATCCACGGGCTGGTGGGCAGGTGCTCGACGAAATAGTCGGGCATGTAGGTCGACGCGGCCTTGACCCAGATGACGGCCGAGCGCAATTCGCTGATCGAGGGCATGCCGCGCAGCCGCTCGACCACCGCCTGCAGCGTCACACCTGAATCCGACAGGTCGTCGACCAGCAGCACGCGGCCCGCCAGTTCACCCTTGGGCAGGGTGATGTACTTGGCAATGTCGAGACGGCCCTGGATCGTGCCCGCGTCGGCGCGGTACGAACTGGTGGACATGATCGCCAGCGGCTTGTCGAACACGCGCGACAGCACGTCGCCGGGCCGCATGCCGCCGCGTGCCAGGCACAGGATCTGGTCGAATTCCCAGCCCGAGTTGTGCACCTTCAGCGCCAGGCGCTCGGTGAGCATGTGGTACTCGTCCCAGGACACATAGAGGTGTTTGCCGTCGTCGGTGAGCATGTGGTACTTCCGGTGGAAGGGGTCAGGGCTGATAGGGGTGGCGCAGCACGATCGTGTGATCGCGGTCGGGGCCGGTGGAGACGATGTCGATCGGTGCGCCGATCAGCGCTTGCACGCGCTCGAGGTAGCGCCGCGCGTTCTTCGGCAGTTGGTCCCACTCGGTCAGTCCCGCGGTGGTCTCAGACCAGCCGTCGAAGCTTTCGTAGATCGGTTGGCAGGCGATCACGTCGTCGGCATCCAGCGGCAGCACGTCGATGGTCTGCCCGCGGAGTTTGTAGCCGATGCACGCCTTGATCTCGGCCAGCCCGTCGAGCACGTCGAGCTTGGTGATGCACAGGCCGGAGATGCCGTTGATGATGGTCGAACGCTTCAGCGCCGCGACATCGAGCCAGCCGCAGCGCCGCGCGCGGCCGGTGACCGTGCCGCGCTCCTGGCCGACGGTGGACAGGTGGTGGCCCACGCTGCCGGGCACGTCCATCGGCAGTTCGGTCGGGAACGGCCCGCTGCCCACGCGCGTGGTGTAGGCCTTGGTGATGCCGAGCACGTAGTGCAGCATGTCCGGGCCCACACCCGAGCCTGCAGCGGCATTGCCGGCCACGCAGTTGCTCGACGTGACAAAGGGATAGGTGCCGTGGTCGATGTCCAGCAGCGTGCCTTGCGCGCCTTCGAAAAGCAGGTTGCGGCCCTCGAGGTTGGCGCGGTGCAACGCGTAGCCGACGTCGGCCAGCAGCGGACGGATCTGTTCGGCCGCCTGCATCGCCGCGTCCAGCATCGGCCGGTACTCGAGCGGCTGCGCCTTGAGGTAACCGCCAAGCGCGAAGTTGTGCATCTCCAGTAGCTCGCGCAGCTTCGCGGCAAAGCGCTGCGGGTGCTTCAAGTCCTGTGCGCGCAGCGCCCTGCGCGCCACCTTGTCCTCGTAGGCCGGGCCGATGCCCTTGCCGGTGGTGCCGATCCTGCCGGCGCCGCTGCTCTCGCGCAGGCCTTCGCGCGCATGGTCCACCGCCACATGGAAGGGCAGGATCAGCGGGCACGACTCGCTGATGAACAGGCGCGAGCGCACGTCCAGCCCGGCGGCTTCGAGGCGCTGGATCTCCTGCAGCAGGTGCGACGGATCGACGACCACCCCGTTGCCGATGTAGCAGGCCACGCCGTCGCGCATCACGCCCGACGGCACCAGCTGCAGCGCCGTCTTGTGCCCCTTGATGACCAGCGTGTGGCCCGCGTTGTGGCCGCCCTGGAAGCGCACCACGCCCTGGGCATGCTCGGTCAGCCAATCGACCATCTTGCCCTTGCCCTCGTCACCCCACTGGGTGCCGACGACCACCACGTTGCGGCCGCGCGGGGCGCTGCTGAGTGCATTCATGTCCAAGTGCGAACCTCTTCCAAGACAGATCTACGACGGCCGCGCATCACAGCGCGCGCAGCACCCAGTGTCCACCGACCGCCACCAGTTCGCGGTCGCAGTCGAACTCCTGGACCTCGTGCTCGTGGCCTGGCAGCACGCACAGCACGGTCTCGCCCTTGTCGCGCAGGCTGCGCACCGCTGCGCGCAACGGCGCATCCTCGCTCCATGGCGCGCGCACCGCCGAAGCTCCCGGCGCCAGCGGTACATGTTCGGCCAGGTGCTTCAAATCCAGGCTGAAACCCACCGCCGGCCGGCGCCGACCGAACACCGCGCCGACTTCGTCGTAGCGGCCGCCGCGCACCAAGGCCTCGCTGGAGCCGGTGCCGTAGATGGCAAAGCGCGTGCCGCTGTAGTAGGCGTAGCCGCTCATGTCCGACAGGTCGAAGCCCACGCGCACCTCGGGATGGTCGCGCTGCAGGTGCGTGGCCAGCCATTGCAGGTCATCCAGCGCGGCACCGATCAGGCTGCGTTGCGGCAGCTCGCGCCGCGCCGTGTCGAGCACCGCTGCATCGCCATAGAGGCCCAGCAGACAGCGCAGCGAGCGCCTCGTCTGTTCGGGAAAGGCCTGTGCCAGGGCCTCGACCTGCGCGGCGTCCTTGTTCGACAAGGCCGCCACCACCTGCTGCAGTTGGGTCGCATCAATCGGCAACCCCGCCAGCACGCCGCGCACCAGCCGCGCATCGGCCAGGTCGATGACCAGGCCATCGACCGATGCCGCCCGCAGCGCGTCGAGGGCCAGGTCCTGCACTTCCAGGTCGGCTTCCAGGCCCTCGTGGCCGAAGATCTCCGCGCCGAATTGCAGGGGCTCTCGCGTGCCCGCCCCACTGGGCCGGGTGTGCAGCACCGGACCGCAATAGCACAGCCGAGTCACGCCGGCGCGGTTCAGCAGGTGGGCGTCGATGCGTGCGGCCTGCGGCGTGGTGTCGGCACGCAGCCCCAGCGTGCGGCCGCTGAGTTGATCGACCAGCTTGAAAGTCTTCAGATCGAGTTCATGGCCGGTGCCCGACAGCAGCGAGTCCAGGTGCTCGAGCAGCGGCGGCATCACCAGCTCGAAGCCGTAGCCGCGTGCGCGATCGAGAAGGCTGCGCCGCAGATCCTCGATGCGCCGCGCCTGGGCGGGCAGGACATCGGCGATGTGCTCGGGCAGCAACCACGCTGACGACATGAACGGGACCCGCTGTTAAAACGGGCATTGTACCGAGCGCGTCAGCACCGATGCGCCATCTTCAAGCCCAGTACACCAGCAGCAGCACCACGCCGATCAGCATGCTGCTCAGGCCGAAGAAGCGGATCTGCCCGTCGCTCAGGCGCGTGGCGCGCTCGAACATCGAGCGCCAGCGGGTCGGGCTCAGGAAAGGCAGCAGGCCTTCGAGCACCAGCATCAGCGCGACGGCGCCCAGCAGAAGGTCCGACATCGTTCAGACGGCGCGCGCCAGAGCCTGAGGCTATTTGCCGCCTTCCAGCGTGCCCGAGCCGCGCATCGCGCGGAAGAACTCGCTGTTCGGATCGACCACCATCACGTCCGAGCGCGAACGGAAGGTTGAGCGGTACGCCTCCAGGCTGCGGTAGAACTTGGCGAAGGCCGGGTCGCGCCCGAAGGCATCGGCGTACAGCGCCGAGGCCGCACCGTCACCCTCGCCCTTGATCTTCTGCGCATCGCGGAAGGCCTCGGCCACGATGACCTCGCGCTGCCGGTCGGCATCGGCACGGATCTTCTCGCCGCCGGCCATGCCCTCGGAGCGTGCCTCGTTGGCCACGCGCTTGCGCTCCGATTCCATGCGCTTGAACACCGAATCGGTGATGTCGGCGACGAAATCGACGCGCTTGATGCGCACGTCGACGATCTCGATGCCGAAGGCCTTGGCGTCGTCCTGGAGCCGCGACAAGACGTCGTTCATGACCTTCTCGCGCTCGACCGACAGCACGCCGGCCACGTTGCGCCGCGTGATCTCCTCGTTGAAGGCAGCCTGCACCACCGGGCCGAGGCGGTTTTCGAGGTTGCGGAAGTCGGCGCCGTTGTTGCGGATGAACTGGCGCGGCTCGGTGATGCGCCACTTGACCAGCCAGTCGATGACCAGGCTCTTCTTCTCCGCCGTGAAGATCGGGCGCGTCTCGGTGTTGTCCAGCGTCTGGATCCGCTTGTCCAGGAACACCACGTTCTGGAAGGGCGGCGGCAGCTTGAACTTCAGCCCCGGCTCGGTGATGACGTCCTTGATCTCGCCCAGCGCGTAGATCACGGCCACCTGGCGCTGGTCGACGATGAACATCGTCGAGGCCGCGATCATCAATGCCACCAGCGCTGCTGCGGCGAACATTCCAATGCGATTCATCGTGTGTCGTCCTGTAGCGGGTCAGCGGCCGTCGCGGTCGCGACTGCGTCCGCCGTCGCGCGAGCGGGCATCGGTGGCCGCGGGGGCGGCCGGCGCCTCGGCGGGCATCGGCGCGGGGGCCGCCGCGGCGGTCGCGCCCGCCTGCTGCATCAGCTTGTCCAGTGGCAGGTACAGCAGGTTCGAGCCGCTGCGGCTGTCGACCATGATCTTGCTGACGTTGCCGAAAACCTGCTGCATCGTGTCGATGTAGAGCCGGTCACGCGTCACGCCGGGCGCCTTCTTGTACTCGTCGAGCACCGAGCGGAAGCGCGACGCGTCACCTTCGGCCTGCGCCACGACACGTGCGCGATAGCCTTCGGCCTCTTCGCGCAAGCGCGCCGCCGTGCCCTGCGCACGCGGGATCACGTCGCTGGCATAGGCCTGGCCTTCGTTCACGAATCGATCGCGGTCGGCGGTGGCCTTGACCGCGTCGTTGAAGGCAGCCTGCACCTGGTCGGGCACAGCCACCGTCTGCACGTTGACATTGACCACCTGGATGCCGGTCTTCAGCCGGTCAAGCTGGGACTGCACCGACGCCAGCAGGTTGGTGGCGAGCGTGTCGCGCTCCTGGTAGAGCACGGCATCCACGTTGGCCCGGCCGACGATTTCGCGCACCGCGGACTCGGAGGCCTGCACGACGGCCTCGTCGGGGTTGCGGTTCTCGAACAGGAAGGCGCGGGCGTCCTTCAGGCGGTACTGCACCGTAAAGCGGATGTCTACGATGTTCTCGTCGCGCGTCAGCATCGAGGAATCGCGTAGTCCAGTTGCGGGCACGGGCGTGTTGCGTCCCATCTCCGCAGAGCGCAACTGCGTCACCGGCACCGTCTCGTGCGCCTGGAAGGGGTAAGGGAAACGCCACTGGATGCCGGCGTCCACCGTGTAGGCGTAGCGCCCGAAGGACGTGACCACCGCCTGCTGACCTTCCTGCACGATGAACACGCCGCTGCCGAGCCACACCAGTGCGACCACACCGGCGATCAGCCCGGCACCGATGCCGGCGCTCTTCATGTTGGGCTGGAAAGGCGGCCCGCCATCCGGCGGCCGGTCGTCGCCGCGATCTTTGCGCGGCCCGCCGCCCTTGCCGCCGAACATGCCGCTGAGCTTGCGATTGAAGTCCCGCCACAACTCGTCCAGGTCCGGCGGGCCGTCGTTGCGGCCGCTGCTGAGCACCAGCGTGTCGCCGGCGCGGACCCGGCGGAAGGGATGGCGCAGCACGCCACCGAGCAGGGCCGCGGCCGCACGCGTGAGCCCTGCGAGGCTGGGGGCGTGCCGGTCATGAGGGATATCAGGCATGTCGATGCGCAGAGGATGGAAGGGGGGGAGGCGTGTCGGCCGCAATCCGACGCGGATCAGTGTCAGCAGATGAGGGCGAAACAGGCGCATTCAAGCGCCGCTGCACTGCGTCGGCCAGCACCTCGCGCAGCGCGTCGAGGCCCGATCCCTCGCGGGCGCTGACGAAGACGCGCCGCACACGCTGGCCGTCGGGGCGCTCCAGCCAGTCCACGGTGTGCCGCGGCTGCAGTGATGGCTCCAGCAGATCGCATTTGTTGTACACCACTACCTGCGCGACGTCAGCAGCGCCGATCTCGTGCAGCACGCGTTCGACCTCGGCAGCCTGTTCCAGGCGCTGCGGACTCGATGCATCCACCACGTGCAGCAACAGGTCGGCATCGGCGGCTTCCTGCAAGGTGGCCTGGAAGGCCTCGACCAGCTTGTGCGGCAGGTCGCGTATGAAGCCGACGGTGTCGGACAGGGACACCGAGCAGCCGGCGTCGGCTAGCCACAAGGCCCGCGTCGTCGTGTCGAGCGTGGCAAACAGCTGGTCTGCGGCCAGCGCCCTCGCCTTGACCAGGGCATTGAACAAGGTCGACTTGCCGGCGTTGGTGTAGCCCACCAGCGAAATGCGGAAGGTGCCGCGCCGCTCGCGCGCCTTGCGCTGCGTGCCGCGCTGGCGCTTGACCTTCTCGAGCCGCGCCGCCACCGACTTGATGCGCTCGCCGATCATGCGCCGGTCCAGTTCGATCTGCGCCTCGCCCGGACCGCCGCGCATGCCGATGCCGCCGCTTTGCCGCTCGAGGTGCGACCAACGTCGCACCAGACGGGTGGACAGATACTGCAGCCGCGCCAGTTCGACCTGCAACTTGCCTTCATGGCTTTGGGCACGTTCGGCAAAGATGTCGAGGATCACGCCGGTACGGTCGGACACCGGCACGCCCAGGTGCCGCTCCAGGTTGCGCTGCTGCGCCGGGCTGAGCGCCTGGTCGAAGACCACGCCCTGCGCCTCGGTGGCCAGCACGGCGGACCTGATCTCGTCGGCCTTGCCCGAGCCAACGAAGAGCGCCGCGTCGGGCGCCTTGCGCCGCGCGACGATTCGCGCCACCGGCTCGTCGCCCGCAGACACCGCGAGAAGCGCGAGTTCGTCCAGGCTGGCGTCGAAGTGCGCGTCCTTGCCGAAATCGACGCCCACGAGCACGGCGCGCGTGGCCCCGGCCGCGACCCCCGGTGAGGGTGAAGAACTCAAGATGGGCCTAGCCGACGCCGGTGGGGGCGCTGCGGCATCAGGCCGGGTCGCCAGGCTCGCTGGCGTGGAAATTCACCGCGCGTCCCGGCACCACCGTGGAGATCGCGTGCTTGTAGACCATCTGCGTGACCGTGTTGCGCAGCAGCACGACGTACTGGTCGAATGACTCGATGTGCCCCTGCAACTTGATGCCGTTGACCAGGTAGATGGAAACCGGAACATGCTCCTTGCGCAGCAGGTTCAGGAAGGGGTCTTGTAGCAACTGCCCTTTATTGCTCACGATATGCTCCGTGATGAAAGTTTCTTGAATCGAGGACCTTATCACAGGCCCTTGCGCAAAGCAGGGTGCCGGGGTCAAGGCATCAACGCCCCCGCTCTAGGAAAGGGTTCTTCGACGAGCGCATCTCCACGCGCATCGGCGTGCCCACCAGCTTGAAGTGTTCGCGAAAGCGCCCTTCCAGGTAGCGCTTGTAGGCGTCGGTGACATGTTCGAGCGAGTTGCCGTGGATCACGACGATCGGCGGGTTCATGCCACCTTGATGGGCGTAACGCAGCTTCGGGCGGAAGTTGCCGGCGCGCTTCGGCGCCTGATGCTGCACCGCCTCGAGCAGCAGCCGCGTCAGCACCGGCGTGGGCAGCTTCTTCACCGCCGAGGCATGGGCCTCGGCAATCGCCTTCCACAGCGGCCCCAGCCCCTGGCGCTTGATGGCCGAAATGCGCAGCACCGGCGCAAACTTCAGGAAGGCAAGGCGCTGCACGATCGAGCGCTCGAGCGTCTCGCGCTGGTAGGCGTCCACCGCATCCCACTTGTTGACGGCCAGCACCACCGCACGCCCGGATTCGAGGATGTAGCCGGCGATGTGCGCGTCCTGGTCGGTCACGCCCTGCGTCGCGTCCAGCAGCAGCAGCACGACGTTGGCGTCCGCAATGGCCTGCAGCGTCTTGACCACCGAGAACTTCTCGATGCTCTCGAATACCTTGCCCTTGCGCCGCAGTCCGGCCGTGTCGATCAGTTCGAAGCGCTGCCCATGATGCTCGAAGGGCACGTGGATCGCATCGCGCGTCGTGCCCGGCTGGTCGAACGCGACCAGCCGCTCCTCGCCCAGCCACGTGTTGATCAGCGTACTCTTGCCGACGTTCGGCCGCCCAGCCACCGCCAAACGGATCGGCTTGTCGGCACCTGCCTCGTCGTCGGCGTCGTCGGCCGGCGGCTCGGCGCCGAAGGCGGCTTCGACCAGGCTGCGGATGCCCTGCCCGTGCGCGGACGAGATCGGATGCGGCTCGCCAATACCGAGTTCGTGGAATTCGCCCAGGCGAGGCGACTCGGCCATGCCTTCGGCCTTGTTCACCGCCAGCAGCACGCGCCGCGCCGTGCTGCGCAGGTAGCGAGCAATGTCGTGGTCCTGCGCGCTCAGCCCGGCACGCACGTCCACGAGGAAGACGACGATATCGGCCTCAGCCACCGCCTGGCGCGTCTGCTTGGCCATCTCGCGCATGATGCCGCCGGTGCTGTCGGGCTCGAAGCCCCCGGTGTCGACGACGATGAAGCGGTGGCCGTCCACCTCGGCGTCACCGTAGTGGCGGTCGCGCGTCAACCCGGCGAAGTCGGCGACGATCGCGTCGCGGCGCTGCGTCAGCCGGTTGAACAGCGTGGACTTGCCCACGTTGGGACGGCCTACGAGCGCCACGACCGGCTTCATGCGATGTCGGCCTACTCGGGCCGGAAGGCGTAGAAGCCGCCGTTGCGCGTAGCCACCAGCAAGGTCTTGCCCGACAGCACGGGCTGGCCAACCACCTGCGAGCCGTCCGTCGAGAGGCGCAGCAGCGGCTGGCCATCCTTGCGATCCAGGAAATGCACGTTCCCCTCGAAGTCGCCGAAGACCACGGCCGGCCCGATGGCCACCGGCGCGCTCAAGCCACGGAAGAGCATGCGCTCGCTGGTCCATGCGGTTTCGCCGCTGTCGGTCTTGCGCGCCACGATACGGTCGCTGGCATCGGCAGCAAAGATCAGTTCCTCGTCACCGCCGATCGCGTTGATGCCGCCGGTGCTGCGCGACCACAGCAGGCGCCCGGTCTCGCCATCGGCACAGCCCACCGCGATCTGGAAGGAGCGCGCGCAGATCCGCGTGCCCAGCCGCAGCGCAGGGCCGACCAGGTCGGCCAGGCGCTCGATCTCGTTGGTACCGCGCGGCGTACCCAGCGGCACCTCCCAACGCAGCGTGCCCTTGTCGGGATCGATGCCCGCCACGCGCGGGCCCTGGCCGGCGATCAGCACGTTGTTCACAGCGGTCAGCACACCGCTGTGCAGCAGGGTCAAGGCCTCACCCGGGCGCGCCAGGCTCCACAAGCGGTTGCCGTTCAGCGCGTCGAAGGCATGCACCGCGCGATCGACACCCATCACGAAGACGCGTTCGCCCGCCACCATCGGCGAGGTGCTGACGCGTGAGCTCAACTGCGCGCGCCACAGCTCCTTCGTGCCTTCGAAGGTGACCAGCGTGTTGTCCTGCGTCACCACGGCATAGAAGCGGCCGTCGCTGCCGATGCCGGCGCTCAGCGCTGCGCCGACGTTGGTGCGAAACAGCTGCCGGCCGCTCTCGGCTTCCATCACCAGCAGCGTGCCATCGGTGGAGGCGACGATGAAGTTGCCATTGCGCACCAGCATCGTCAGCGGGAACTTCACGCTGTCGAGCTTGACCGACCATACCTGCCGCCCGGCGATCTTCGGCGTGACGTTGGCCAGCGGCGTGGGCTTCGGCTTGTCGCTGGCACACGCGACCAGCAGCGCCAGCAGCGTGGCCAGGCCCGCAACCTTGAGCGCCCGCAGGTCGCGGAAAATCACTTCGAAGCCCCGACGTCCGCTGCGCCGGCCGACTGCGGCGGCGCCGCCAGCGCGGTGAGCTTGGCCTCGATCAGGCGCCGGTACTCGAGCTTTTCGTCCATCGCCTTCCACGCGGCTTGGTAGGCCGCGCGCGCCTCGTCGGGCTTGCCCTGCGCCATCAGCACGTCGCCGCGCCGATCGGCCACCAGCGCGGCGAAGCTCGGCGCTGTGGCGCCATCCAGCTGCTTCAGAGCGCCGGCATGGTCCTTGGCCTGCAGCAGCAGCGCGGCCAGCCGAAGTCGTGCGACGGTCTTGTACTCTTCCTCGCCGGCATGGTCGGCCAACCACTCGAGGTTGGCCGTCGCCGCCTCGAGCTGGCCGCGCTCGAACTGCACGCGTGCCGCCAGCGCAGCGCCCTGTTCGGCGTAGGCCGTGCGCGGGTAGCGCTCCTTCAGGTCGTTGAAGACCTGCCCGGCGCGCTGCGCATCACCGGCCTGGGCGGCACGGTCGAGCTGATCGAACAAGGCCGCCGCCTTGGTGGCCTGATCGCGCTGCCACCACTTCCAGGTGTTCAAGCCGGCATAAGCGGCCAGCGCCGCGACCAGCGCCCAAGTGATCAGGTTGCCGTACTGCTTCCAGAAGGCCTTGAGGGCGTCGAGCTGTTCCTGCTCCTGCAGGTCTAAGGGTGTGGCCATGGATTCTCGAAAAGAGGGTTCGCAACCGGAACAACCGGTAATTATGCTTCGCGCAGTTCCTGCGCCCAGGCCCGCACCTCGCTCAACGCGCGCACGCGCTGCGCCGCGGCACCGTCGCGCAGCGATTTGATCGAGACCTCGCCGCGCGCCAGTTCATCGGCGCCGAAGATCAACGCATGGCGTGCACCGCTGGCGTCGGCGCGCTTGAACTGCGCCTTCATGCTGCCGCCGCCGGCATGCATCTGCACCGATACGCCGGCGGCACGCAGTGCTTCCAGCAGCGCCAGCGCCTGGGGCAGCGCGCCGGCATCGCCGATCACTGCGTAGGCGGCCGGCGCAGCATCCGGCACCGGCAGGTCCAGTTCCTTGATCAGCAGCAGCAGCCGCTCGATGCCCAGGCCGAAGCCCACCGCCGGCGTGGGTTTGCCGCCCAGTTGTTCGAACAGCCCGTCGTAGCGCCCGCCGCCGCACACCGTACCCTGCGAGCCGAGCTGGTCGGTCACCCACTCGAAGACGGTGAGGTTGTAGTAATCCATACCACGCACGAGGCGAGGGTTGACGCGATAGGCCAGGCCGGCCGCATCGAGCGCCGCACGCACCGCGTCGAAATGGGCCAGCGTGTCGGCGCCCAGAAAATCCATCAGCTTCGGCGCGCCTTCCACCAGCGCCTGCATCGCCGGGTTCTTGGTATCCATGATGCGCAACGGGTTGCTATGCATTCGCCGCCGCGCGTCTTCGTCCAATTGCCCGGCGTGCGCCTGCAGATAGGCCACCAGCGCGGCACGGTGCGCGGCGCGCTCGTGCGGTTGGCCCAGGCTGTTCAACTCCAGGCGCACGTGCTCGCCGATCACCAGCCCCAATTCCAGCAACAGCCGGCGCGCCAGCAATATCAGCTCGGCGTCGACATCGGGCCCGGCGAAGCCCAGCGCCTCGACGTCGAGTTGGTGGAACTGGCGGTAGCGGCCTTTCTGCGGGCGCTCGTGGCGGAACATCGGCCCGACGGTCCACAGCCGCAGCGGGCCGTTGTACAGCGCGTTGTGCTCGACCATTGCGCGCACGATGCCGGCGGTGGCCTCGGGGCGCAGCGTGAGCTGGTCGCCGTTCATCTCGTCGCGCCAGGAGTACATCTCCTTCTCGACGATATCGGTCACTTCGCCCAGGCCGCGCACGAACAGCGCCGTGGGCTCGACCACCGGCGTCAGCAGGTACTGGTAGCCGTAGCGCTCCAGCACCGAGCGCAGGGTGTTCTCGAACCACAGCCACAGCGCGGAATCGGGCAGCTTGTCCTTGCGCGGCACGCTGCCCGGCAGGATGTCGTTCATGCCCTTGATGGCTTTGAGGACGTCGGTCATGTCGGCTGAATTGCAATGCGGCGTCACCCCGGGAACGCCGGCGTGGACAGGATGGGATTGGCAGCCAGCGGGTGCGTCAATGCGCCGCTGTGGCCGCGCCGAAGCGGCGCTCGATGTAGTCCTCGACGATCTTGTGGAACTCTTCGGCGATGCCTTCGCCGCGCAGCGTCATCGTCTTTTGCCCGTCGATGAACACCGGCGCGGCCGGTGCCTCGCCGGTGCCGGGCAGGCTGATGCCGATGTCGGCATGCTTGCTCTCGCCAGGGCCGTTGACGATGCAGCCCATCACCGCGACCTTCAGGTTCTCGACGCCGGGATAACGCGCCTTCCACTGCGGCATCATCGCGCGCAGGTGCTCGTCGATGCGCTGCGCCAGCACCTGGAAGGTCTGGCTGGTGGTTCGTCCGCAGCCCGGGCAGGCGGTGACGCTGGGGTTGAAGTTGCGCAAGCCCAGCGACTGCAGAATCTCCAGCGCGATCACCACCTCCTGCGTGCGCGCCTCGCCGGGCTGCGGCGTCAGGCTGACGCGTATGGTGTCGCCGATGCCTTCTTGCAGCAGCACGCCCAGCGCGGTGCTCGAGGCGACCGTGCCCTTGGTGCCCATGCCGGCCTCGGTCAGGCCCAGGTGCAGCGCATAGTCGCAGCGCTTGGCCAGCGCTCGATAGACGGTGATCAGGTCCTGCACCCCGCTGACCTTGCAGCTGATGATGATCTGGTCGGGGTTCATGCCCAGTTCGCGCGCATAGTCGGCCGAGCCCAGCGCCGATGACACCAGCGCCTGGTACATCACCGACTTGGCATCCCAGGGCTGGGCGCGCAGTGCGTTGGCGTCCATCATCGCCGCCAGCAGCTCCTGGTCCAGGCTGCCCCAGTTGACACCGATTCGCACCACCTTGTCGTGGCGCATCGCTGCCTCGATCATCATCGCGAACTGGCGATCGCGCTTGTCGCCCTTGCCGACGTTGCCCGGGTTGATGCGGTACTTGGACAGCGACTCGGCCATCGCCGGATACTCGGTGAGCAGGCGATGGCCGTTGTAGTGGAAGTCACCGACCAGCGGCGCGACGATGCCCATGCGGTCGAGCTGCTCGCGGATGTGCGGCACGGCCTCGGCCGCCTCGGGCGTGTTGACGGTGATGCGCACCAGTTCGGAGCCGGCCTGGGCGAGTTCCTTGACTTGGATAGCGGTGCCGATGACATCGACCGTGTCAGTATTGGTCATCGACTGCACGCGCACGGGTGCGTCGCCGCCGATCGTCAGCGAATGGCTGCCCCAGCGCACGGTCGCCTGACGCGTACGGCGCGGCGCCACGGCGGCACTCAGGATCGGCGCGTCGTCGACATCGAGGCTCATGGGGCGATGCTCACTTCAGTTCCACCCGGGCGATGTTGTCGCGCGTGCTCGGGCCAAGGTCGACGTTCTTTCCGCGGAACTGCAGCTCGGTGACCGCGGCGTTGCCGATCCTCAGCTTTATGGGGAGC
>Ga0316188_10000050_pt1 | contig 34197 bp, 35 predicted proteins | sample Phiworburrow1_MG_FD_204933 | JGI IMG/M metagenome (GOLD analysis project Ga0316188, IMG submission 204933) | Coastal sediment microbial communities from Maine, United States - Phippsburg worm burrow 1 | ecosystem: Environmental > Aquatic > Marine > Coastal > Sediment | place: USA: Maine... | reverse complement strand
TTTTTTTAAATTTTCAGAAAATAAAGGTAAACTTAATAATAACTGCTGTTTTTTCAAGAAAATCAAATTTTTAAACTGCGTAAAGGTTTGGTTGTATTTCCGAATTGTAGAAACTTTAATTGTATTAATATGAAGTTTTTTAGTATGTTTGATATAAATATATTAAAAATTGAAGATTATGTATAATTCTAAGATAACGGGTTTGGGTTATTATGTTCCAGATAATGTTGTAACAAATGAAGATTTGTCAAAATTAATGGATACAAATGATGAGTGGATTCAGGAAAGAACCGGAATTAAAGAGCGTAGATGGATTAAAGAAGGAAGCGAAGATACATCGGCAGTAATGGGAGCTAAAGCATCTAGAATCGCCATTGAAAGAGCAGGTTTAACAACAAAAGATATAGATTTTATAGTATTTGCAACTCTAAGTCCAGATTATTATTTTCCAGGATGCGGAGTGCAAATTCAGCAAATGTTGGATATGAAAACTGTTGGTGCACTTGATGTTAGAAATCAATGTTCAGGTTTTGTGTACGCCCTTTCTGTTGCCGATCAGTTTATAAAAACTGGTATGTATAAAAATGTGCTTGTTGTTGGTTCTGAATTTCATTCAGGTGGACTGGATAAAACAACAAGGGGAAGAGGTGTTTCTGTAATTTTTGGAGATGGTGCTGGCGCCGCAGTTTTATCAAGAACTGAAGACAATTCCAAAGGAATTTTGTCATCTCATTTGCATTCTGAAGGCGCGCATGCAGAAGAATTAACTGTTTTAGCGCCAAGTATTCGACATTGGGTACCTGAAATTTTAGCAGCAAATGATGAAACAGATGAATCTTATTTTCCATATATGAATGGTACTTTTGTATTTAAACATGCAGTTGTACGTTTTTCAGAAGTGATTATGGAAGGTTTGCAAGCAAATAATTTAGCTGTTTCAGACATTAATATGTTAATACCTCACCAAGCCAATTTGCGTATTTCTCAATTTATTCAAAAGAAATTTAGGTTGAATGATGATCAAGTTTTTAATAATATTATGAAATATGGAAACACAACTGCTGCTTCCATAATTATTGCACTTTCTGAAGCTTGGGAAGAAGGTAAAATTAAAGACAATGATTTGGTTGTATTGGCAGCATTTGGCAGTGGATTTACTTGGGGAAGCGTTATTATGAGGTGGTAATAAATAAAATACTGTATAAATATTTCCTTAAAAAAATAATTAGTGAAAAACATGAAGCATAAAACATTGGTAATGGGTGCGTCAACTATTTTGAGTAGGTACTCAAATATTGCTATGAAAAGATTGTTGGAAAATAATTTTGAAGTTGTCGCCATAGGGAAAAAAACAGGAATCGTAAATGGTGTTAAAATACACACTTTTCAAAAAGTGTTCAAAAATATTGATACAGTAACATTGTATTTGAATGCAAAAAATCAAATAGAATATTATAATTATATTATTGATTTAAAACCTAGACGTGTAATATTTAACCCTGGTGCTGAAAATGAAGAATTTGAAAAATTACTTTCTTTAAATAATATCGCTTGGGAAAAATCTTGCACATTAGTTTTGTTAAGCATTGGTGAATACTAATTTCAAAGTTATACTGCTACTATTAATAAATGACAAATGAGCATGTTTCAATAGCAAACAATTCAGAGAGTGAACAGTTTTTGTTAAAAACGAAATTAAAAGTTTTACAAGCTGAATTAAATAGCATTGAGCAAAAAATAATTGCTTTTGAAACAATATTGCGATCTCATTTAGAAAATGAAATTATTGAAGAGCAAGAACTTAATGTACTTTATAAAAATCTACAGAAAGCGAAAAAGGAAAAACGAATTGCTCAAAAAAAAAGAGGAAAAAACTTTATAGAAGCTGAAGGATTAAAAAAAGTTACCAAATGTAAATCTGCTAATTCTACTACAATTGAAGAACAAAAAGAAAGAAAACGATTGTATAGAGAAGCAATGTTTTTTTCACATCCAGATAAATTTTCATTACACCATGAAAAAATTGATTTAGCAACCGAAATTACAACAAAACTTATTGAGATTTACCAATCGGGAAGTTTAGAAAAACTCCGAGATTTTCACACTCATCTTTGCAATGGAAATGCTTTTTTAAAACATCATAATTCCGAAGATATTGGTGATAATAAACCAAAGGATAATTATCTAGAGAAAGAAATTTCGCAATTGGAGAAACAGTTAGAACAAGCCAAAAGGAAACATACTTTCAAAGTTTTAAGTGAATATGAAAACCCTTTGACTTTTATAGAGGAGTTAAAGGAATATTATTTAGATAGAATTTTTAAATTGAGAAAACGAACAAGAAAAGCAAGTAAATAAATTTGAATTTTATTCAATTATATATATTTTCCCTTCTTCAGCCAACAAGGTATTTTTAAAAATAGGAGTTGCTTCTGCTAAAAAAACCTCTTTATTTTTATAGCGTCCGCTGTAATGCCCAATGATTAATTGTTTTACTTTCGCTTCTTTGGCAATCTTGGCAGCTTGCTCGGCTGTTGAATGTTTTGTGCTTAATGCAAGTGTTTCTTTGTCTTTTAAAAAAGTAGTTTCGTGATATAAACAGTTGACATTTTTAATTTGTGGTATCATATCTGGGAAATATGAAGTGTCGCTACAAAAAGCATAACTTAAAGGTGCTCTTGGATCTAAAGTTAGCGTATCGTTTTTTAAAATCCGCCCGTTTTTTAATATAAAATCTCTACCGTTTTTTAAATTCTGATAATCGCAAATTTCAATTTCCTTGTATTGTGAAATTGCTGTAAAATTCAATTTCCGCTCACCTATTTTTTCTTCGAATAAAAAACCGTTTGTGTAAATTCTATGATTTAAAGGAATGGTATGGACTTCAACTTTCGCATCTTCAAAAACAAGTTCACTTGTAGCGCTGTTTAATTCATGAAAAAGTAAAGGGTAATGCGTCCAAGAATTTGAAAGTTTTAATTGTAAAGTAATAATTTCTTTAATTCCTGTTGGTCCATAAATATGCAATTCATTTTCACGATTTAACAATCTGAAAGTTGATATCAATCCAACCAATCCAAAGAAATGGTCTCCATGTAAATGTGAAATAAAAATATGATTGATTTTGGAAAACTTGACTCCGTATTTTCGCAATTGCACTTGTGTTCCTTCTCCGCAATCAATTAAAAAAGAGTGGTTTTTAATTTCTAAAAACTGGGATGTAGGGTTTGCGTTTACACGCGGAGTTGCAGAATGACATCCTAAAATAGTGAGTTTTAAACTCATTGAATTACCAGTCTTTTTGAAATAACTTCAGAACCAGTTTGTAGGGTGTATATATACATGCCTTTGCTAATATCATTTTTTTCAAAATTGATTATATTTTGACCTGTTGAAGCACTAATTTGCTCGCTATAAACAGTTTTTCCAAGTAAATTTTTCAAGGTAAATAGAATTAACTGACTTTTAGTTGATTGAAAATTGATAGTTGTTTTTGTACTAAAAGGGTTTGGAGAAGCAGTAACTGATTTTAATGTAATTGGAGTTTCACTTCTTTTAATAACAGTATTATTTTTATCGCTTTGCTGCGAAAAACAAAAAGTAGTAAATACTAAAAAAGTTAATAAAAGTAGTTTTTTCATCAATAAGCCATTTTTTTAAAATCCTAAATCTCTTTCAATTTCATCCATTTCAAGGATGTCTAACGCTTCTGAAAATGTTGGCACAACACAAATTTCATCGGGTAAATCATCAGTATCAATTTCACTACAAATAATAACAAAACTTATGCCATTCTCCCTATGATTCGTACTTAAGTCCAAAAATAGAAATAATTCTTCAATGTTCGTGTTAATTTTTTCTGAAAAATCAACTATTAAATGTTCGTTTTTAAATTCTGAATAGCGCTTTTTAATATCTTTTAGGATATCCACAGCTGAATTTTGAGCCGCTTTAATATGTGTATATTTTTTGGTTTTAACAATTTCCATCATTATGTTCTTTCAATTTGTTGAGCCAATAAATAAATTACAGCCATACGCACAGCAACTCCGTTTTCTACCTGATTTAGAATAATTGATTGATCAGAATTTGCAACATCACTTGTAATTTCCACGCCTCTATTTATAGGTCCGGGGTGCATAATTATAATTTTTTTATCAATAGAATCTAATAAACTTTTGTTGATCCCAAACAATTGTGCATATTCTCTTGTTGAAGGAAAATAATTTATTGCCATTCGTTCGTTTTGTACACGTAAAACATTAGCTACATCGCACCATTCCAGTGCTTTTTTAATATTATATTCAACACTAACTCCTAAACTTTCAATGTATTTTGGAATTAATGTTTTTGGACCACAAACTTTAATTTCGGCACCTTGTAATTTTAATGCATAAATATTTGAAAGTGCTACCCTTGAATGTAAAATATCTCCAACAATTACAATTTTTTTACCTTGCAAACTACCTAATTTTTCACGAATAGAATAAGAATCTAATAATGCTTGCGTTGGATGTTCGTGTGTTCCGTCTCCAGCATTTACAATTGGAGCTTTTACATGTTTCGATAAAAAATCACAAGCACCAACATCCGGATGCCTCATTACAATTAAATCAACTTTCATTGATAAAATATTGTTGGCGGTATCAATTAAAGTTTCCCCCTTTTTTACAGAAGATTGGCTGGCTGAAAAATTCACAACATCAGCCGATAACCTTTTCTCAGCCAATTCAAACGAAAGTTTAGTTCGAGTACTATTTTCAAAAAATAAATTGGCAATGGTAATGTCACGCAGTGATGGTACTTTTTTTATTGGTCGATTAATAACTTCTTTAAAATGGTCAGCTGTTTTAAAAATTAAATCAATATCAGCTTTATTTATATGTTTTATACCTAAAAGGTGTTTTACGCTTAACTGACTCATATAATTAATTATTTATTATATAAACGGAGTCTTTTCCGTCTCTTTCTTTCCAATTTACAGTTACTTTCTCTTTGTTAATTACATCAACTTGTCGTCCTCTATAATCAGGTTGTATAGGTAAATGCCTACTAAACCTTCTGTCAATTAACACTAAAAGTTCGATATTTGCTGGTCTTCCAAACGATTGTATCGCTGTTAAAGCTGCTCGAATACTTCTTCCTGAAAAAAGCACATCATCAATAAAAACAACATTTTTATCTTCAACAATAAAATTAATATTAGTTTTATTAGCTTCTAAAGGCGCGTCTCTTCTTCTAAAATCATCACGATAAAAAGTAATATCCAGTTGTCCAAATTCAATATTTGGGATGTTATAATCGTTTTGTAAAATGGATACTAAGCGTTCTGCTAAATAGGTTCCTCTGGGCTGAATACCAATAAGAACTGTATTTTCAAAATCATTATGATTTTCAATAAGCTGACAAGCCAATCGGTGTAAAATGATATGAATTTCTTTTGAGTTAAGTAGTATTTTTTTACTCATGGTAGTACCAAACATTGTTTGGAAAACAAATATAAAGCATTTTGTTAATTAATTTGTTAAAAACATTTAGAAGTTATTTTAAAATTTCATTCAAGTTCTTGTACTTTTATTTTTGAAGCAAAAAGCGATTCTTCATTATGTCTTTAACTCCAAAAGGAAACAATATATCATTATCAAAATTTGAGTCAATGCTAAAAACCAATAGCGTTTACTTCTTTGATTCCATTGAATTTGAAGAAATAATACATTATTACATAGATTCAGGTAAAATTTCGTTGGCCAAAAAAGCCATTAAATTAGGTTTGAAACAGCATCCAAATTCTATGATTTTAAGATTGTTAGAAGCTGAATTGTTGATTTTTGATGGTGAATTAGATCGCGCTTCAGTTTTATTAAGAGAATTGCAGGCAATTGAACCAACCAATGAAGAAATATATGTGCAACAGGCAAGTATATATTCTAAAAATGATGAACATTTAAAAGCCATTAATTCATTAAAAATGGCGCTTTCCTATACGGATGACGAAGCCGATGTTTTGGCTATGATTGGTATGGAATATTTGTATTTGAATAATTTTGATCAAGCACGCTTAAATTTTTCAAAATGTTTGGATGTGGATTATGAAGATTATTCCTCTCTGTACAATGTTGTTTATTGCTTCGATATGGAAAATAAACATACTGAAGCAATTATTTTTTTAAATAAATATATAGATAAAGACCCCTATAGTGAGGTAGCATGGCATCAATTAGGTCGCCAATACTTTATTTTAGAACAATATGAAGACGCCGTTAAAGCCTTTGATTATGCCGTGTTAATTGATGAGTTTTTTGTTGGGGCTTATCTTGAAAAAGCAAAGTCTTTAGAACAGTTAGATCAGTTTGAAGAAGCTATTAAGAACTACAAGGCAACATTAAAATTGGATGACGCTACTTCTTTTGTTTTTTTGAGAATAGGTGAATGTTATGAAAAATTAAATAAAAATACTTTAGCCATTCAATTTTATAAAAAAGCAGTTCATGAAGACCCCTTATTAGATAAAGGTTGGATTGTACTTGCCAATTTAGTTTCAAAACAAAAAAAGTACAATAAAGCACTTTTTTATGTGAATAAAGCACTTGAAATCGATGAAAATAACGCGCTATATTGGAGATTATTTGCCGAAATTAATTTAAAACTAAATTGTTTTGAAGAAGTTGTTATTGCTTTTCAACGTTGTATTGAATTAGAAGATTATGATTTAACAATTTGGATTGGTTTAACAGATGTGCTTTGTTATTTGGGTGAATTTGAAGATGCTTTAAAAAACTTGTTAAAAGCTAAAAAATATTTTGAAGAATATGCTGAAATAGAATACAGACTTTGCGCTTTGTATTTTAATTTTAAAAATGATACAAAAGGTGCTATTCACTTAATAAATGGACTGTTCATTGATTTTGAATACCAATCGGTTGTAAAAGAATTATTCCCTGAAGTTTATAAGATGAACCATGTCCGGGTTATTATAAATGATTTCAAAAAAACTTCTTTATAAAAATACTACATTTGTCTGAATATTTTTACAGACTTACATGACCAAAAACAGATTATCACACTATATTATCGTTTCATTAAAAGGAATGGCTATGGGAGCTGCCGATGTAGTTCCAGGTGTTTCAGGCGGTACAATTGCTTTTATTTCAGGCATTTACGAAGAACTTCTTAATGCTATAAGTTCCGTGAATTTCAAGACGTTAAAATTGCTGAAAACTGAAGGTGTAAAAGCCGCTTGGAAAGCTATAAACGGGAACTTTTTGCTAGCCTTGCTTATAGGAATATTCACCAGTATAGTTTCATTGGCAAAAATAATTTCATGGCTGTTAGAAAATAAACCAATTTTAGTTTGGTCTTTCTTTTTTGGTTTGGTACTGGCAAGTATCTTATATATTGGAAAGCAAATTTCTAAATGGAATATATTAATGTTTGTTTTGTTGATTTTAGGAGCAATTGGAGCATTTTATATTACCACCTTACAACCTTTAATATCTGAAAATTCATCACCATTTTTTCTTTTTTTAGCAGGTGCTTTGGCTATTTGCGCTATGATTTTACCAGGAATTTCGGGTTCTTTTATTTTGGTTTTATTAGGAGCCTATAAACCTGTTTTGGAAGCCATTCATACAAAAGATTTTAAATTAATTTCAATTTTGGCAGCAGGTGCTGTTATAGGATTACTATCTTTTTCAAAAGTTTTGAAATGGTTGTTTGCTTATTATAAAAATGCTACATTGGCAGTATTAACTGGTTTTATTTTAGGTTCGTTAAATAAAATTTGGCCTTGGAAAGAAACACTTACTTGGCGTATAAATTCGCACGGCGAAAATGTACCTTTTAATGAGCAAAGTGTTTTGCCTTTTTCTTTTGAAGGCGACCCACAATTAACAATGGCAATTGTATTGGCATTGGTTGGCTTTGGTGTTATTATTTTATTAGAAAAAATTGCAGATATAGGCGCTAAATAATCACCCAATATGGCGAGAGATCGTAGTTTATTAGACAAAATGTTCCTTTTTATAAAAGGGCTTTCAATGGGAGCTGCCAATAAAGTTCCTGGAGTGTCTGGTGGTATGGTTTCATTTGTACTAGGTTTTTACGAAGAAATGATTTATTCCTTCAGGAAAATAAATTTCAAAGCTTTTTTGTTATTAAGAAATGGACGATTCAAAAGTTTTTACAATTACGTAAATGGAACATTCTTAATCCTAATTATGGGAGGAAGTATATTCAGCTATTTCAGCATTTCTCTGATTATTGATTACTTTTTAAGAAATTTCGAACTCTATGTTTGGAGTTCGTTTTTCGGAATGATAATAGGCTCAATTTATTATATCTCAAAGGAATTTAATGATTGGAATAAAACCAATATAATTTCTTTATTTATTGGAATTTGTATTGGAATCGCGATAAGCTTTATGAGTCCAGCAACAGAAAATGACAATTTATGGTTTGTTTTTGTGTGCGGAATTATTGGAGTGTCGGGAATGACTTTACCAGGTTTATCTGGCTCCTTTATTTTAATATTACTAGGAAATTATGTTTTGTTATTGGTGGACTCCGTAACCATGTTATATAAAACTATTATTGAAGTCTTTACGGGAGATTTTAGTTTTATTGAAAGCGATGAAAGAATAAGATATCTTAAAATAATTGCTGTATTTACCTTGGGTTCTGGTTTTGGATTAATAGTTACTTCTCATATTTTAGGGTATGTTTTAAAACGATGGCATCAAATTGTTACAGCGGTAATTATTGGTTTTATAACAGGTTCATTAGGGATTGTTTGGCCTTGGAAAAAAGAAATCTATAAAGTAAAAGAAGGAATAATATTGTTAGACTCTAAAGGCGATAAAATAATAGAAAATTTTAAAAGGTATTTCCCAGATTTTTCACAACAAGAAACGTGGATTGCAATATTATTTATTTTTTTAGGATTGGGAATTGTTATATTAATTGATAAATACGGCTCAGATCGTAATAAATATATAGATGGATAATAGATGTAAATTTGGTTTGTTAGGAAAGAATATTTCCTATTCATTTTCTAGAAAATACTTTTCAGAAAAATTTCAAAAATTAGGATTGAATGACTATAAATATTTCAATTTCGACATTCCTGAGATTGAAGAATTTCCATTTTTATTATATCATAAAGAAGATGAATTTAGAGGATTAAATGTTACAATCCCATATAAAGAATCTATAATGAAGTATTTAGATGAAGTTGATATTGATGCTAAAAAAATTGGAGCAGTAAACACAATAAAGGTTACTGATGACAACAAATTGATTGGATATAATACTGATTTTTATGGATTTCAAAAATCCATTCAGCCACTCTTAAAAAAACATCATAACAAAGCATTAATATTAGGAACTGGGGGTGCTTCAAAAGCAATTGCATATGCTTTAAACGAAATGAAGATAGAATATAAATTTGTTTCTAGAAAAGTTACTGAAAATATGTTTCTATATTCAATGTTAACAAAAGAAATTATGGAAGAATATACTGTAATTGTTAATTGTTCACCAACAGGAACACATCCAAATATTAACGAATCTCCCAACATTCCTTATGAGTTTTTAACTCAAAACCACCTGTTGTTCGACTTAATTTACAATCCTGATGAAACAAAATTTCTGGCTGAAGGTAAAAAAAGAGGAGCAAATATTAAAAATGGATTGGAAATGCTTCAGCTGCAGGCAGAAAAGTCCTGGAAAATATGGAATTCATAAAAAGAATTAGCTAAATTTACGCAACTTTTATAAAAATTTATCATCTTATATAGAAGTAGTAATAACATCAATTTATAGAGATTTTTACTCACAAATTTTAACGAACCTTAAACATTTTTATATGTTAGATCAAGATAATAATTTATCAGCCGAAGAAATTAACTCAACTCCAGAAAATAGCAATTCAGAATCTCAAGTTTCAGAAAATTCAGAAAATGAAATTTCGAAAGAAGAAGTGCCTATAATTAAAAAACTAAAGGCATCACCTGAAATAAAACTTTTGGAGAATAAAGCAATTGAGGAAATTGATAATAAAATTGCCGAATCTTCAGAAACAGTTGTTCATGTTCCTGCTGAGATGCTGGATTATGACAGTCTTACTTTAGAAGAGTTGGTTAATCAATTGGGAGTGCTGGTTCATGGAAATCAAATTCAAAGTATCAATAACAATGTTAATACAATTAAAAGTATTTTTAATGTTAAGTTTGGAGGTCTATTAAAAAAAGAAAGAGAAAAATTTATAGAAGGTGGTGGAGAAATAGTAGATTTCCAATATAGCAATCCTTTAAAATCTACATATAACAGCTATTTATACGATTATAAAGTCAAACGAAATGAATATTTTGCAAATCAAGACAATCAGCTAAAAAGCAATTTAGAAGCTAAACTTGGAATTATTGAAGAATTAAAACAACTTATAGACAGTGCCAATGATGGCGGTATAATGTATAAGATGTTTAAAGATATTCAACAAAAATGGAGCTTAATAGGCCCAATCCCAAGAGCAAAATATAATGATACGTGGAGGACTTATCATCACCACGTTGAACGTTTTTACGATTTATTACATATTAGTAATGACTTACGCGAATTAGATTTTAAACACAATTTAGAAGAAAAACTTAAGCTGGTAGCTAGAGCTGAAGAATTAGATGAAAAAGAAGACGTTAATGAAGCTTTTAGTGAATTGCAAGATTTACATAAACTGTGGAAAGAAGATGTTGGTCCTGTTTCTCGCGAGCATAGAGATGAAGTTTGGGAAAGTTTTAGTGCAGCTACAAAAAAAATTCATGATAAGCGTCATGATTTTTACAAAGATTTAAAATCAAAATATGAAGATAACATAGATATTAAGTTAACTATAATTAAACAAATTGAAGCAATAAATACCTCAAAAAACAAGTCAAAAGCTGACTGGCAAATAAGCATTAAAGAAATTGATGATTTAAGGAATAAATTCTTTGCTGCAGGTCAAGTTCCTAGAGCTAAGAGTGATAAAATTTGGACAAAATTTAAAGAAGCTACTCGAAATTTTAATCTTGAGAAGAATGCTTTTTTCAAAGATGTGAAAAAAGATCACTTAGACAATTTAAATAAAAAGAAATTATTAATTCAGCAGGCTGAAGCGCTAAAAGAAAGTGAAGATTGGGAAACTACGACTGAGGTTATGAAAAAAATTCAGTCTGATTGGAAAAAGATTGGTCATGTACCGAGAAAATATTCTGACAAACTTTGGAAAGAATTTAAAGATGCCTGTAATCATTATTTTGATAGATTGCATCAAGTTCAGGATAAAGGAAATAAAGCGCAGTTAGAAGTATTAGAGAAAAAGAAAGATTTACTGAATTCTATAAAAGAACAATCAGTAGATGAAAATATTGATATTACCGTTGATACAGTTAAAACCTTTGTTGATGAATGGAGGGATTTAGGAAGAGTTCCATTTGATATGAGACATATCGAAGTCAAGTTTAATAAATTATTAGATAAAATAGTTGATTCTAGTGAGATTGAAAAGAAAGATATTGAAATAATAAAGTTTACCAATTTAATCAACAGTTATTTAGAAGAAAAGAATTATAGAAAATTAGATTCGGAACAATTATTTGTTAGGAAAAAGGTTGATGAAACAGTTAGAGAAATTCAACAATTAGAGAATAATATTGGCTTTATTTCAAATGTTAGTAGCGACAATCCTTTAGTGAAAAATGTGATGGATCAAATCAATGTTCTTAAAGAAAAATTAGAGCTTTGGAAATTTAAACTTGATTATTTAAGATCCTTAAATTATTAATATAAAAAAAGCCTGCTATAGCAGGCTTTTTTTATGGGAATAAATAAATTTTATTCATATTTTAGAGCAGCAGAAATTTCTATTTTTACTTCACTCCAAGTTTTAGAGATACCATCAACCCCTTTGTGTAAATCAAAACAAACTACGTTTAAAGCCTCAATTGCAGCCTGTGCTTTCCAATCTTCTAAATCCATTATAGCTTCTATATTAAACAAATTATCATTAATTTGATAAGTAATTTGAAGTTGCTGAGTTATTCCATTCATAGTAATTTTTGCTGTTCCCGAATTATTATTACCTAAATGAAGTATCCCTGTAATTTCATTGGTATTTACCATACTTCCAAAAAAATGTTTTATCAACTTTCCATCTCTAATAGTATCATTTGTAGTTAGACTACTAATTGGAATTTTAAACTTTAGTTGGTTAAGTGCTTCTAGGGCATTAGTTGCTTTTAGTTGATTTTCAATTGTGAAAGTAGTAAACGTTCCTTTAACGGGCGTTTTACTTGTTGTTTTATAAGCTATCCAATTTATTGAAGTATTATCTGTATCAACTAAATATCCTTTTTCTTCAATTGTTTTTTCAATTTCCTCTTTCTTACTTTCTTTACAAGATACAAATGTTAATGCAGCTATAAATAAGAAACTTAATAAATGTAATTTTTTCATAATAGTAGTAGTGTTTATTTTAAATGCTTGTTTACTAGATTTATATATTCTTTTTTAGCTTCTTTTTCGGATAAATGACTTAATTGAAACCATGCGTTTAATTTAAATGCATTTCTCAATTCTACATCTCCAGAAGGTTCTTCATAGTTATTTCCTTTAGTAGCCTGCTTATAATAGGCATAAAATTGTAACATTACATCCGGCGGAAGCTTTTTATTTGTAGTTGAAGAAATTTTATAAGCTTCTTCAAACTTTTTATCTATTTCTTTTCCCATAACAGCAATTTTTTCAGGAAAGCGTAGCAATAATTTTTTCACCACCTTTAACTTTATCGTTTAAATTTACGAGAATCTTAGTGTTTAAGGGTAAAAACAAATCAACTCTCGATCCAAATTTAATAAAACCTGCATCAGTACCTTGAATTACTTGCATTTCAGGTATTGCATAGTTTACAATTCTTTTTGCAAGAGCTCCAGCTATTTGACGGTATAATATATTACCGATAACAGGATTTTCAATTACAATAGTAGTGCGTTCATTTTCTTCGGAAGCTTTTGGGTGCCATGCAACCAAATATTTTCCAGGATGATATTTGCTGAATTTAACTTTCCCACTAACTGGATACCTAGTTACATGTACATTTAGCGGTGACATAAAAATAGAGACTTGTAGCCGTTTGTCTTTAAAATATTCTTTTTCAAAAACTTCTTCAATCACAACAACTTTTCCATCAACTGGAGAAATAATATGATTGTTGTCTAAGGTTGTGGAGCGTTTCGGATTTCTAAAAAACTGTAAAATAATTATATAAAAAAACAATAAAACGATTGCTAATGTTTTATTAAGCCAATCAAGAGCAATAAATTTATCAATAACTAATATTCCAACCCCAACAAAAAACGTTGCAGCTAAAATTATTTTATGGCCTTCTTTATGAAACATATTATTGAACTAATTGTAAATAAATAAAAATAAAAGGTGCAGCAAATATAACACTATCGAACCTATCTAAAAAACCACCATGCCCTGGTATAAAATTACTGCTGTCTTTTACACCTGCCTGACGTTTAAACATAGACTCTATTAAATCACCTAAAACACCAAATACACTTACAATACCCGCAATTACAATCCATTTATCTAAAGAGAGAGATGTAAATACGTTTGCCAATATAAAACTCACAGTGAATGTAAAAAACATTCCACCAACAAATCCTTCTATTGTTTTATTTGGTGAAATACGTTCTAAAAGCTTGTGTTTGCCAAAATTTTTGCCAATTAAAAAAGCAAAAGTATCATTGGTCCAAATTAATATAAAAACACCTAAAATGATCGTGTTAACATAACTATATTCAGTATTTAAAAATGGAATTTGCACCATCAATGTGAATGGTACTACAATGTAAATTATGGTTAGGAAAATTTTACCCAAATGACTTATAACTTCCTCTTTTTTAGCAAACAATATGGATGCAAATGACATGAAAATGGTTAAAAATAAAGCCACACCAACATATTCAAATATCATTATAGACGGCAGATCTTCAACATTTAAGATGTTTCCAAAAACAAAAAGTAAAGTTCCAATAAGATATGGGAACAAACTTATTAATTTTATCATTTTTTGGAATTCGTACAAACAAAATATCATTAAAATAAAGAACAGTGAAATAAACGTTATTTTACTATATAATATCGAAAATATTAAAACACTTACAAAAACGAATCCTGAAAGTGCTCTTTTTGAAAGCTTTCTCATAAATTATAAATCTTCAAACAAAAGCAAATATAGGTTTTTTGCATTTGTACTTCCATAACTCATAAAGTCTTCACTTTCACTGTTAGGGTTGTAATTATTAATTGGGCTTATATTACTTGGAATGTTTCCTTGATAACGTGTTTTAATACCTGTTAAACTTTCTCCTTTAGATCTTACTAGCTGGCTAGTTGTTGCATAAACAATAAAATTTTCTGATAATTCAGGAATTTTAAATTCTTTTATTTGATTTGATGAAAATAAAACACTTCCATTTTCAGCAATTAAATGCTCACAACTGGTAAAAAAAGTATGTTTGTTACTAAATTTATCAGTAGTAACTATATCTATTGTTTTAAAAAGTTTAACTAAATCATAATCGTTACAAATTATTGTTTCCCAAGAATTTTCATTGATAATACTTGAAAGGTTTTTTGTAACTTCTTCTAATGTGGTGCAATACAAAAATTTACCACCTTTATTAATAAATTTTTTTACAAAAATTTGATCAAGTGGTAAATTTTCAAACTCTAATTCGTTAGTTTTAGGTTCTTCTTGCCTTGGTGTATTAAAAAATTTTTTAAAAAAACTCATTATTTATATTGAATAAACCCAAAATTATAAAAAAGTTATCAATTTATTCATCTGTTTTTGATGAATTTTCAATATTAGGTTCTTCTTTTGTTTTTTCAGTATTTTCTACATCATTTTCTAATACTTTTTTAACTTCAATTTCTTCTATAGCAAATGGTCTTTTCCCAAAAATAACTTCCAAATCCTTTTTAAATATAACTTCTTTTTCAAGTAATACTTCAGCCAAGATAATTAGTTTGTCTTTGTTTTCTGTTAAAATTTTAATTGCTCTTTGATATTGATTTTCAATAATTTCAGAAATTTCTTTATCTATAACCCTTGCTGTTTCTTCACTATAAGGTTTAGTGAAATTATAATCTGCTTGACCAGTAGAGTCGTAGTAAGTAATATTTCCAATTTTTGAGTTTAAACCATAGATGGTAACCATTGCCCTTGCTTGTCTTGTTATTTTTTCAAGATCATTTAAGGCTCCCGTTGAGATTTTATTAAACATAATTTCTTCAGCAGCTCTTCCAGCCAATGTTGCACACATTTCATCTAACATTTGTTCTGCTTGCACAATTTGACGTTCTTCTGGTAAATACCAAGCAGCACCCAAACTTTGTCCTCTTGGAACTATTGTAACTTTAACAAGTGGTGCAGCATGTTCCAGCATCCAACTCGCTGTTGCGTGGCCAGCCTCATGAAAGGCAATAGTTTTCTTCTCTTTTGGTGAGATAATTTTATTTTTCTTTTCAAGTCCACCCACAATTCTATCAACTGCATCTAAAAAGTCTTGATGATGAACTGCTTTTTTACCTTGACGAGCAGCAATTAAAGCCGCTTCGTTACATAAATTAGCAATATCGGCACCTGAAAAACCAGGTGTTTGTTGAGATAAAAACTCTGTATCAACATCTTTATGTAATTTTAGAGGTTTTATATGAACCTTAAATATCTCAGCACGTTCTTTAATATCCGGTAAATCAACATAAATTTGACGGTCAAAACGCCCAGCTCTTAAAAGTGCTTTATCTAAAACATCCGCACGGTTGGTTGCAGCAATTACAATTACATTTGTATCTGTACCAAAACCATCCATTTCAGTTAATAATTGGTTTAAAGTATTTTCACGTTCATCATTTCCGCCGGTCATATTATTCTTTCCACGAGCTCTACCTACAGCATCAATTTCATCAATAAAAATAATAGAAGGTGATTTTTGTTGCGCTTGTTTAAATAAGTCGCGAACACGTGACGCACCTACACCAACAAACATTTCAACAAAATCTGAACCTGAAAGAGAGAAAAATGGTACGCCTGCTTCTCCAGCAACTGCTTTTGCCAATAAAGTTTTACCAGTTCCAGGAGGGCCAACTAATAAAGCGCCTTTTGGAATTTTACCTCCGAGAGACGTATATTTATCGGGACTTTTTAAAAAATCTACAATTTCTTGCACTTCTTCTTTCGCACCTTCTAGTCCGGCAACATCTTTAAACGATGTTTTTACTTTTTGATTTTCATCAAATAATTTAGCTTTAGATTTTCCAATGCTAAAAATTTGTCCGCCACCGCCAGAACCACCTCCAGACATTCTTCTCATAAAATAAATCCACAAACCAATTAAAAATATAAATGGCAGATACATAAAAATTTGATCCATAAGGTTGGTTTTCTCCTCATTCTTAATATCAAAATCTAATGAACCTTCCTCTTTTTTTTCTTTTAATTCATCTTGAAAATATTTCAAATCACCAAAATTATAATAATACATTGGTGTATTTACAGAATATAATGTTCCTTTATTTTTTTTATGATTTTCCTTTTCTGAAGCTTCACTTTTAATATAAATATCGGCAACCGTTTTATTTATAATAACTATTTTTTCAATGTCATTTTCTAAAAGAATGTTTTCAAATTCGTTTTGGCTTAAGTTCTTAGAAGACATATTGCCACTATTTAAAAACTGATAACCAATAAACAAAGCGAAAATGATTCCATAAACCCAATAAAAATTGAATTTAGGTGTTTTTATAATATTCTTATTTGGAGAATTTTTTTTATCTTGACTCATCTAGTATTTTTTTCAGTAAATTTTTAAAAACTATTAGTTTGAACTTTGAATAGATGTGATTTTAGCATCACCCCAAAGACTTTCAATATCATAGTATTCACGAGTATGTTTTTGAAATACGTGGACAACTACATTTACATAGTCCAATAAAATCCATTCAGCATTACCCTCACCTTCAACATGCCAAGGTTTTTCTTTACAAATTTTACCAGCTTGTTTTTGTATCATGCCTGAAATAGCATTTACATGTGTATTTGAAGTTCCTGTACAGATTATAAAATAATCACAGACTGTATTTTCAATTTCTCGTAAATCTAAAATTTCAATATTTATAGCTTTTACATCATCAACCGCTTTTAAAATTACTGCGATTAGGTCGTCTGCGCTTACTCTTTTTTTTGCCATTAATTTATTTTTTATTTGGTGCAAAGTTATTATTTTTTTATAATATTTTATGTTTTAAGTAACTTTGTTCAATATATCTAATTTCTTTATGAATATAATCAAACTTAATGCCATTGACTCTACCAATTCTTACTTAAAAGAATTGACAGTTAAGAACACGGTGGAAAACTACACCGTTGTTGTTGCTGAGCAGCAAATAGCTGGTCGAGGTCAAATGGGGACTATCTGGGAAAGTGAGCTCAGTAAAAACCTAACATTCAGTATTTTAACACAGGTAAGTAATTTAAAAATTGTTGATCAGTTTTATTTATCTATGGCTATTTCCTTAGGTGTTTTACAAGCACTTAAGGCTATAACTCCAGCCAAGTTATCGGTCAAATGGCCTAACGACATTTTGGCAGAAAACGATAAACTTTCAGGAATTTTAATTGAAAACGTACTGAGTGGTAATAACATTAAGCATTCTATTGTTGGGATAGGATTGAATGTGAATCAACAAGAATTTTCAAAAAACCTTTTAAATGTAACATCTTTAAAAAATATATCGGGTATTCATTTTGATAAAGAAGAATTGCTTTTGAAAATTGTAAAGTCTATAAAGTTTTATATATCCTATTTAGAAAGAAATGATTTTAATGAGTTAAAAAAAATGTATTTAGCATTTCTTTACAAGATTGAAACCCCTGCAATGTTTGAAGATAGTGAAGGTGTTGTTTTTTTAGGTAAAATATTAACAGTTTCTGAAGATGGAAAGTTGGTGATTGAACTTGAAAATGAAACGACTCGCAAATTTAATTTGAAAGAAATTAAGTTTGCGAGTCGTTAATAAAATTAAGTTTTTTATAATTTTGAAGCGTTTTCGGTCAGCACATCAATAAATTTCTGAAGTGGACTTTTAACCATCATAGCCATCATAGGGTTAAAATCACCGTTGAATAATAATTGTGCTTCACAACTATTTTCAGACACCTCATTAATTATGGCGCTTAACGTAAAATCTAATTTGCTGCTTGCCGCTCCTAAAATAATTTTGTCAAATTCTTGTTTCTCTTTTAATACCAATCTAATTTCAGGCATACCTTTTAAACTGAATATAAATGATTCACCATCAACTTCAAACTTATCAGTATTTTCTGGCATTAATTGTTTAAAATTATTCAAATCGGTTAAAAATTCAAAAAAATATTTTTGCGATTTGTTGATAATTGTCTTTTTAGTTTCTAAATTCATAATTTATGTTTATTGATTCCACTCAGCAGGGTTTTCTCGCCACTGTTTAAGTGTTTCTAATTCTTTTTTAGAAATATAATTACTATCGAATGTTTGTTCTAATAAGTTGTCATAATCACTTAAAGTTGTCAACTTAACATTCTCTTTTTTAAAATTCTCGTCTGCAATATCAAATCCGTAAGAAAAAATAGCAACCATCCCTTTAACAATGGCACCTTCTTCTTTCAATGCTTTTACAGCATTTAAACTGCTTTTACCAGTACTAATTAAATCTTCAACAACTACCACTTTTTGATTTTTCTCTAGCAAACCTTCAACTTGATTTTTTCTTCCATGGCTTTTTGGCTCAGGACGAACATAAATAAAAGGAATATTTAAATGTTGAGCCACCAAAACACCAATAGCAATGGCGCCAGTAGCAACACCTGCAATTACATCGGGTTTACCATATTCTTCTTCAATTATTTGGGCTAATTTTTCTCTTATATAATTTCTTATTGTAGGAAAAGAAAGTGTGGTTCTATTATCACAATAAATAGGTGATTTCCAGCCAGAAGCCCAGGTAAAAGGTTCGTTTGGTTGTAATTTAATGGCTTTAATTTGCAATAAAAGTTCAGCAGTTTTTTTTGCAGTATCTTTGTTCTTTATCATAATGCAAATGTATAAAGTTTTTGTGAATGACTGTCTAATAATTTTGACAGAAAATGTGAACATTTCAACAAAATTAAGGAAGGTTAATTTTGAAGATGTTTTATTTGATGAATTTATTAAATTTATTTTCAACCCTAAAAATGAAGGAATCTGTTTGATTTGCAATGATTTAAGATTAAATTGGAAACAGTTTAAATCGCATTTCAAAATTCAAAAAGCAGCTGGAGGTAAAGTTTTTAATAATTTAAATGAAGTGCTTTTTATTTATCGTTTTGATAAATGGGATCTGCCAAAAGGAAAATTAGAAAAAGGTGAATCTATTGAACAGTGTGCTATTCGGGAAGTTGAAGAAGAATGCGGAATTACAAATTTAATTATAGAAAATAAATTAGAAACTACTTACCATATTTTTGAACGAAAGGATAAATTGATTTTAAAAATCTCACATTGGTTTCAAATGAAAACAAATTATTTAGGTGCATTAAAACCTCAAATTGAAGAAGGAATTAGTGAAGTGATTTTTAAAAATGAAGCTGAAACAATAGAAGCATTGAAAAATTCATTTGAAAATATAAGGTTGCTTTTTTAGTTTCAAAATTCTAATACATATAGCAAACGGGCAATAGCTAACAACCAACAACTAAATTTAAATAACCTATATTTGCCGCTTTTTACAAATTACTACCTATGACTGAATTTATTCAAAAAAGAGTATCAAATATACAAAATGACGTTTTATCGGGGATAACAGTAGCCTTGGCTTTAGTGCCTGAAGCTGTAGCTTTTGCGTTTGTTGCAGGGGTTGATCCATTAGTTGGGTTGTATGCAGCATTTATGGTTGGATTAATTACTTCAATCTTTGGAGGAAGGCCGGGTATGATTTCAGGTGCAACAGGAGCTTTAGCAGTTGTAATGGTTAGCTTGGTTTCAGAAGGAAATGCCATGGGTGCTCCTGAAGAAAATTTAGGATTGTATTATCTTTTTGCAACCGTTATTTTAATGGGGATTATTCAAATTTCAGCAGGGGTTTTAAAATTGGGGAAATTTGTTCGTTTAATTCCACATCCAGTAATGATGGGGTTTGTAAATGGATTGGCAATTGTTATTTTCCTTTCTCAATTAGGAATGTTCAAAAAAACTGTTGAAGGTGAAAAAGTGTGGTTGCAAGGAAATCAGATGTATTTAATGATTGGTTTAGTGGCTTTAACCATGTTAATAATGTGGGGTCTGCCAAAAATAAAACAAGCCGCAAAATTACCAGAAGCTTTAATTGCAATTCTTGTAGTAAGCACAATTGCTATTTTAATGAAATTTGATGTTGCAACCGTTGGTTCATTTATAAAAGATGGTGGTGGAGAAGGTTTAAAAGGAGGTTTACCAACAATGAATTTAGAAACCTTTTCAAAAGTTCCGTTTACTTGGGAAAGCATCCAGTTTATTTTGCCTTATGCATTAATATTAGCGGCTATTGGATTGATAGAATCACTAATGACTTTGAACTTAATTGATGATTTAACGGAAACAATTGGTAATGGAAACAAAGAATGCATTGCACAAGGTAGTGCAAACGTAGTTACAGGATTGTTTGGAGGAATGGGAGGTTGCGCTATGATTGGTCAGTCAATTATCAATATTAAAGGTGGTGGTAGAGGCAGACTTTCAGGAATTGTTGCAGCGGTTATGCTATTACTATTTATTTTATTTGGTTCGTCTTATATTGAACAAGTTCCTATTGCTGCTTTGGTTGGCGTTATGTTTATGGTTGTTGTTGGAACCTTTGCTTGGAGCAGTTTTAGAATAATGAACAAAATTCCTAAAGCAGATATGTTTGTGCTTGTTTTGGTTTCACTACTTACGGTAGTTTTCGATTTAGCAATTGCTGTTATTGCTGGTGTTATAGTGAGTGCGTTGGTATTTTCTTGGGAAAATGCAACTAGAATTAGAGCCAGAAAGCGCTTCAAAGATGATGGAACAAAAATCTATGAAATTTGGGGACCATTGTTTTTTGGTTCAGTTACAACCTTTTTAGAAAAATTTGATGTTAAAAATGATCCAGATTCGGTTGAAATTGATTTTGTAGAATCTAAAATTAGTGATCATTCGGCTTTAGAAGCCATTTTTAATTTGGTTGAAAAGTATGAAGCTGCAGGAAAAACTATTCATTTAAAACATTTAAGTGAAGAATGTAAAATTCTTCTGTACAAATCAAGTCCAAAATTTAGAGAAGTAATTATTGAAGCAATTGATGACCCTCGTTATCATTTAGCCGCAAATCCAGAGGAATTTACTAAAGGATTGTTCGATTAATAAGTAAAATCATTAATCAATGAAATGATTTTTTTTTAAATAATAATACTAAAAAATGCAATTACTAAAAAACAGTAATTGCATTTTCATTTTGTGACCCCGACAGGATTCAAACCTGTAACCGCTGGAGCCGAAATCCAGTGCGCTATTCAGTTGCGCCACGAGGCCATTTTTTATCCTAATATTTCTTTTATTGCCGCAGAAATTGCTTTTCCATCAGCTTTGCCAGCTAGTTTTGCCGCAGCAATTCCCATTACCTTCCCCATATCTTTCATTGAAGTTGCTCCAACAGTTTCAATAATCTCAGCTACTAATTTTTTTAAATCATCAGCACTCATTTGTTCCGGTAAAAATCTTGAAATCACGTCTACCTGAGCTAATTCTGGTTCCGCTAAATCTTTCCTGTTTTGAGTTAAATAGATCGCTGCACTATCTTTTCGTTGTTTTACTAATTTTTGAAGCAATGCTATCTCTTCTGCTTCATTTAATTCTTCTGAAGCCCCACTTTTGGTTTGAGCCAGTAATATCTCAGATTTTATAGCTCTTAATGATTCGAGAGCTACTGTATCCTTAGATTTCATAGCTTCTTTCATTTTTACCATTAAATTTTCTTTTAAACTCATCATAAATTATTTTGATACTGCGAATATAAAATAAAAAAACTCGAAAATCCTCAATATTATAAGAAGATTTTCGAGTCAAAACTTAGAAAACTAGTCTAAGGGCAATCGTCTTTGGGCAATATTTTTTAATCTACATTGTCATGTAAAAAAGAATTGTTAGAACGCAACTGAATTCCATCATTTTCATCAATTTCAAGAGTTGTTCTTGAAGAGCTAATTTCTGAAGAATGTGAAGTAACATCTAAATGTACACCTCTTCTTTTATAAGCTGGTTCTTTTTCAATTTCATCAATGTTATTATTTACTTTGTGCATGAATTTATAATTGAAGTTTTTCATTTTCTCACGTCGTTCAGTTGCTCTTTTCTGCAACTCAGCAATCGTTAAATCCAAAGGAGAAACTTCCTTATAATCAATTACTTCCTGTTCATTAATATCTATTTCATTTTTCGAAGAAAGTGTTAAATTTAATTCACTGCATATTTCATTTTCAATAGAAACTTTAGCAACAGGTTTTGTAGCCTTGGTTAAATTCTCTTCAAATTCTGAATATTCCTCCAAAGTAAAATAAACATCTTTATCTAATTGTTCTGTTGATATTACCTGATGATCAATTACTTCAATCTTATTAATCTCCACTTTTGGTTTTTCAACTGTTATAGGAGCTTTAGACTCCACTATTGGCAATTCAAAAGTCAATGTTATTTGACTTTCTTCTTCAATAACTTTTACAGGCTCCTCAACAACTGGTGTAACATCTGTAATTACAAAATCATTAGCTTTAACAATAGCAATTTCCTCATATATAACCTCAATATTTTTAATAAATTCAGTCGTTGGAATTATTTTAAACTCATCTTCTATATCCTCTCCCAAATCAAAAACAACTTTATTGTCTTGAACAGGTAATTGTCTTAGTGGTTGGCTTGTAGTTTGATTAACGGAAGTTAGTTTCTTATTTTCAGACAAATCGTATGTAGATTCTTGATCGTCACTTAATGAATGAATGATAACCTTAGCTTCTGTATTGGAAATTTCATGTTGCTGAGCTTTATCAAATCCAGTTGCTACAATTGTAACTGAGATAGCTTCTCCTAAAGATTCATCTTCACCAACACCCATAATAATATTCACATCAGATTTTGCCTCTGCTTGAATAAAATCATTTATTTCTCCAATTTCATCAATGGTAATTTCTTCTTTCCCTGAAACAATTAATAACAGTACATTTTTAGCTCCTGTTATTTTATTGTCATTTAACAATGGGGAATCTAATGCTTTTGAAATTGCTTCCTCAGACCTATTTTTACCGCTTGCAGTAGCTGATCCCATAATAGCTGTTCCACTATTAGATAGTACAGTTTTAGCATCTTTTAAATCTATATTTTGTGTGTAATGATGTGTAATAACTTCCGCAATACCGCGCGATGCAGTTGACAACACCTCATCAGCTTTTGAGAAACCAGCTTTAAAACCAAGATTTCCGTAAACTTCACGTAATTTATTGTTATTAATTACCACCATAGAATCTACATATTGGCGCAATTTATCAATACCTTTTTGAGCCTGCTCATTACGCATTCTGCCTTCAAAACCAAATGGAATGGTTACAATACCAATGGTTAACAAATCTAATTCTCTCGCAATTCTAGCAATTACTGGGGCTGCACCAGTACCAGTTCCTCCACCCATACCAACTGTAATAAACACCATTTTAGAATTGGTTTCTAACATAGCTCTAATTTCTTCAATACTCTCTTCAGCAGCTTTGGCTCCAACTTCAGGATTCGCACCAGCACCTAGACCTTCAGTTAAAGAAACCCCTAATTGAATTTTTGTAGGAATTGGGCTACTGTCCAAAGCCTGTTTATCGGTATTACAAATTACAAAGTCAACACCATGTATGCCTTGAGAATACATATGATTGACCGCATTACTACCACCGCCACCTACACCGATGACTTTTATAACGTTGGACTGATTTTTTGGTAAATCGAAGGAAATGTTGCTAAAATCTGAACTGCTCATAATATTTGTTTAATTGGAGTTAGTGTCTTTTTCTTTATTTTTATTTATTCTGCATTGTCTAAAAAGTCTTTAAACTTTTCTCCCCATTTTTCAAAAATTGTTTTTTTAGGAGGTTTTACCGGCTCTTTTGCACTTGCTTCTTCATCTTCATTAATGTCAATCGGACTATTAACTTTATTTTCAACAATTGTTTTGGCTTTTTCTTTGTCTAATTTTTTCAAACCATTCATTAATAAACCAACAGTTGTAGCGTATTGTGGGCTTGATAAACTTTCATCTGAATCACCTGCCAAATGCTCGTTAGGATATCCAATTCTGGTATCCATTCCAGTTATGTATTCAACCAATTGTTTTAAATGCTTTAATTGTGCTCCACCACCAGTAAGCACAATTCCTGCAATTAATTTTTTCTTAGGTTCTTCATAACCGTAATTTTTTATTTCTAAAAATACTTGCTCAATAATTTCAACTACACGTGCATTGATTATTTTTGAAAGATTTTTTAGTGTAATTTCTTTAGGGTCTCTTCCTCTTAATCCTGGAATTGAAACAATTTCATTGTCCTTATTTTCTCCTGGCCAAGCAGAACCAAATCTTGTTTTTAACAATTCTGCTTGTTTTTCAATAATGGAACAACCCTCTTTAATGTCTTCAGTTATTACGTTTCCTCCAAAAGGAATTACAGCTGTGTGGCGAATGATTCCATTCTTAAAAATGGCTAAATCGGTTGTTCCACCTCCAATGTCAATTAAAGCAACACCTGCTTCTTTTTCTTCATTACTTAAAACTGCTTCAGCCGACGCCAAAGGCTCTAAGGTAATTCCTGCCAAATTCAATCCAGCACTTTTAATACAACGCCCAATATTTCTAATGGATGAAACCTGTCCAACAACAACGTGAAAATTGGCCTCTAAACGACCTCCATACATTCCAACTGGCTCGGCTATCTCAGCCTGTCCATCAACTTTAAATTCTTGAGGAAGTACATGAATTATTTCTTCACCAGGAAGCATCACTAATTTGTATACCTGCTTTTCAAGTTTTTCTAAATCGTCGTCGTCGATTACTTCTTCAGCATTGGGACGCGTAATGTAATCACTGTGTTGTAAACTTCTTATATGTTGACCTGCAATACCCACAACGGCATCGGTAATTTTTAATCCTGAAACGGCTATAGCTTCATCAACAGCCATTTGTATAGATTGAATAGTTTGTGTAATATTATTAACTACACCACGATGAACACCCATACTTTTGGCTTTTCCAATACCAAGTATTTCTATCTTCCCATATTCATTTCTTCGTCCAATCATAGCAGCAATTTTTGTTGTTCCTATGTCTAGCCCTACCGCAATATCTTTGTGTTCCATATTCTACTTTTTTGTACACACAACCTGATTGTTGTATTCTAAATTTATTGATGTGTAATTATCAATTGTTTGGTCTTTCATTGTTTTAATAAAAAATGATTTCAAATTTTTAAATTTCGACTCCAAATTTTCAATTTTACCTAATTCAATTTTTTGATCCCCTATTCTTGTAACCAAAACAAATTCATTATCCGGTATTTTTTCTACTCCAATAATTTGTTTTTTTAAAAATTCATCGCTCAATATTTTTGAAACCAGTAAATGAATTTGACCATTATCAGCCTCGCTTATATCTCCAGAAATTAACAAAACTCTTGCAGAATAATTTGATGATAAAGGCATTGTTTTAGCCCGTGAATCAATGTAATAGCTTTTTGTATTTGTTATTACTCTTGCAATAGGAGTTCGCTGTTTTATTTTAGTTTTCAGCAAACCGTCAACTGTTAAATAAACAGAAGCACTTTCGACCATGGGGTGTGATATGATATTTGCTTCAAGTTTGTGTAAATCTATAACACTTTTTTGTTGATTTTTAACAGTTCCTCCATTTTGTATTAACAATTTATTAACCATTTGGTAATCCATAAAAAGGTTATTTCCCTCTTCAAATTCAACTGTAATTTCATATACTTTTTTTACCTTATTTTTCTCATGAGAAAAACCTACTAAAAACCCTACAGAGCCCAGCAAAATAATACCTTTTATGAAATTCCAATTAATTTTCAACTGTTAAATTATTTTTAATATTTACAACTAATTCACCTATGTCTCCAGCTCCAATAATTACTATGATTTGGGACTGTGATTTAACAATGTTTTCAACCAAATTTTCTTTTGTTGAAATTTGTTTATTTTTGATAGAAATTTTACTCAACAACCACTCTGAATTCACTCCTGCAATAGGCAATTCCCTAGCTGGGTAAATGTCTAATAATATCAACTCATCAAACTCTGATAAACTCGCAGCAAAATCATCTATAAAATCTCTTGTTCTGCTGTATAAGTGAGGTTGAAAAACACCCAATATTTTTTTTGAAGGATACAATTCTCTCACAGAATTTACCACTGCATTTATTTCGGTTGGATGATGTGCATAATCGTCAATCAAAACCAAATTTTCGGTATTGATTTTATAAGAAAAACGCCTTTTTATGCCCTTAAAAGTTAGTAAAGCTTTAGCAATGACTTGTAATGATATTCCAAAACTATTTGCCATTGCCAAAGCTGCCACTGCATTTAGCACATTATGTTTTCCTGGTAAATTTATTTTTACGTTTTTTATAATTTCTGAAGGTGTATTTAAATCAAAAATGTAAGCACCATTTTCAATTCTAATATTTTGAGCATCAAAATCTGCCTGTTCTTCAATTCCAAAAGTGATTCCTTCAATAGGTAATCCTTTTCTAACAATTAAGGTTTTTGAAACTTTCGCAGCAAAGTCTTTAAATGATTGTTCTAAAGCTGAATGATCACCGTAAATATCTAAATGATCGGCATCCATAGAAGTAATACAGGCAATTGTTGGCGATAATTTTAAAAATGAACGATCAAATTCATCGGCTTCAACAACTGATATTTCACTTCCACCTAAAATTAAATTAGAATTGTAATTTTCTGAAATTCCGCCTAAAAAAGAAGTTGCATTTGTACCAGCTTCTTTTAAAACATGGCCTAATATGGTTGAAGTTGTTGTTTTTCCATGTGTACCAGCAACAGCGAAACAAAAAGTGTTTTTTGTAATTTCCCCTAAAATTTCAGATCGTTTTAAAACCGTAAAATCTTCATTGATAAAATAATTCAATTCTGTGTGATTTTTAGGAACCGCAGGTGTATAAATTACAATTGTATTCGATTTATTTTTGAATTCATTTGGTATTAAATCAACAGCATCATCAAAATGAATTTGAATTCCCATTTTTTTAAGATCAGTTGTGATTTCGGTTGGTGTTTTATCAAATCCACCAACATTCTTACCATTGCTTTTAAAATAGTTTGCAATAGCACTCATACCGATACCTCCAATACCTATAAAATAAATGTTATGTATATTATCTATATTCAATTTTAACTTATCATTAATTTTTCAATCTCTTTTACAATATCTTTTGTTGCATTTGGCAAGGCTAATTTTTTAATATTTTCACTCAATCTTTGTTGTAAACTTTCATCATTTATTAATTCTGAAAACAATGTTTGAAACATATTTAACTCGGTTTCTTTCAACAACAACGCTGCATTTTTATTTACAACTGATAGCGCATTTTTAGTTTGATGATCCTCAGCAACATTTGGTGATGGAATAAAAATCACAGGTTTACCAACAATGCACAATTCTGAAATAGAACCGGCTCCAGCCCTGCTTATTATAACATTGGCAGCAGCATAAGTCAAATCCATTCTGTTTAAAAAAGCATAGGTTTTTACACCATTCTGTGCATCGTATTTTTTAAACTCATCATAATATAATTTTCCAGTTTGCCAAATCACTTGTATTTGTTGTTCAACCAACCAGTTAATATGTTTTTCAATTAAATTGTTTACCGCACGCGCTCCTAAACTACCACCAATAACAACGAGTGTTTTTTTAGTTTTATCTATATTAAAATAAGCTAAAGCCTCCTCTTGTTTTCCATCAACAGTTAACAAATCTTGGCGTACAGGATTTCCAGTTTTGATGATTTTATCAGAAGGGAAAAATCGCTCTAAACCATCATAAGCAACACATATTTTATCTGCTTTCTTACTCAATAATTTATTTGTAATTCCAGGATAAGAATTTTGCTCCTGAATTAATGTTTTAATCCCTTTTCTGCTTGCAGCATACAAGGTTGGGCCACTTGCAAAACCACCTGTCCCAATAACAACATTTGGTTTAAATGTTTTAATTATTTTATGAGCTTCCCATAAACTGCTTAATAATTTAATTGGAAAAGCCAAGTTACTAAGTGTTAATTTACGTTGAAGACCGGCAATCCACAAACCCTTAATTTCATAACCAGCCTGAGGTACTTTTTCCATTTCCATTTTGTCCTTTGCGCCAACAAATAAAAAATTAGCTTCAGGATATTTTTCCTTAAGCTCATTTGCAATTGAAACTGCCGGATAAATATGTCCTCCAGTTCCACCGCCACTTAATATGATATTAACCGATTGCTTCATGTAAAATATCTAAAGGGTTTTCTTCAATTTCTTTATGCTCAGTTTTTTGTTTGTTTGCAGTAACACTTAATATAATTCCAATTGCAATACAAGTCATCCAAATTGACGTTCCTCCACTACTAATTAATGGAAGTGTTTGCCCTGTTACAGGAAATAAATTAACAGCAACCGCCATATTTATAATAGCTTGAAAAATAATTGGCAAACCGACACCAAGAATTAACAATGTTGCAAATATGCTCTCGGCACTTTTAGCAGCAATTACAATTCTAATAAATAAAATCAAATACAGAATTATAACAGTTCCCGCTCCAACTAAACCAAATTCTTCAATTATAATGGCAAAAATAAAATCAGAGGAAGATTGTGGTAAAAAGTTTTTTTGAATACTTTTCCCTGGACCCCTTCCTGTAATTCCACCACTTGCAATGGCTATTTTTGCTTTTTCAACTTGATATCCTTCCTCTGCATCTTGATTTGAAAAATTTTCAACTCTACTAATCCAAGTATCAACTCTATTTGGCAGGACATTCGGAAACGCCTTTGCAGTAAGCACAAATAGAGCCAACACCAATACACCTATCCCCACAACAGATGCTAAATATTTAAAAGGATAACCGCCAACAAAACACACCAACAATATCATTGAGAAAATAATAGCGGTAGTTGAAAAATTTGCTGGTAAAATAAACATTAAAATTATAGCTACAGGAAGCCATAACTGCATTATACTTTCTTTGAAAATTATTTCTTTATCTTTATTTTTGGCTAAATAACGAGCTACATAAATCATTAAAACATAACCTGCAAAAGTTGAAGTTTGAAACCCAACACCAATAAACGGAATTTGAATCCAGCGTGCTGCATTTGCACCGTCAATGGTTGTGCCTTGCGTAAGCGTATAAACCAATAAAACAATAACAAGCGGCATAGCTAATAATGATCCTCCACTAAAATATCGGAAAGGAACTTTATGAACCGCATAAATAATGAAAAAACCACAAAATAATAAAAAAGCATGCTTAAATAAATGATAGGTTGTAGTACCATTATTGGCTACATACACCAAATTGGTACTTGCACTGTACACAGGTAAGAATGACAATATTGCTAAAATTGCAACAATTGCCCAAATGGTGCGGTCACCTTCAATATTTTTAAAAATATTGTTCATTTATAATTCTCTAACAGCTTGTTTAAATTTATCACCTCTATCTTCATAATTATCGAACAAATCAAAACTTGCACAGGCAGGAGACAATAATACAGTATCCCCTTTTTCTGCAATTTTATATGCAACTTTGACAGCTTCTTCAGCACCTGCAGTCTCTACAATTAAATCTACAACATCATAAAAAGTTTGTACAATTTTTTGATTGTCTAATCCTAAACAAACAATTGCTTTTACTTTTTCTCTAACCAATGGCATCAAGTCTAAATAGTCGTTTCCTTTATCAACTCCACCAACAATCCAAACTGTAGGTGTTTGCATACTGTCTAATGCATAATAAGTAGCATTCACATTGGTTGCTTTTGAATCGTTGATATACTCAACACCGTTAATTTTCAAAACATGCTCTAATCTATGAGCTGCACCTTCAAAATCTTCAAGACTCTCTCTAATTGTGTCTTTTCTAACTTTTAATAATGCAGCAGCCATAGTAGCAGCCATCGCATTTTTAGTGTTGTGTTTTCCTTTTATTGCTAAAGTTTTAGTCTTCATTATAATTTCTTCAGTTTTATATTTTAATTGTATGTTGTTGTTTTTAATAAATACACCTTGTTCTAATTCTTTTTCTAATGAAAAAGGCAATAAGGTTGCTCTAACTTTATTTTTTTGAAGCCAATTTGTAATAACCTCATCATCTGCATCATATATTAAAAAATCATCTTCCGTTTGGTTTTCTGTAATTCTAAATTTTGAATTGATATAGTTTTCAAATTCATATTCATACCTATCTAAATGATCGGGTGTAATGTTTGTAATTATTGCTATATGCGGTACAAAATCAATGATTCCATCTAACTGAAAACTGCTTAATTCTAACACTTGAATATCAAAATTGTCTTCTGCAACTTGTTGGGCAAAACTTTTACCAATGTTACCTCCCATTCCAACATTTAAACCTGCCTTTTTCAAAATATGGTTCACAAGCATTGTTGTTGTTGTTTTACCATTTGAACCAGTAATACCTACAATTATACTTTTTGAAAATTTTGAAGCAAATTCAATTTCAGAAATTACCGGAATTCCTTTTTCCTTCAATTGCTTTACTAAAGGAACTTTATCAGGAATTCCCGGGCTTTTCATAACCACATCAGCATTCAAAATTCTTTCTTCTGAATGTTGTCCCTCCTCAAATTCAATACTATTATTTAAAAGAACTTCTTTATATTTATTTGCTATTGCACCTTTGTCTGACACAAAAACATCATATCCTTTTTGCTTTCCTAAAATAGCGGTTCCAATACCACTTTCACCTGCGCCAAGAATTACTAATTTCATTTACCTTAGTTTTAATGTTACAATTGTTAGCACAGCCAACATAATTCCAACAATCCAAAATCTGGTTACAATTTTACTTTCATGATATCCTGATTTTTGGTAATGATGATGTAATGGCGACATTTTTAACAATCGTTTACCTTCACCAAATTTTTTTCTCGTGTATTTAAAATAACCAACTTGTAAAATCACTGATAAATTTTCAACTAAAAAGATACCAGCTAATATTGGAATTAATAATTCTTTACGAACAGCAATTGCAAGTACAGCAATAATTCCTCCAATTGTTAAACTTCCGGTATCGCCCATAAAAACCTGAGCTGGATAAGTATTGTACCATAAAAAACCAATCAAAGCACCTACAAAAGCCGATATAAAAATGGTCATTTCACCAGAGTTTGGTATGTACATTACATCTAAATAATTCGCAAAAATAATGTTCCCTGAAACCCAAGCAAACACTCCCAAAGTGAGTACTATAATAGCTGAGGAGCCCGCTGCCAAACCATCAATTCCATCCGTTAAATTTGCTCCATTTGAAACTGCAGTAATTATAAATATTACGATTACAATAAACAGAACCCACGCATAATCTCTAAGTCCTTCACCAAACAAGTCCATTGCAACAGCATAATCTAATTCATTATTTTTTAAAAATGGAATGGTAGTTTTGGTGGATTTTTTTGCTTCTCCAAATAATATTGGAACACCTTCTTGTGTTGTATATTGGTATTTTAGAGGTAATTTTTCTTTCATATTAACACCTGGATGAAAGTAAAACATGGCTCCCACAAAAATCCCTAAAGTTACCTGACCTAAAATTTTAAATCGGCCCTTTAAACCATCTTTATCGTATTTAAATATTTTTATATAATCATCAATAAAACCAATAGCACCCATCCAAACTGTAGTTACTAAAAGAGTAACAATGTATACATTGTCTATTTCTGCAAATAATAGCACTGGAATAATGGTGGCTAAAATAATGATAATACCACCCATTGTTGGTGTTCCTGCCTTTTCAACCTGACCTTCCAAACCTAAATCACGAACTGATTCACCAACTTGTTTACGCTGTAAATAATTTATTATTCTTTTCCCATAAATAGTCGAAATTCCCAATGAAAAAATAAAAGCCATTGCGGAACGAAAGGAGATGTACTGAAACAAATTTGCTCCAGGAATGTTGTAATGGTTTTCTAAAAAATCAAATAAATAATATAACATTGTATTTCGTTTCTTTGTCTTATAATAACTTCATTATTTTCTCATAATCATCAAAGTGAGAGCGCACACCCTTAACTTCCTGATAAGTTTCATGCCCTTTTCCAGCTATTAAAATAATATCACCAACTTTCGCCAGTTTTGTGGCGGTCTTTATTGCTTGTTCTCTATCTAAAATTGAAACTGTTTTTTTGAAATTTTGTGGTGCTACACCCGATTCAATTTCGTTTAAAATTGTTTGCGGATCTTCATCTCTTGGATTGTCCGAAGTAAAAATAACCTGCGCACTCAACTGAGATGCTATACGCCCCATAATAGGGCGTTTAGCTTTATCTCGGTTTCCTCCACAACCCACAACGGTAATGATTTGTTCGTTCCCTGTTTTTATATCGTTAATTGTTTCCAAAACATTTTTTAAGGCATCAGGTGTGTGTGCGTAATCAACAACGGCTGTTATACCTTCTTTTGAAATAAAATGCTGAAATCTTCCATTTACGCTTTCCAACTCACTTAACAATGTTAATGACTCTGTTGATTCCAATCCTAGTAAATTTGCTGTACCATAAACAGCCAATAAATTATAAGCGTTAAAACTTCCAATTAATTTCGCCCATACTTCATTGCCATTGATATTTAACAATAAACCTGAAAATTGATTTTCAATAATTTTCGCTTTAAAATCGGACATGGTTTTTAAAGCATATGTATATTTTTTAGCTTTTGAATTTTGAAGCATGACCAAACCATTTTTATCATCAGCATTTACAAGAGCAAAAGCTGTTTTTGGCAATTCATCAAAAAATATTTTTTTTACATCTCTGTATTCCTGAAATGTTTTGTGATAATCTAAATGATCGTGCGTTAAATTGGTGAAAATACCACCAACAAATTTTAGTCCTGCTGTTCTTTTTTGATGAATCCCATGCGAACTTACTTCCATAAAACAATAATCTACACCTGCTTCAACCATTTCATTTAAATAATGATTTATCAAAACTGAATTAGGCGTTGTGTGTGTTGCTTCGTAAAATTTGGTGTCAACTAATATTTTTACTGTTGAAAGCAACCCTGTTTTATATCCTGCTTTTTGAAATAAAGCATATAATAATGAAGCAATTGTGGTTTTTCCATTGGTACCCGTTACTCCAACTAATTTTAATTTAGAAGAAGGATTGTCATAAAAATTTGAAGCAATAATTGCTAAAGCTTCATTGGCATCTTCAACTTGAATATAGGTGATGTTTTTGTTTAAATTTGAAGGTAAATTTTCACAAACAACGGCAACTACACCCAATTCAATAGCCTTATCAATAAATTGATGCCCATCAAAAACCAATCCTTTTTGCGCAACAAACAAGGTGTGTAGTTTCACTTTTCTGGAATCAAACTCAACAGCATCAACCAACACATTAGTACTACCAAGTGTTGTATTTATGTTTACTTTATACAATATGTCTTTAAGTAACTTCAACTAGGCTAATTTTATAACAATGGTTGTTCCTTTAATTAATATTTCTCCTGCGTTTATAGACTGATCTACCACTTTTCCATTTCCTTGAAAGCTAACTTTCAGCCCTAAATTTTCAAGTAAAGAAATGGCGTCCATACCCGCCATTCCTTTTACATCTGGGATTGAATTAAATTCCTTATCTGAAATACTGTTGTATGCTAAATAATTATCTTGAACACTTTTAAACTGTGGCGTTATATTTTCAATTTGATTGATGGAATGATTTGATGTATAAATTTTCTGTGCTATATCTTTAAATACTGGCCCAGATACATCAGCACCATAAAATCCTGTTT